>Ga0307515_10016163_pt1 | contig 13686 bp, 8 predicted proteins | sample 17_EM_MG_FD_194513 | JGI IMG/M metagenome (GOLD analysis project Ga0307515, IMG submission 194513) | Populus trichocarpa ectomycorrhiza microbial communities from riparian zone in the Pacific Northwest, United States - 17_EM | ecosystem: Host-associated > Plants > Roots > Unclassified | place... | reverse complement strand
CACTTTTTCATCTTTGAAAACAAATCCATCAATCATTTTCAACCAAGTTATTGTTAATTTAATTTCTCTTGAGTTTTTTTTGTTACCTAGCTTAATTTCCAGATCTAGCTCTCTGTGGATATGACCTAGATCTTACCGAGTTAATTGCTACATCGCACACTCGTGCACTTGCGAGTTAAAACAAGCCGAACATAAAAAGCGGTCAAGCACCACACTTATTGTGTGTTAGTAGGATAATCTCCCTTCCTTGATTCTCTAAAGAACTGAAAAATAACTTATCAAAGAACAACTGTCTTTATGGCGTCATCCTTATACTTCTCATTCGTGAATTAATATTTGTTGGGTGTGGGTTTTCGTTTCCAATAGTGCTGGTAGGCTAGGTACAAGTTATCTTTGTGTCACACTCCTATCAAACCTGATTTACTTGGCTTTTCAGAAATTTGGTGTCTTTGCGTGTGGGTTGCTTGATAGCGTGTTCAAAAGGTTCGCATCATTTGGTATCATAGCTTGCCTCCATTAATCAGGTTATATCCTTTTATTTCTTATATTTTGGTTTTTACCTTGCGCGTCAATTTTTCTTTGAGTTGTTTTTGTTTCGGGTTTGATTTTGTTTCAAATTAGTTCCGGTCATATTGTCTTCTTCCTATGTTATTCTTGATTAGTTGCATTGAATTGAGTCTTTTGGGATTAAAAAAAAAGGGTGTCTTATTATTCTTTCTTTCCAGAATTTCTTTTTAGAATAAAAAAAATCAGAAAACATTATTTAGGACGTAGGGGTTTGTTTCGCTTCTATTTTGTGTCCACTTATCATACCGTATTGTATTTGTGTCAAAATTGGTATTCTGTTTATTTAGGGTGAAATCGCATAATATATCAATTTTCAACTCATTTAAACATCGTTTGGTTTAGGTTCCAAATTCAGGTTTTAAAGGGGCTGATTCGCGTTAGTTTCGCGTCCATATATCAGATGAATTCGGAATATGAAACTTGAAATTTTGGTTTTTTGGCGTGAATTCGCTCTAAATATCAAATTTATAGCCATTTGAAAGTTGTTTGGTTTAGGGTCTTTTTTTGGGTCTAAAGGGGTTTGTTACGTTCGTCAATGGAAAGTCCATGTAATTTGGGGTAAGTTTTAAGTCCTCACTGTCTTCTTACTTTCTTTGTTATCATTATTAGCTTTTGTTTTAGGTTCTGATATAAAAAAAAAATGCAAAGGGAGTATTACAATCAGGATTTCATGTATTTTGATGAGGTATTGTGGCCAAAGAAGAGGAGGATTCAAAAAGAGATGTGATATCAAAGGGAGATAAATAAAGAGATTAGTATTCTTAAAAAAGAAACCAAGAGTCTATCCCGTATTCTAGGAGAGATGCAGCAAGAACTTGATGTGTTAACGACATTAGTCGATGCCCACCAAGCTTCAGAAAGAGGAGCAAAAACGCCGCAATGATGATAGACGAAAGAGAAGGGATGCTACCTTCATCCAAAGTTGTTGGCAAGAAAAGAACTCCAAATGCTTCAAAAAGAGGCTAAAATTTGTCCCTTATCCCTGTTAATGATTCAAGGACAATTCATCTTGAAGAGAGAGGGAATGATACGATCAGGGCAACGAAAAAACAATCAGATTTGGATAATGAAGTAAAATACGCAACTATCTAGTTTCACAGTAATAGTCATAATTCGCAATCCGACCGTTGGATCTAGCTGAAATTTTACGTGGGATCTCATGACATGTTGTGGCTAACTGTGGAATATGAGTGAAAGCTAACTGTGGCCAGAGGAGTTATGGCTCCGACAGCTCCGTCTCTCTCTAGTCTTCCTTTCAAACCTTCTCTCTCTTCTCTCTATTTGCAATTTGTTAACCTAAATATCCAAAATGAAGCCTTAAACTTGCTTGAAATTTATTGAGCTGAAAAAAATCTCATCATCCTCCAAATAGAACATCCATTTAAACATCAAAATTAATACAATTTGCCCAATCTTTCATAATTTCATCATATTATTAAGTATATAAGTCTCAACACAATTTATGCACACTGATTAATATCCATTTAATTATATTTCTATTACCATTTGACTCAATTCCAACAAATAATGTCACTTAGACACTAAACTTATACAATTTCCTCTACTATCTACATTTAACATGAAATTTCTTATTATTTCATAAAGTACAATATATTTATATTCCCCTCTCATATCAAAATTTCATAACAATCATAATATAATTTAAATAACAAGATCACCTTCTTGAATTTTCTCAAAAATTCATAAATCAATTACTCTTCCACCACTAATATGGTCAGTCATTTAACTAGCATGAATTCCATATTCTTGCTTCCAACTAATTTCATTTCATCTATCATATTAAGTACCAACACGGTTTATCCATAATTCCAATGGATTCAATTACTTATTTTTTTTTGGTAAGTTGACATGTATAAAAAGAAAAGAAGGTACACAGATTTTAAGGGGCATACCCCATATTTACAATGTAAACAAAAAGCTTACAAACAACAAATGGCCACAAGAAGACCACAAAACAGAAAACCAAAACCTGGCTAGACTAGCTAGAGACAACAATAAAATCAACCAAACATTAGTTTAAGATTCTATTTTATTCACCTTCCAAGCTCTTTGGATCTTAATATTTTCATCTATTGTTGGAACGTTTCTCATTAGATCGAGCTTGTCGCAAATGATCCCTTCGATTTCATCAAAGATCAAATTTGAATTTCTAGACATACCTGTAAAGATTCTTGCATTACGTTCTTGCCAAACACAATACAACGAGCTACGAACCCCAATTTACGAGAAAAGTTTGTGAAAGTTTTACCATTCCAAGTGATAGTAACACATCTAATCCATTCATTCCAGCTTTTCCTCATTCTAGGAATGTCGCATCTGTCACAAACATCCCACCATATCACTTCAGAATAAGAGCATTCATAGAACAAATGGTTGTGATCTTCATTGTTAAGGAGACATAGTGAGCACCAATTGGGACCATGGAGACCAAACTGATGTAGTTTATCCTTAGTTGTGAGCTTTTGTTATACAGCCAGCCATAGAAGAAAAGAATGTCTTGGAATAGCATTCTTGAACCACACAATGTCATGCCATTCAACCATTTAATTATGGATTCTGAGTTGCTCTCAAGCTACTTTGATCGAGAACCTCTGATTTGGCGAATCCAACCAAACAATCCCGTCCCTCTTCCCTATCTTAGGATTAAAATTGGAAGGAATAACATCTATAATAGGGTACCAGCTAATAGCTTGAGTTGTAGGAATTCTCCATCTGAGTTACTAACCAGCACATTTACCATCGTGTTCTTTCCCATACCTGAATCATAGATAAATCTCTCGCTTTAAGGATCTATGAGGGGGCTGTGAGGATGTTAATTGTCAAACCATAGGGAAGTTTCCTTTCCATCTCCTATAGTGTACTTCATCTTAGGCCGTGCTAAAGATCTGAGCTTAAGGATCTTTCCCCAAGGCCAAGTGCAACCTTGTTCCATTTTGTTATCCTTTTGATTCCTAGCCCCCCCTTCTTTTTGGAAAACACACTTGACCCCAAGCCACTTTAGCCCCAATAATTCTCATATCTGAACCTGACCAAAGAAAGGATCTCATAATTTGCTCAATATTTTTAATTACTTACCCAGGTAAATGGAAGAGAGATGCCCAATAGACTTGAATGGAAAATAAAACTGAGCTAATAAGTTGTACTCATCCTACGTATGAGAGTGTTCTACAAGTTCAATGTCAAACTTTAGAGGTGATTCGATCCACGAGGCTCTTATAATAAACAACCTTAAGCCTTGACGAGATAATAGGCACTCCCAAATACTTCATAGGAAGCTCCCCCTCTCTAAACCCAAGAATACGAATAATCTTATTTCTCTCGGCATCTAACAAACCTCTCAAGAAGATATCACTTTTGTTTGGATTTGGATACAGACCTGACAGTTCTTGAAACTCTATGAGCACATTTCTGATCATACGAATTGAGTTTATGTCCCCTTTACTAAAAATCATGAAGCCATCTGCAAAACAAAGATGGAAAATTATGTCATTATTGCATTTCCTATGGAACTTGAAGTTTTGATTGTCACTCATCTTGCAAAACAACCCTGAAAGGATTTCCATACATAGGACAAATAGATATGGCATGATGTAACACAAACCATGATCCAATCAATGATTGTTTTAGGGAATCCAATTTTTGTTAAAGCAACAACAATGAAATCCCATCGAACTGAGTCATAAGCCTTCATCAAATCTACTTTCATGGCATAACGAGCAGGCCTTTTATTTTTGTGATAGCCTTTCATTAATTCCTAAGACAAAAGAATGTTGTCGTTGATTCTCCGTCCAGAGACAAAAACGGCTTAATATGGGCCTACTAAGAATGGCAAAACAACTTTAATTCTATCGGCTAAAATCTTAGCGATGCATTTGTAAACTGTATTGCAGCAAGATATAGGATGAAAATCTGTCAATCTTGTAAGATTAGAAACTTTAGAAATAAGGGAAATGGTTGTAGCATTCATTTCCTTAAGCATTCTACGAGTCTGAAAGAAAGAGTTAACCGTGTTGATTACATCTTCCCCAACTATGTGCCATATTCTTTTGAAGAAACCTGCGTTGAAACCATCCGGACCAGGGGCTTTGTTGTTTTTTAAACTAAACATATCATCCTTAATCTCCTCCCTTGTTACATCTTGGGCTAGTAAATGTTGCTACGTAGAAGTCAGTTTCAATTTAATAGCCGATTCTATCACTTTCTCGTTCACAATCCCAGCCATCTATTTCATTCCTAACACACTCTGGAATTACACACTTACTTCTGATTTGACAGCCTCGTGCCCTTCAACAACCTTCCCATCCTCCTTTGTAACTAAGAGAAGCTTATTTATGTTCTGTCTTCCATTTACTGATTAATGAAAGTAGCTAGTATTCTAGTCCCCCAAGCTAAGTCATTGTATCCTTGCCTTCTGCTTGGAAAAACTCTCTTCGACCCTGACAATAGTAATATAGTATGTACAACAGCCCTTTCACGCATGCACAAAGTTAGATCTCCATGCGCTGTATGCAGAACATATTGAGCCTTATACATTTTTTCTTTTGCATCTTTAACTCTATTAGAAATGTTGGAGAAGTGATCCATCCCTATTGAAAAGTTTAATTCCTTCTTTAGCTTTCTGAGTTCGCAACACAACTGATACATTGTACAACCCCCCAAATTCTAATCCCAAACTTTCTTCACCAGAGGCATGAAACTCGTCATGATCCATCCACATATCGAAAAATCTAAATGGTTTCTTGATGTTTTGATCATCGCCAACAACTTTTACCACCATGGAAGAATGGTCCGACACACCAGAAGGCAAAAATCTAGCTTCCAACAATGGGAAGTTCAAACTCCAATTCTCATTCACAAGCACACTATCTAGTTTCCATATAATCAGATTCTTAGGGCATTGGTTCGTTCAAGTATTAGCATACATGAATACCAAAGATCATCCACTTTAGCTTTTTGAATACAAGTTTTGAACCTATCCATATAACCAGTTTGTCTGATTGGTTTCGGATAGCATTAAAGTTGCCCATAAGAATCTATGGGGTGGACTCCCAGCCACCACTCTGACTCACTATATCAGACCATAAAGCCTCATGTAAGGATGTGTTATTGTCTTTGTAAATGATTGAAGCGTTGAAGCAAATATCAGTACCTAAATACGACCGCGACAAGATAAATCATAATTATACAAGAAAGACCAGTTACGAAGAAGAAGTCAGGAAACATTATCTTTAGTCCTGTCTCTAACCCGAGTTTCAACCAAACCAAAAAGAGCCACCCTCTTTTACTGGATAAGACGACACAATTGTAAGTGCTTTATAGGATCATTCAAACCTCTAACATTCCAACATCCAATAATCATAGGAAAATAGTGAGGAAGACAAATAACAAAACAATGATTACCTCGACTTGCCCCCCCACGAGGAGCCTGATTTCTTATTCTTCTTTGAAGAGCCTGTCGAACCTTTCTTCTTTTTATCTAGAGACTCTCTAGCCTTACTTGTTAGCTGATTAACATTTTCCTTGTTGGTGGAATTTGGAGTTTGAGGACTTGCCAAGATCGGGAACGTAGACTCCTGATCGGTACATTACCCACTCGTATCACCTCCCCTAACTTAAATATCAACATTCGCCTCATGACTATTTACCGAAGGAACCTAGTTCACGATCGCACAAGTAGCTGTATTGAAGTCGACAAACCTTTGATCTAAGACAGTATATGTAGCCCCCTCCTTATGCACTATATCTCCTCGTAAACTCTTCAGAACAAGAGAAGTAGGATTTCCATCTTCATAACAATTTGCATTACGTGCACCAGATGCTAAATGACCATCCTCATTACAATTAGAATTATGCACACCAGATGTCGAACAAGCATCCTTATTACAATCAGAATTACACACATCTGATGTCGAACGACCATTCCCACCACTTGCAAAACCCTTATTTTGTTTAACAACTACCTATCATTGAAACTAATTCTGCTTATTTTCCGTAGATTTAGAGCTAACAATGCCAAATTTCCTCTTACCCTCTGCCACCGCTGAAAGATTATCAATTTTATTATTAGAGCATATTGTTGTGGTATGTCCAAAGACATTGCAATTATTGCACTTGGAAAGTATCCATTCATAATCAGTTGAAATTGTTTTGAATAACCCATTTGGATAGCGTAGGTCATATTCCTTAACCAACATCTATTAAGCATCTATCTCAACACAAACTTTCGCGTAGCTAAGCCTTTTACGCAGCAATATAGTAAGATCAGCATGAAGAGGAACCACTTAATTACTTATTTACACATTCAAGTTTCCAAAATTCCAACATATGCTTTCTAACATATCACACAACATGCCAAATATTCATTTTAAATCAAAATTCTACATTAAATTTCCATTTCTAAAGCCTTCAAATTAATCCATACACATTCAATATCCTAAAAAACACATAAACTTCATATCCATAATTTTCCCCAAACACACATACTATATGAAATTCATATATCTAACCCAAACATCTTTCTTAAATACAATACTCATACTTGTACATTTAATAAACATACAATCCCACAACATTTAAACTAATTTAGCCATTTCTCAAAAATTTCTCCCATGGATTGGTGTATAAATTCCTTCTTAATTACTTATAACTCTTATATGTTTTTATTCTACTTATTGCTTACCTATATCATACCATTTTCATAAATTTTAATGCAAAACACCTAATTCCCAAATAATTTTTAAAACCCTAGAATTAAGAAATTTAGGGGTTTCATACTAAACCCACAAAACAAGAAAATAAATGTAAAGAACATCTTACCAACTAAAATTAAGCTTAAATTATGAGTTTCTTGTAAATTGTTTTCTCTAAACCTTCTTTCTCTCTCTAGATTTTTCTACTGGCAAACTTGTTTCTCTCTCTCTATTCCCCCTTTAAGTTTGTTTTCTCCACTAATAATCACTCATAATCTCTCCATAACCTTACAAAGTTTAAATATCTAACACAAATTTTGAAAGAAAATGAGAAGAAGTGTTCTTCTTTCTATGGTTATTGTCGGCCTCAAATAAAAAAAGAGAAGGAATTTTCATCTTATTTATGATTTTTCCATTACTACTTGTCTCTTTGTTATTTTATGTAAATTACACAACCACCGATACCTTTGTACATTTTTTATGCGTAATTTCATCAATATTTAATCACTAACTCACGGAGAGCCTTCACCCCAAATAATAGTATTTTTATTTTATTTAATTATTTATTTTATTTAATTATTTATTTTCATCTATTAAGAATTTTTGGCTTTTAATACTAACTAACTAATTTTAGACTAGGGATTTACAAATTAAGTTTTTTTAATTATGAATTGGGTTTGTTTAATTATATGTTGACTTGAAATGAAATTGAATTATAGGTTATGTGATTGGTGTTGAATTGTTCATGAATTATGGTTGAATATGACTTGTTGAGTTTATTATTTTTTTTTAGAGAAAGTTTAAAGGCTAAAAAATGTTATTGGTACGGTGACACATAAGTGTCTCTATTGATCCAAATAAGGTTAGGTTACTTGAATTTAGGTTAGCATTACAAATAGAGGATGTTTTTTAGGTTGTTTGCTGTTAGAATTTGCTTATAATTATTTTACTTGGCAAAGTACAGATTGTAGTCCTTTTCAAGTTGTGTATGGTCATAATCCATTGAGTCAATGACTTAATTCCTCTTCCAGCAAGTCTAAATTTTAGTAGTAATGCTATATAAAAGGCCAAACAACTTAAAAAGTTACATGACCAAGTTCATGACAAGATTGAAAGGAAAAATCAAAACCACGAAATTCAAGCCAATAAGAACCGTAAATATGGGAAAAATCAAAAGCACCAAATCCAAGCCAATAAGCATCGTAAATATTTAGAGTTCAAGAAGGGTGATCTGGTTTAGGTACATCTCAGCAAGGAAAGGTTCTCATAAGGTAAATTTTCTAAGCTCAAACTGAGGGCTGATGGTCCTTTTAAAGTTTTGAAGCAAATTGGTGAAAATGCTTACAAAATTGAGTTACCCGCTCACTTAGACATTTTAAACACTTTTAACATGGCTATTTTATCTCCTTTTTATGGTGATGATTCAACATTTGCTCGAGGTTGAGTTTTTTTTAATAGGGGGACATGATATAGGAGTGTCCTCTACTAGTCCAAATGGAGTTAGGTTACTTGAATTTTAGTTAGCATTACAAATAGAGGATGTTTTTTAGAATGTTTGTTATTAGCTAATGTCCAACTTTGAGCCTGAATTTTTGTCTCTTGATTGCTTGGGGAAATGAGCCTATGCATGCATTGGAGTTTTCTGCAAAGAATTATGTCAGTTTTAATTTTAGTGCTTCTTAGGTGTCTGTTTGCACTTCTTAGAGTAAAAAACAAGTTATTGTTATTTATTGTCTAGAATTCTACTAAATTTAATTATTAGGTCTGATTTATGTTATTTTGATGTTTCCTAGACTCGGGAGGATGTTCCAAGTATATAATTATGATTTAGACCATGTATTGGGATCTTTTGAAAAAAAATGAATTAAAGTCTTTTGACTTGGTTTATTAGCATTTATCAAGTTTTGTATCTTATTTTTTACTTATTTCCTTGACTTTGTGTCTCTAAGGTGATGATTTGATCTGTAACATTAGAGTGATGAGTGGTGAGCGAAAAACACTTTTTTTTAGTGACCTTTACTAGGATTTTCATATCATCTTGGTATCACCATCTAAAATAGCCTTACAACTCCACTCCCATTAGTGTTTGATGCTCCATCAATATATAACACCTATTGGTCAGTGGTTGACTAAGAGTCTGCTGCTATATATTTGGTCTCTTATAGAGATGATCCAATAAAGGAGCACTCTGCGATGAAGTCAACCAAAACTTGTCCTTTAAATGCTGATCTAGGTTGGTATTAGAGTCTAAACTTACCCAACTCGATAGCCTACTTGACCAAGAACCTAGACTGATGTGGACCAACCTAGAAACACCAACATAGACCCATTACATGTTCCAAATAGGCCAATGACTCGGTCTAAGACAAAGGCATTGAAAGCGATATTGAATGTATTGATTTTGAAGGTTTAAACCAATTCAGATTTGAAGGGTTCATTGAAGTACCAAGAGGAGGCCCTAGTATATCTTATCCATGTGCAAGAGGGACCCAATCCAACCTTATTTGGGCTATGAGGTTAGGAGAAAACACAACAAAGAAAACAAAAGAATCCTACTACAACTTGGAAACAACATGTGTGGCTACTTTTCCTTTTGTTTCTAGGATTAACGGGCTACATGGAAGGCTATAAATAAGCCTTGAATTGGTTTTGTAATATTTTCTTTCTTTCTCTTCTCATGGCAGAACGTGGATTTAATATTATAGGCTTTGTTTTATTTTGTTAGCTACAACTCAAGGTTTGTTTGGATCAGTTTATGAGTTTTTTAGTTTAAGGTTTTTTGGGTCAGTTTTGTAAGTAGATACATTAGGTTTAATTTTTGAAGAAATATTTAAACTCATGTAACCTAAATTTCAGTAGCTATTGATGAATATTACTCTTGAATTTTTTTAGTTTTAGCGTGTGAGAGTGATTCTTGCATTCTTCAGTTCTTGAACGAACTGAATCTGACTTATCGAAAATGAACTGGCTTCGCGGCATCATTCTACTTTATCACACCCGGACATCGTGGTTATCAATTAAAAAAAATTCAAGGAAAAGGAACATATATTTGACATCTTGTTCTTTGGGGGAAAAGGTCTCGTTTAAGGAGTCGCCACCTAGTATTATGGTCATTAGGAACCCTAACTAGTCAACAGAGATTCTATGGTACGAGACTGATTACGCGAAAGAGAAAATATTATCGCCCTTTAAGTGTCCTACCTGAGAGAGGCTACATTACTGGTTTTATCTTAGATTGCTAAGAGTTTGTTGTATTATGCTCTTCATGGTTTGCCTAGGATATTCCTGACTTTAGCGTCAGTGAATACTCGACTACAAATATTTCCAACTCTGGTGTTGGTAAATATTACGTAACCCAAAAAGTATAGTAATCCTGACTCTAACGCATGTGAATAAATCCATAAATTTTGGATTAAAAAAATAAAGTTATTTTTTTTATTATATTATTTTTTTGGGGGGGTGAATCTAGCCTAGTTGTACAGGCTGGGCTGGACCCAACAGGCCCGACCTGGTCACTATTCTAAGCCAGTGACTTAGCTGGCCACTATTCACGCATGTTGTGCACGGTGCAAAGATAATTAAATTACTTTCGCACAATGTCAAATACAAATTACAAAGAAAAAAAACGTGCCTGGTTCTCGAGACGAAGGGTCGAAAACGATAGCAACGTCGTTTGTCGTTCACTTGCCCTATGTTCTCTCTTTTGGTCTCCTGTTCTCTCTGTTTCTCTGCTTGCTATGTTCTCTCTTTTGGTCTCCTTTCGCTCCCTTTGTCCCTGTGTTTTTGTCCGTTTGTTTTGTCCCCTCTGGTATTCTTCTGTCGTCCTATACCTGAGTTATCATTCCTTCTCTTCCGTGTCTATCTTCTCCTCTAGTTCCTTCTGTGTTTGTTTCTATTTTGTCTTTCGTCTTTCAGTTTGTCCTCTTATTTTCTTGGTTCTCTAGTTTTTTTTGTGGCCTTCTCCTGGAATGCTCTGTTTTTGGTGCAGTAGCTGTTGAAGATGGAGACCTATGTAAGGGTGTCCCTGCTATCGGTTGGAGGCTGATTTTCAGCTGAGGAGACGAACTCTCGAAGTTTACAGGTTGCTATTGTTGCCGGTTGGAGGCTGGCGTGCAGCTCTGCTATGGTTGATGAGGAATGGTATTATGGTTGCGCCTGTGGTGAGTGATCGGGCAGCCCTTGTGGTATTCTTGTTGGTTGACTGATCTACCATGACAATGGTTTATGGACTGGTGCAGTCACTTGGTGGAGCTGTTGCCATGGGGAGAAGAGAGTTGGAGCAGCGCCAATTGAGACGTGGAGGAACTGGCCACAGTGGAGAAGAAGTTGCGACCTTCGGTGATGGATCAATGATCTGTAATGGTTCTAGGTTGGAGATAGGGTTGTGGTGGCTATTGTTTTGTTAGGGTTGCTCAGTTATGCAACCGATTGGGTTTTTTTTTTGTATTTTTCTGCTTAGGTTTTCTTGTAATTTCTTCCCCTTTGCGCACATGCACTAGGATTTGTATTTATAGTGAAAGAGTCCCATTGCGAATGAGAAACAATGTTCCAAACAAACTCATTCTCTTCTTTGAAATTTGAATTTGATTAAGAATCAAATTCGAAAAAAGATAACTATCATTATCTTAATGATAAGGATAAAATGACAAAAGCACGTTGTAGTCCCTAGTTTTTCATAAATTGACAAATCACACTTTCATCAAAATAAGTCCCTAATCTTTTAATTTTACATTTTAACTCCCATAAAATTAAATTAAAAAGTTAATGGGCCAAAATTGGGTTATACCATATTTCATTCCAATAATGTTGGTGCCTTGGGGTAGGTTTTTATTGTTTCACATTCATATCAGACCTATTTCAGCTTTCCAGAATCAGATTTTAATCTTGATTGTGAGTTGCATGACCATGTGATCATGAGGTTCGCATTATGAATAAGTCAAGTTTGTGGAAAATTTACCTTAAAAGGATAGTCAATCAATATAATTATTTGGTGTACGTAGAAATATGGCTTCATTGTAGCACTAACCAAATTGAAGGCCACTTTTTTTATTTTCATATATCTTATTAAAGCATCATGAAGTACCTTGATGCATAACACACAAACTTCCAGTTTCCCTCTTTATCTTGTATTAATAATGCACTGATTGCCAAATCTGCATCCTCTAAATAATGAAAAAGATCATCTCCTTTTCTAGGATATGAAAAGATTTTTAGGGAGGATAGATGAAGTTTGAGTTTTTTAAAGACTTGCTGGCACTCTAGAGTTCATTTAAAACTAGAGATATTCTTTAGCATTTTGAAGAATAGCAAGCAACATTATTCAAGGTATGAAATGAATCCGTTAAGGGTGGTGATTCTTCCTATTAACCTTTAGACATCCGTTAAGGTATAATTGAGAAGGAATCATTTTTAGGATAGCTTGTATTTTTTTTTAGGATTGGGCTCAACACCTCTCATGCTAACCAAGAAACCTAAAAAATTTCCTTTTTTATGGCAAAGGCACATTTGGCTAGATTCGATCTCATCATTGATGTTATAGAACAGAGAAGACCTCTTGCAGGTCCTAAAGATGTTTCTTAAAATTCATGTTTTTAATCAACATGTCACCAACATAGGCTTCCATGTTTTGGCCTCTTTGATTCTTGAAAACCTTATTCACCATTCATTGATACATGTCTTCTCTTCATCATCAGAATACATAAGAATTTGATGATATCCTGAATTAGCATTCAAAAAACTCAAATGCTTAAAACCAGTCATGAAGTCAACCAACTAGTCTATTTTTTGTAATGAAAAACTATCTTTGGAGCACGCCTTATTAAGGTTGGTAAAGTTAACACACATTTGTCATTTTCCATATGGTTTTTTCACCAAGACCACATTGGCAAGCCATTCTAGGTACATTACTTCATAGATAAACCTAACCTTTAGCAACTTATTTATCTCCTCTGAGATGGTTTTTTATCATTATCCTATAAAATTTTAATTTTTTACTAAACAAGGTTGATACCAAGCATATTTAAAGGCTTGAAGATTTTTTTTTATTTGTGGATATTAAAGAGCTCTACCAAGGCTTTCTCTTGCTCAGGGTTCAGTGCCCAATCTTGGTGTAGGCATTTTTTCTAGATGGAGGCCAATTTTTTTCAACTCTTCCATAGCTCATGTGTTTTGTCATAACCTAATTTTGGCCCTTTGGCTTTTAATTTAATTTTTACAGGGTTTAAAATGAAAAATTAAAAGATCAGAGATTTATTTCGATGAAAAGTGTGATTTGTCAACTTCTGTGAAAATTAAGGACTACAATGTGCTTTTGTCATTCTATCTTTATCTTCAAGATAATCCCTATCTTCAAGATAATCTTTATCTTCGAGATAATCCTTGTCTTTAAGATAATGATAGTTATCCGCTT
>Ga0307515_10016162_pt1 | contig 13687 bp, 4 predicted proteins | sample 17_EM_MG_FD_194513 | JGI IMG/M metagenome (GOLD analysis project Ga0307515, IMG submission 194513) | Populus trichocarpa ectomycorrhiza microbial communities from riparian zone in the Pacific Northwest, United States - 17_EM | ecosystem: Host-associated > Plants > Roots > Unclassified | place... | reverse complement strand
ATTAAATTTAAATAATTTTTTTTTAAAATTTTAACCAATCTCTAATTAAACGCGGCCGCAATGTTGTGGGGAGCTGTTTGTTGCCAAATCCATCGCTTGTTGTCATGTCGGAGGCCACGTTAGCAGATATATGGATAAATGCCAGCTCATCGATGATGGACCTGCCAACGTGAAAGTATGCAACTGGTGTGTTGTGTATAGTGAATTAGTATAAGCATTTTAAACCAAATTTGTGCCTTATTATTATTATTGTCGTCAATGTTATTTTCATTCTAATTCTAGGCATTCAAAAAGAAAGATTTACTAATTCTTTAGGCAGTTCATTAAATTACGCATGTGGGATAACACTACATTTTTTAATTTTTTTCATGTTAGAAAAGGGAGCCCAAGACCTCCCAAAAATAACTAAACACGGTACATACCCTCACCACATCTTCGAGATGTACAGGATATTTGAGAATGTGACACATCTTTCGAATATAAAGGGTATTTGAAAATATAATAATGGTTGTTTTTTTAAATGTTTTTCATTCCAAAACACATTAAAATAATGTTTTTTTTATTTTTTAAAAATTATTTTTGACATCAGCGCATCAAAATCATCTGACAAATAAAAAACATATTAATTTAAAGTAAAAAAATACAAAATTTTCAATTGTTTTCAAAAACGCTTTCAAAATACAGTGTCAAACACTACCGAAACAATGCCTTTCAAAAAAATAAAAAAACAGCACACATCAACTTCCTAGTTAACAAACAATAAAATATGTGATGAAATTGTTTATCATTCACCTAGGGCTGAGCATTTTCGATCCGGTCCGGTTTTCGACCAAAATAAACAACCAAACCAAAAATTTGTTTTTTTAAGTTTTTGAACTGAACCGAACCGAAAACTGATTCAAACCGATTAATTTCGATTCGGTTCGGTTCGGTTTTTTTCCCTTTCAAACCGGTTCAAACTGAAATTATTACGGTTGAGTTTTTTCTGGACTTTTTATTGACCATATTTTTCAGCACTTTTATTTTTGTACTTGCTTTCATTTTCCAGAAAATCAACTCCAATTTTCGTTTTGATCTCCTTGCCCAGAAGTTAAACCCAGCAAAAAAATACACAAAACAAAAGGAAAGGAAAGAAAAGAAGTAATTTGACTGTAAAAAAACAAAGAGAAAATCAAAAGTTATTGAAATGTAAAATCATCAAAGAGCATGGAGGAGAAGAAGATAAATTTGAGAGATGAGAGACAAGAAAAACATTGATAGGATGTGATACAAAACTGTTGAGAGTGTAGAGTATTTAGATCTTGGTTTCTCTGAAATCCCAAGAAAACCCTTTCATGGTAAACAAAATGAGTGCAGGGTTGTTTGGTGGTAGCTGTGTTGGCATTTATTCAAGGAAACTAGTAGTAGGCTCTCCTTATTGTATGATGGCCTCCAATTCGTCAATGGAATCTAGGTCCAATCATTTGAATTCTGTCATGTAATCTAATAGTAAGGATCCATCACTAATTGATTTGAAGCTAGCGAGACTGGTTGATTGCAAAGATGCACAGAATAATAGGTTTTTGAAAGAGAGATTTTTACTATATGAGGAGAAGAAGACATATTTGAGAGATAAGAGACAGAGAGCAAGGAGAGGGGGCGGTTGAGAATGCTGAAGTTTAGAGTTAGAAGAAAATATGCTATTATACTTGTTTTAGAGGGAGGGGGCGGCTATGTGACTTGTGAAAGGTGAATGAAATTAGTCTGCCAAGGTTAATGGGTAGAAAACGTTTTTTTTTTTATTTCTAAACCGAACTGGTTCGATTCGGTTCGGGTTGTCAGGTTTAAGCATTACAAAATCGGAAACTGAACCGGATATTTTTCTAAATATTCTAATCGGTTTAATCGATTTTTTTTCAAAGTTCGGTTTTTACGGTTAATTTTTTTCGGTTTTCTCGATTAAATTGATTTTTCAATTATTTTATCACCCTTACATTCACCTACATATAGAGCACTGTAAATTACGACAATGCTCTTCTTTTCTTTTCTTTTCTTTTTTTGCCTCAACTTTGTTTTCTTAATTACACTTTTATAGGCATAAATTAAAGGCTAATTTAGACAAATTTTTCAAGAAATAACAAGATTGAAAGATACAAAGTCAAAGTGAAAAAGACAAATAAAAAAAAAAAATGAGTGACGGTCTTAAATTATTTCAGGTAAAAAATTCACTTTATCCCTTTTGCTTTTTAAATGATAACTTTTTGGTTCCTCAATATTTAAAAAACTCGATTTTGGTATAATTTTTTTATATTATTATTTCTTAGTCTTTAGCTCGAGAAAGGAAACAAATAGCTATTCCTTAACCAAAAGTTGTTGACATTAACACTATCCTTTTTTTTTCATATGTGTATTGATATTCAAAATAAACAAAAAGATATTGTATATTTTTATTACTAGGTCGTTGGAATGCACTATGCCGTGGGTTAGATCAATTTTTTTTAATATAAAAAAAGTTAGGTATTTGCTAACATGTTTCTTAGTAGAAAAAAAAATTAAACTTGTGGGAGTTAACCTGATATGACTCACTCAACTTGGTGAGTTTAAAGATAACTTGGATGACCAGAAAAAATAACAACGAAAATAGACTCTCACAAAATCAAGAGTTAAGAAAATGAAAAAAATATTTTTTTGAAACCATAATAATTTAATAAAAAGCAAAACAAAACAACTCATGAAGATCTATTTAAAATAAGCCAAATAGTGAACAATAAAATTGAAAAAAAAATATATATAAAAAAACAAAATCAAATGATGAAATTGAGAAAAAAAATATATCAAAAAAAGCCTAGGCATGCGAGTCTGAGTGACCCAGCTCTTTCAGGCCTTAATAAAAAAAGACTACGTGCACGGGTTTGTCAACCCCGCTCGGGCGCCTAGGCTTTGATAATTTTTTTTTAAAGCAAACGACACGTTGCCTACTATCTACTCACTGGAAATCAAGGCGTGGGTGTTTTACACCTAAATTTTTATTTCTAAACCATAATTTGACCCATAAACATCATAAAAATTTAAATAAACTTGTTTCTACATTAAAATAACCTAAAAAATGGACCAAGAAAAAAAAGTAAACCTGAATTCCAAAACTTCCCAAGGTCATATCTATTTTCCCAACCAATTTTAAAGATGAAAAATATTCAAGTGGAACTCCTCTTTTAACCCAAAGATTAACTTTTTTAATAGTTAGATTTGGTATAAACTGATATTTTCTCTCACCATTACCACTATCATAATTCATAAACTCTCTCTCCTCTTTTAAACTAAAAACAAAAATAAAAAAAAAGTTTTGTGTTAAAATTGAATTTTTAAAATCTATAGGTATTGAAAAGTTTTTATTTGAGAAGTAAGAGGTTCAAAGTGAATGTTCCGCAACAACTTTTAAATTGTCATCCATTTTTCTTATATTTTTTTTATTTTAGTCCTTTATTTTTTCAATTTATCCCTCTCTTAGCAAATAAAAAACAATTGGCTACCAATAAATCAATAATTAAATATAAAAACAAGGTATTGTTTAAGTAGAAAAAATAAAAGTTTTTTAAAGTTAATTTTTTATTAAGTCATAATTTATTTAATTAAAACAAATTTTCGCAAGGCAATTATTCAAGTGAATACATGTTGCTGATGATGGGCCAGTGACTGCATCTTGGCTTACAAGTAGTGTGAAGTTTCCATAGTCAGGAATTTTGGACTGGTCAGTGACAGATAGTTGAAAATTCTCACAGCTTGGAATTCATCGATTACCAATAATTATGGGTGTTACTGATTTATCACAGATTTAATATTGTAATTATTTTTCCTTAGTGCCTTTAATTGGGATTTTGACTATATTAGTGCTACTATATGTATTTTTTTACGTTATAAAAGTATTTTTTTAAAATTTTAATTTTTTAATTTTAAATTATATTTTTTATGTTTTTAAATTATTTTGATATGTAAATATTAAAAATAATTTAAAAAATAAAAAAAATATTATTATAATATATTTTTGAATAAAAAGGATTTTATAAACTTATTTTTGGAAGCACTGGTATCTCATTGAGTAGTTAGTGGTCTCAGGCTGATGCGTAGAGCCGTCTCAAAGTCTTTCAATCATAGCTGTATAAAGATTAAAACCATCATCTTGATTTTCAAGATCTCTTAATCCCACAGGACACAAATCCAAGTGTCAAGTGGTAATGAAAACCACCATTCACATTCTTGGCTTCTTCCCAAATTCCAGATCACTCTCCGTTGCCAATTGCCAGCCAAACTGCCCTGTATTTCGTACCTTCACCGTATCATCAAGAAATGAAATCAAAAGAATCAACAGGAGGCCTCTCTTCTGATATTCTCTACGATGCAGACCTCTTTCAATGCGTTGAAAATAGAGACGAAAAGAGAGGTTCCATTGCCCGCTAGGGGAGACGAGGCTGTATGCTTCAATCAACTATCTAAAATTAAACAGAACTAAAAAAAAAATCCAACGGAAAAGAGAAATCTCAGTGCTTTCACAGCTAGAAGAATATGCTGGAACAGAAGAACGTCAGCAACAAATTGATTTTGCACCAGTGAATAGGAATTGGGAAGGCAGAAATTGTTTCAAATGGGGCTATAAAGGAATGATAGCAGATTGATAGACGATCAGAGTAAAAGGGACAATTCCAGTTGACAAGAAAGAAAGGCTCATCTTTAAAAGCTAAAACTTTGGCAATGAACAATTGCAAACAGTGTTTCTGACAATAATGAAGTTTGAAAAAAGCCAAAAACTTGTAAGGGATTTAAAGCCTATTAAGGGGAAAAAACACAGCAGGCTACAAAAAGCAAGACTAAATGGGAAGATAGCAGCACTTCACGTTCTACCAATCCTTTCACTGCGATGTTAAGCAGAAACAAGAGAGGACCACATCAACCAGCAGAGTAGATTATGAATTATTTTATCCTAATCCAAAAACTAAACGAACCAATCTCATAAACATGCAGCTCAATTTTCAAAAAGGGGAAAAAAAAAAAACCAATTGAAGCCTCCTCCATAAAGGGTCACAAGATCCCCTATCTCATCCATTTTGATATTATATGTAAACAAGGTTTTTTTTCTACTTGCTTTTTTTCTAAATTTGCGGGGTTTAATTTTGGTCTCTTTACTTTTTGTAATTTTTATTTGGATTCAAAATTTTATTTTATTTATTTTTAGTTCTAATTAAAAGATTAAAAAAATCATTAAAAATTAGCGAAGAAAGAGAAAGTCAATGATTGATCAAAATCTAATGATGAAACAAGACGTTCTTGGTATCACCAAGTTTTATTTAATAAAAGAAGTTTTATTTAGTTTTTTTTTACCCTTTATCTTGAATATATATATATATATATATCAAGATTGACATGGATTGTTTTTCAACTTGATTTTGTATTTGTTTTTACAAATCTTGACGTGTTTTGAGTTGGAAGATTGTTTTATTTTTTTTAGATTATTAGGGTGTTTATTAGATGTTTTTAAATTAAAATAGGTTGAAAATCTTTTTTTTTTCAAAAGTCTCCATCCTTGATTTTTCAACCTTCTATCTAGTAGTAGGATTTTGGGTTTCTAAACGACATGTTGTTAGATTATTTTGTTTTTTTAAAGGAGCTAACAAAAAAAAAAGGCTAGGTATGCATATTTGACCTTTTCATTTTATAGATCAGTCGCAATTGGCTCCCTATGCCAAGTTTCCTAGCCTGTTTTATTTATTTATTTTTTTCAACATTTAGGTGTGATTTTATTAAAAGTTAATTAATTACAAATATAATATGTTTATTATAAAAAAATAGCAAATGATTTTTTTTGGCTTTAGTGATTGTATAGTTAAATAAAAATAGTTTTGAAAAACAAAGTTATGAAACTCGGTCGAGTCCATAACCTAAATCATAAGTTTCAGGTAAGCTCGGGTTGACGCGTGTTGATCCGATATGTCATCGTCTCTATATTGAAAAAAAAAGATTTCATCGTGAATGTTTTAAGTTAAATCAGATTTTTATTCATCATTTGAGTTGTCTTTTGACCTGTCAAGTCGACCTGGTCATATCGAATCAACCACCACGAGCTTAGGTTAGGCAAGGACTCAGGTCGGGATGTTTCAAGGTTGAGTTGCTATGCAAAATTTGATGATGTTGCCAAAGAGTTCCTCGTGGCAATGCACGAGTACGATGTTATTCTTGTGGGTTTTAATATAATCACATCAAAATTATCAGGATGTTTTTTTTAATTGAAACTTGCTTTTGTGATAATGATAGAATGTTGTCTAAAAACAAATATTCTAGTAAACAAACAATTCAAAATTGTAATTTAAAGAAAAACTTATGTTTTTTTTATCATATTTAACATACACCAAATTGTGAGTTTACAATTAATATTTTTCTTGTTGCTAGAAAACTCATTAATGATACTTGCACTTTTTTTTTATGATGTCGAGAAAATTTTTATTTTGATCCACAACATAAAACGAGTGAGGTAGCTAGTATTTATCTATGTGGTGTTTATTTGTCCACCACTATAAGTATATGTAATTCTTATAGTCATCATTCAAACCAATCAAACAAATCATATCCTAACTTGTTATCCTTTACCGGCTCTTTTACAATTAAGTTGAACTTATCTTGTAATTTAATTTTAACCATCACTTTTATTCCATTTAAAAATAAAACTCCATCAATATTTATTATTAGTCTCTAAGAAAGTTGAACCTATCAATAACCACATAAATTATTTTATTATTTGTCAAGAAATGATGGTGGTGAATTTTGAGACAAACAATTTGATGCTAACATAAGGTTATATTTGCTTATTTTCACTTTTTTTAAAAAAATATTGGTGAAATAATACATTTGAAAAAAAATTTGACTAGCTAGCATAGTTTATAGATGTCGTGATTGGAAAACATTATATTTATATATTTTTTTTATTCAGAATAATGACATCCATAAAAATTCATTAAATGAGAAGAAAAGAGTAGAGAGAAAAAGAAAGAACGAAAAAAGAAGAAGAAAAAGACCCTAGAGATACACCAAAGTTTTGATTATGACACCACCGATACCATCAGAAAGAACTTGACGAAATAAATTCAATAACACCAATAAAGGTCACAAAAGATGACCCGAGTGTGCCATATTTGCCGCCCATAGGTGGTGGGTGGCTCACTCATCTTTAGTAGCAAATATGGCTCATTCATATCACTATTGATGACCTTCCTTGATGTTGTTGGATTTGTTTTATCGAGATATTTTTTATGATACCAGTGGTAACGTAATCGAAGTCTCAGAGTGTCTCCGAGGTCTTTTCTTTCTTCCTTTCATCTATCCTCTCTCTTGTCCATTTAATATTTTTTTATGTCTCTATTTAGAATAGCGATAAACTATAAATATCATGTTTTTTCAATCGTGGCATGTACAAACTATGCTATTTTACTAACTTTTTTTCCAATTGTGCTATTCTGCCAATATTTTTAATTTACTGTGCTAATTTTTTAAAAATAAATCCTAGAAGAAGCCTAATTTGATTTGATGGAATGAAGAAACCAATAAGCGTTGCTAAAAGGCAAAATTTCATGCACAAATTCATCAACAATAAAATTGAGATCTCCAAGAAATAACCTGAAAGCTTGAAGAATTGGAGAGATAGTTTCTCTAAACACAAGAAAAATGTCATTAAAACAAGTGAGTGTTTTGAAGGCTATGATGGTCATAACTTGTGGTAAAAAGACACTAGAGTTTGTTCTTCAATTTATGAAGGTAAAGAAATGTCCAGAGAGGGTTTATCCTTGTTTAATATTTGTGAAACCATCATATTGGAAACAACAAAAAAGAAATATTGACAAGTTTTTTTTTTCTTTTTGTTTTTTGAAGTCAATATTGATGATAAACTAGGAAGAGAAGTCTGAGAATTATATTCAATAATCTTTGAATGTGAGCATCCTTTTTGGTTATTGAGACCTTATGAACTTAAATGGTATCAATTTGGTTGTTACACAAGTTCAATTCTTATTCGACATGTCCACTAAATGCTTGTAACAAGTAATGCGTTTCTTACAATTCTCGTCATGCAACAATGGCATAATGATTATTTTTTTATATTTTAAAAGGATTAATTTAAATACATGAAAGCCAACAAAATGGTCATTTAAAGGAAAAAACAATGATAAAAATAAGTAGGTTTGTTAACAACTTGTGGGTTTTTTTTTCTAGCATTACTTGGATAGTTTGGAATATGAGGGTCTTTTTTTCCAATAAGTTAGTATTAGTATTCCCCCATATTCTCATGAACTTAATGGCGTCAAGAATAGCTTTATCCATGTCCTATGTCTATCCAGTCATGCTCTCATGATTTGATCATGTTTATCCATAACTAGTCATGTTCATAACCTCCATAACCACCTATTATTATGCTATAAATGCTACCCATAACACCAATGCAACTTCCTCGGCCAATTGCTAGCCCTATTATTGCGAGGTTAGCTGTGTTTTTTATGACTTAGACTGTCTATCATCCTAGTTTATATTCGTGCTAACATGAACCCGTTACTCACATGAAGTTTGCGGTGAACAAGGACTTACCATTCCTATCATTAACTTGTTCTAAACCATATTATGACTTTGTTCCTCTTTAGGGTCTTGCTTATTTTCTATAAAATCCATCATCAACCTGTTTTGAACCTTGTTATGACTTTGTTCATCTTTAGAGTCTTAATTGTTTTCTATAAAATCAAACTAATGTGTTGAGACCAATTTCATGATCTCTAGAAAACTGTATACAACGCTTCTCATCACACACAAATAATAATCATTCCCTTTTCAATCCTGAATGCTAATTCATTCATTTGTAAGCTTGTATTTTTTGATGAAATTCGGACACTTTCTATAAACATCCCAGTATTCTATCCCTTTGTTTATAAACAAAACCATACAGAGATGAATGAATTATAAACATCTTAATATTCCACCCCTTTCTATAAGCATCCTAGTATTTCATCATTTTCTTTATAAACAAAACCATATAGAGATTTGAAAAAACTCAAATGAACCCTCATAAGTTCATTCAACTTTCCAAACTCGATATGCAACTTGTAAGTATAGAAAATAGACAATATTGTTGCTTGTGTCCATCGTATAACAACCGATTTTGTTTCCTTCACCAAGGTATATTTCTTCACTAAGATGCATAAAACTCCCCCAATTCTCCCTCGCTCAAGGTAGTATGACCAAGCCAAATCCCCCTTGATCAGACTGACTCTTTTATCGAATCCCCTAATTCAGCCACTTAACACATGCATTGGATTTGTGTATGTTATTTCTTAACATCATCCTCTACTAAGATAGCATTGAGTTATCCCTTTTTTGGGTAGTCCTTCATAAAATGATTTCCCTCACAAATAAAAACACATAAATTTGATATTGAACCCTTACATCTTGCCTTCACTTCTGACTGTCCATTGCCAGCAGTACATTTAAGTTCCTCTTCACCAAACTTCTTCTTCTTCTTCTACTTCTCTTCCTTTTCCTTAGGTTTATATGAGAATTATTTATCTACTACAATAAATTTAACCCCAAATTTAATCACATGATATTCTTTATATACTTGTTATATAATCGCTAATAGTGCATTCATTTTTATTTTTCAAAAACTTTGATAGAGTTTCTTCTATTTATTTCATTACCAAGTTATCGTCTCAATCAAATTTTCACACCCTATAAATAAAGATTTCAACTTTTCTCATCATCCAATATTTTCACCAATTTAGTGTCCCACCTTCCAAGACTTTCACATTCTCAATATCATCCAACAATTAATGTTTTTAGCATCTTTAATTTATAATTCAAGACAAAACTTTCATTATTGACATTTTTCAAAGGATAGAATTATTATTAAATAAAATCGAAGTATAGTTTAGCCTATCTAAGGATTTAAAGCAAACTCATGTCAAGACATAATTTAAATTATCCTAGTTTAAAAATAATTAACATTACATCATCCAAGATGATTTTATAACATTCTAAATTAAATCTAAAATATAACATTTTAGAACATGTTTACATACAATGAGCTAACAATTTGTTACATTACAAAAATTAATACAAAAGTGAAACTCCTAAAACAACGATGGACCAATATGTTGCTGTAAGGCACTTGAAATTTGTTTCATATAAAATTTATCACTCTTAAAATATAATATAAAATAAATATGCAACAAGTAAAAATTCTTTAATTTAACTTAATTAAACAACCCTTGATAGGCTTCATATCTCTAGGATATAAATAAATTTAAGTCCTCTCTTAGACACCTTTTCATTATCAAATGAACTTTTATCTATGACTGAAACCAAGCTTAAACTTTATATCTAGTATAGTTATCCGTATTTTCCTAATCTGAGTGTTTGTCCCTAAATTGAGATAACTAGCTCAACATGCCTAAATTTGGTGCTAGTCCCTAAATCAGAATAATTAGCTCAACATACTCAAACCGGGCGTTAGTCTCTAAACTATGATAACTAGCTCAACATATATTATTTGAAAATATGAATTTTAAATTAAACAAGATTTCAATAACAGACTTAACTTTAATTAAGTAAATTAAAAAGGATATGGTGTTTAACACCAATCTGGAACTTATGCTCTGCTAGCCATCCCTTGCTAATGTATGGTACCCACGGTCTCACCTATACCAACACGTACACTGTAAAAACTTCAAATCTCCATCCACACAAAATCCACATTTCCATTTCACCATCATAACTAAGCTTTTAACTCATTGATAAGAACTTATAAATCTCTCTTTCTTTCTTTTTTTTCTTTCGTAATTAAGCATAAATTTGGGAATAATATTCCATTTCAAATTTCCTTGAAATTAATAATTTATTCATCTATTAATAATTAAATTAACATGTTAATAACCACATTCAATGGTAAATTAACCATTCTAATTAATGTTTATTATGTCTTATATCGCACGTGTGCGGCGTCACGATTATCGTCCTCTCGGATCAAGATCGTTTCGATGATAGGGGAAAGAACTAGGAATTCTTGTTTCTTGTTAGTAAAAAAAAAAGATGGAGTTGTCATCTAGTATTTTAATAATTAGAAACCCTAATTAGTTTTAGAGTCTGAATAAGTGGATTGATTCTTATCAATTTAAGACAAATTATTGTTCATCAACTTAAAACCAAACAACGCCAAACATTCACACAAGTCTTACTAATTTCATAAACTTATATTCAAAATTCAGGCTAATTCAAATAAATCAACATCAATCCAAGCACAACCCATAGATCAAGATTTAATGTTCAAATCGATATAAACTCAATGAACCAACATTTAGTATTCAACTAGACATCACAACCCTAAAAATAAACTCGCAATTCAACACAAATTATCAAACAAAAAACACACATGAATTCAAATCAAATAATGTCCAAACAATCCAAAAATATACACAATAATAATCATTTTGTCCCAAAATTCACAATGTTATAGCAATTTATCCAAAATATATTCTGAGTTTATTAATCGACCTTCTGATATGTTTAGCGTGTACAAAAATTAACTAAAATTAGGTTAAAAAGGCCGTTAGAATAGTGGTGGCGCGTGTACGGCGCGCTGTCACTTATTGAAAAGCTAAAATTGATGGATCTAAAGTGGCTCCTTCACCTCTTCCTTTCCCTGCCGACAATGCTCCTCTATGTTCTCTAAGAAAGGAAATTGAGGCACATCAAACATCGATCTTCTGTTTCTTTTTCTTCCTTCTTTTTTTACTATTTTGTTTCATGTCTATTGCCACATAATTTATTTTTCTCCTTATTGGTTACTTCAACAATCAACAGTGGAGGGAAAAGTGCTCGTCTATTGTGGCTTTGGCGAGATGAGTGGTAGAGGGTCACAATTGTGTGTGTTTTTAAGCATATAATGTTTTGTATTGCATGCAATTAAAGGGCAATTAGAACAACATATAAAGTTTAGTCATGCAATTAAAAGAAAATTAAAATAAACTAAAATAACATTTTTTTTTTATAACAACTCCTTAATAAATTTTACTTGTGTTATCAACTCCTTAATAAATTTTCTTATAAAAATATTCTAACAAAGTTTACTTGTGTTATCATTTGACCCGGTATTTTCCCTATATTTCTTAATTTTTTAATATGTATAATTATTGTAAACTTTGTCAAACCAAGCCTAATTATCCAACATTTATTTTTCTTTACTATATTATAGCTTTTAAATTACAAAAAAAGCCTCTTAGTTTTATAATGTTATATTCACACTCCATAAAAAAAAATTCCAAAGTTTATAACTTTACTTTGTAATTGTGATTCATAAAGATAAAAAAAAATAATTTTTAATTATTAATTAAGAACTAGTGTTTGTCCCGTGCTACATATACGGGTGCTCTACTTATTTGAGTTACGTTTCATTCCTTTTCACTTGCCTTTTTTTTTTTCCTTATTCAAAATTAAAGACAAATTAAAACTCAAAATACATAATTTATTTGAAGGGTTACAGAGAGTAAGGTTGAAAGGTAAAAGAGAGTAAAGTAAAGTTACTAATGAGATATATCCTAAGAGTTTTACACATCGTTTTGATTTAAAATTTTTTTTTTATCTAAATGACCTGGTAACCCGGTCAAAACCTGAAACTCGAGCCTTAAACCGGACCGAATCTAAAAATTATGGTTTTATAAAGCGATATGGAAAAATAACATCCCTTAATTCTTCTATTTCTTAAATTAATTTCGTTCAACACTTAATAATTTGCATTATAAAGTAAAAGCTCATGTACGTAGAATGTTAATTAGAAAAACTAAATTCAATTAATATAAAAATAAATTTGGTTAATGTTCATGTGGCGACCTTTTGATTTCTAAAATAAATAATCAAAACACATGGCAAAATCCAATTAAAAATTAAGATAATATATTCTTTTACTTTAATGGAAAAAATATAACATGCCAGATAGGCAAGTATCTCTTAAGGCTTGATGAATGAAAAGAAAATGAGATTATATTTATGAAATTTACGATTATGATTACCAGGATCTCAGATGGATTATCAAATTAAAAAAGGGACAGCAACTCATTTTTAAGTGAATGATTGAGTTGTTTTATTGTTTTAAATTAATTTCTTTTTTTTATTCATTCAATTGATTATAAATATATTTTGTTTCTATATTTATTCTATTATTACTTTTCATTAAATATTATATTTTTAATTATTTTTAAAAAAATTATTGGTTAGATTTGATGTTACGAGTGTGTTTGGAAGTATGGTTGTAATTGTTTTTTAAAGTGTTTTTTATTTAAAAATATATTAAAATAATATTTTTTTAAAAAAAATTATTTTTTATATTAACGCATTAAAATAATCTAAAAATATCAAAAAATATTAATTTAAAATAAAAAATAAGAAAATTTTAATTTTTTTTAAAAACACTTTTAAAATTTAAAATGTAAAAACAGCTCGAGCATTGTTAATTATTTATAATTTACTGCTTTTGTCTTCGACTTTTATTAGACGTAGCAAATATATAAAATTAATTAGTATGTTAGGGTTCCTTGATATTTTATGTAAAAATAGTGCTAAACATTAAGAAAAAAAAAAAGCAATATAAAAACTTTAAGAATTTAGATGTGTCATTAAGAATCAGGTTCTCTTC
>Ga0307515_10016161_pt1 | contig 13687 bp, 6 predicted proteins | sample 17_EM_MG_FD_194513 | JGI IMG/M metagenome (GOLD analysis project Ga0307515, IMG submission 194513) | Populus trichocarpa ectomycorrhiza microbial communities from riparian zone in the Pacific Northwest, United States - 17_EM | ecosystem: Host-associated > Plants > Roots > Unclassified | place... | reverse complement strand
ATATCATGTTTTTGGGGGTTTATTCTTAGGATTTTGATTTTTGAACCGAAACTCATTCTTGACAAAATTGTGGCTTTTGAGTGATGATCGAGGCAAACTGACACTTAATTCTTGATCTATGTTGGTTTGCGCATAAAAGCATGACTTTTATTGCTTAAGACTTGGTCTCCTTTGTGTTTTGTCTTTCTGGGTTCATGAAGAACATTCATCGTGTTCTTCATTTGATTGTGTGTTTGATCTGTTTTTCTATGAAATTTCTATGTTTTTTTGTATTTTTTTAGCTTTGATTTGTTTCAGTTTAAACCTTTGCTTTCGGTTAGTTTTTCGGTCAAATCTCGCTTTTTTTGCTCAATTCATGGTTGAACCAACACTTCGGGTTGACCCGAGCAAGTCAATTTTGAGTCAGTTTGTAAGGCTTTGTTTCGTTGACTTTTCTTTTTGTTACGGTTTTTTGGTCTAAAAGGTTGTTTGGCAAACACACCTTTAGACGTACTTTGACAATTTTATGTTTTTGAATAAAAGGGGTTCCGCCAAACAGACCCTAAATAATTTTAAAAAAATCTTAAAAATTTCAAGGACCTCTTTAAATTTATTTTTTTAGTCCCTTATATATTTTCAGGCCTTATTATTTAATATAAAAATAGTAAACTTATATTGTAAAGTACTGACTTAATATTAAAAATACTTGCCTTTCATTGAAAACTCCAGAAAAAAATCAAAATTCCTTATAAAAAATACCAAAAAATGTGTTTTTTTATTTGTGTGTATATGGTCAAGTCTCTCAAAAAATAGATTATATATGCATATTTTCTTATATAAAAACTCATAAAAAAAATAGTTTTTCTTACTTTGAATACATCTTTATTTGGATTTAATAATTAGTTTATTAAATACATGAGAATTTAGCCTATATTTCGAAAACACCAAAAAAATATTTTTGTTTCTTTCAATATTTGGGATTACAAACTTATACGTAAGATGTATTCCTGATTTTAAATAAACGAGTTTTTTTATCGTTTATTTTATATGTTCTAAATCGTTTTACCAAAAATTTATTTTGTTTAATATATGAGATTATGAACTTGTACGTAAAATGTATTTCCGGTATTAAATAAAAAGACAGTTCCTTTTATTTATATGTCTTGGCTTTAGATTGACTAAGTTTTAACATAATAAGATAAGGACATCCTTATCGAGAATGACTTTTTTAAAACTTAGACAGACCAATAGTTAGAAAACACAATAAGACCTTAGTTTATTTTAGACAAATAGCAATGCAGCTTACCCTAGGTAAGGTGTTTTAGGGGGTGATACGTCCTCCCTATTCATAACCTATCACCTTATCCAGACTCTCATAGACCAATAGGTTTTCTAGTGACCATAATGCCAGGTGACAACTTTTATTCCTTTGGTTTTATTAATAAAGGACAAGAATTCCTTGTTTTTTCCATCACACCCAATCACGCTAATCCCGCTCTGAAAGGACGATCATCGCAATGTTACACACGTGTTCATGTTTTTTTTAATGTTTGATGATATTTTTAAATCTTTTTAGCACTATTTTATGTTTTAGCATTCATATGGATTGATAAATGAAAATGTTTTCTTTGCTTAATGTTTCTTTGACTTAGTTGTTAATGTTTATTGGATGTTTAGAATGGTGTTTGAATGTTGTTCTTGCTGAAATGTGTGTTTTTTGGAATCTGACAAATATGGTAGTAGGTATTTGATGATATTTCTGGGTTGTTAGTTCATGTCTTGGGTTCCTAGATTCGGTTTTTGTTCTAAAAAGTCAGTTTTGGATTGAAGTTTGATGTTCTTTATTGGTTATCAATGAAGTTGCAGTTTTGGAAGTTAAAATCCTAAGCATGTTTTCAATGAGTTGATGTTATTTTTTATTATTTCTTATTCAAACATGTTTGTCGTGAACAATGTGGTTTATATGGAAGTTTAGAAACCTAGAAGGTCAATTTATAGGTTTGGCAGTAAACCTTTTCTGAGTAGCCTAGGTTTGTGTTCTTCATATTCATTTGAAGAACATTGTCTTGAGTACTAGATTTAGGTTTTCTTTTAAGTTTATTTTGATCTCTGCATGTTCGTGCATCGTTATTAGTCAATAATTTAGATTGTTATTGCATCAATAACACGTTTTAGGTGTTTTAATCTTAAGATTTGGTTTCAAACTGAAACCCTCTTTTAACAAAATCGTGTTGATTTAATGAGAATAAAAGTAAATGGACCCTTGATTCTTGATCTATGCTTGATTGTGAACAAAGCCTTGCCTTTTATTGCTTGGAATCTGGTTTGGTTTGATGTTTATATTGTTGGGCTTGAATTTGAATGTTCTTCATTGTTCTTTATGTTCTTTATTTTTCTTTATGTTTAATCTATTTTGGTAAGAAATTCTTATGATTTTTTTTTTTAGTTTTGATTTTATTTTGGTTCAAATCTTTATTTTGGTTTAGTTTTGGGTTAAACCTTGGTTTTTGGTTCGGCCTATGGTTGAATCGATGTTTTCGGGTTGACCCGGTCAGGTCAAACCAGGTCACTTGGTAAAGATTTGTTTGGTTTGCTAATATTTTTGTGAAAGAGTTTTGGCCTAAAGGATTGTTTGGAAAACACACCCTTAGACTTATTTTGACTGCTTTGTTTTTTTTAATAAAAATAGGTTTTGCCAAACAGACCTCAAAATATTCCAAAAATATTCTAAAATTTTTTAAGACCAATCTAAAATTATTTGTGGATCTCTTACACATTTTTTCAAAATTTTTATTTAATATCGGGATTGTATACTTACACTATAAGAAGTGAGCCTAGTATTAAAATACCCGTTTTCAATTAAATTTTCAAAAAAAATCAAAAAATTAAAAAAAAAACTTCTCATTTCAAAAATATAAAAATATGTTTTAGGCTTAATACATGTTTGCATAAAAATATTAAATTGATTGTACATTCATTTATAAGTTGATGAAAATAAGTCTAGTTAGAAAAGTTACACTTTTTTAATCCTTTGGAAAAGAGACAAACTTTTAGACTTAATATTCTTGCACTTTGGCTAAACATGAGAGAAGATTTTTGGACATAAAATGAGTTCAAGAAGATTTGGTTTACAATCTTTAAATCAATGGATATTGGTTTTAACTATGTTTGATGTGCTTTTATTTCCATTTAAATTATAAATTTGCTATTTGGTTATGTAATATCATGGATCTATTTGCTATTTGGTGCCTTCCTTTTTGATGTGCCAAAGAAGGAGAAAAATGTAGTGCTTGGATGCTTAATATTTATTATTTTAGAGAGAAAAATGTGGTATTTATAGTTAAATGTGGATTGTGATAGGCATGAATTTTAGTTCTTAAGTTACTATAGTAGGTTATGATTTTAATGATGGCAAGTGATTAATATTTTAAGATGATACATTTATGAAATGCTATATCTTTATTATATCTTAAACATTCAAGTTGATATTAGAAGCTTATAATAGTTAAAAATTTATATTGCTTCTGATTAGAAGAGTATAATATTAAATATCATCTTTATTTATTTTATTGCATTAATTGCTTCTGATAAGGGGGCATAATATTAAATATCATATTTTTATTTTTATTGCATGAACTGTTTATCATTATAAAAAAGAGAGGGATTGTTAATCCAAAGGTCTTTAACATCATGGATTAATTATTTTGATGATAACAAAATTAGTGAATTTAATATATATGTTAAAGTTTTAATGTTATAGGAATCTTTTTACATTAATTTGAAGCAATATGAACTTTTTGATATAAATATGACTTGAAGATGCCTAAGTTTATATTAACATAATCAAATCTTTATAAAATTTAATTTGACATCACAAAAATAAATTTTATCCAAAATTGTTACCATCAATGTTTTTTTTATTTCAAAAACCTATACATAGTGAACAATATCTTATAATAAATTATTTTATCAAAAATTTTGGTATTACCACTCAATTTTGAACTTTATCACATGTGTTTTTGCACTTTTAATCACCAAAAAAGTTTTTTATTTAGTTTTAGCTAAAAGTTCTCAATCATATGGGTTCTTGCATTTTTTTTAGTCAATTTTAGCTAAAATAGTATACTTGTAATTTTTTTATGAGTTGTACTTGACTTTTTGTACCAGAGTGTATAACCTGCTTTATATTTAACAAAATAAGCATAACAAAATATAACAATCTTTAAACAATAATCTTGGTTTATCAATTAAGAAAATATTTAATAACATTATTAATATGGGAGCCACTTTCATATTTTTCAATTAGGGTATAGAAATATAGCATTACTAAATTATTAGTGCAAAAGAAATTGTGTTAATTTTTTAATTGGAGTCCAAACTTGAAATAAATACTTTAGTTTTATCAATGCTCAATTTATAAGGTAAGTAGTTGAGAGAAATGGTTTTTTAATTGTTATTTGCACTTTTCCGTGTGTGTGTGTAACTTTATTTTGAGACTATATATTTTGTTGAATAAATTAATGGAACATTAAAACGGTTAACTTTTTATATATATATATATATATATTCAAACTCTTACAATAAATCATTTTCTAAAAAAAAAAATATAGGGATATGGCATTCCTAATAAAAGGAAGAACACTCCAAAAAAATTCAAAATGTTTGATGGCCATGTGTGATTTTTTTTATTTATAAACATCACTATTTCACTTCAAGTGAGATAACACACAAGCTTATATTTTTACAAGTGGTTACAAATTCTCTTATCTAAAAACTTTTATTATTTTTATAATTTTTACAAAGCTTTAAACTTTCTTTACATCAAATCATTACTTTCTTAAATGCTTGAGCTTAATTTTATTGATATCTTTATCTTCATTATAAGGTGTGAGAATTCTTGTGAGAAACATAATTACTGTAAAAGTGTAAGTGATATTTGAACCACTTGGAAAAATATTGGTTGTAAGCCATTGAAATGTTTGATCTTAATTCTTAAAAAAACTATGAGTAAAAAGTTTTTTAATCTTAATCCTATAAAAATATTAGCTTATCGGTTTCACCTATTAAGAAGGTTGTGAGTTGATAGTAAATACTTTAGTGGAGATTCAAGAAGTGGAATAAAAGATTTTTCGAACCACTATTTTATGTTTGGGAACCCATGGTTATGCCTGGTCCAAATTGTATGGAGAAGAAAAAAAAAATTCAAATTGTTAGAGTAATTTCTAATAATTTGACATATTAACGAGAGATTTTATCTCTATTAGAAAAAGAAAATCTCTCAATTATCCTTATTTGGCAAGGAGAGTCAACACTCTCCGTTAACAATTGAGAGAATATATATTTTCCAGTACGTAGTAATGACATATACAAAAACTGAGTTCTAAATTAGAAGAGATTTAAATTTTGGGAGCTTGGTTTCATCGTAAATAGGATTTATCAGATTCTTTTGCACTCCAAAACTAATACAAATATGCGTATTTGTATTTTATTGTTTTTGTGTGTGAATAAACTATGTGTCTGTTCTTTTGCATCCTACTATTTTCTCATTAACAAATATATTAAAAGAACCGGGGTGGCTATTACTATTCATCCTAGTTCTTTTAGTTAATTATTATGCCTCAACTTCTTTTTTAATTAAATCCTCGTGTGATCTAATTTCATCAGGTATTGTTGGTTAATTGTGAATTTTTTTTTAAAAAAAGTTAAAAGTGAGAGAACCAAACTATTAAATATTGGAAAATTGCATAGTAAATCTAAATTTCATGAAAAAATGCTTTTCAATCCACCTAATTTCCTTTTTCCTCCCTTTCATTCCCTTTATTTTTTTGTACATTTTTCAATATTTGGATTTAAGAGATGAGAGAAAAACTTGTTGAAAAATAGTAAAGGAAAGAGAAAGTTATCAATTAGCTCCATTTTGGCCACCAAAAAGAATGACTTTTGTATAAGTGGGTTTCTCTTCTCAATAGAAATTCAATGAAGATGGTGTTTTTTTCTAACATGCTAGTAAAAATAGATCAGGTTTGTTTGATTTTTTATGATTTGATTGATTTTTTTTATTTTTGAGACTGATTTTTGGATGGTTTAGGATTGATAAGTGTTTTTTCAAAGCTTTTTATATATATTATGTTTTGAAAGTGTTTTGAGGTAAAAATAAGCAAGCAATTTGAGTTTGCAGGGGCCAAGAACTTGGATCTCAATTTTTTTTTTTAATCACTAGAGGTGACCAAAAAACAACTAATTAAGAATAGTTCAACTACTATTATAGACGATCGGTCGCTCTGTTGACAAAAAATAAAACAAGAGTGTTTGCTTCCGTTAAATAGATAAAACACAAAAATGTATGGTATGAGCTTCTTTATTAAGGCCATATGACATCTTTTTCATATTTTTGTTTTTATTTTTTTTATTCCTTCCCATTATTATTTTTATTTAAATATTGATTTATACCTTCTCTCTTATTTTTTAAACAAATTGAATTACTTTGTTTTCTAAATGGTTATTGATTTTTTATATTTTATATTAATTAGTTGTATTTATATGGATTTTTTTATATAAAACTAAAAATCAAGTGAATTTCAGGCGTAAAAGTCTGTTACTTTTTTGGATGGAAAGTTGATGATGATTTCGAACAAAGTTTAGATCAAAGAGGTCAATTTTGAAATTTAAAGTTAAAAGATCAATTCTCAAATAACTTGAAAGATCTCATAACATCAAGTGATCTATTAGAAATTGAAAAAAGAGATGAACTTTCCCCGTCTACTCAAATCTACACATCTACTTTGCAGCACGCGGTAATATTAAAATGTGTTCTTTTACTTAATTTTTTTCAAACAATATTTTCCGAGCTAATCTTTTTAAAAAGCCCCTCTGTGGAAACCGAGACTGCTCTATCTAGCTCAATGAACCATGTCCACCAGCGTACGGTGGCGGATGAGACCGGGACCATCATCCAAGCCGGCAGCTAACTATTCGGTCTCTAAATACTTGTGTCCTTGCCACCACGTCCACATCAATGCAATGTCAAGTTTCCAAATAGAGGGGGTTTTACAAGCCAAAACTCGTTGCTACTTTCTTTAGAACAATCTTTTCATTTATTACTTGTCAGCATGATTGGAAACCAACTTTTCCGGTGTCATTTAATCTCCACCGTGGTATTTGTTAATTTTGCTGGAAGCAACATGCCAAAAAAAAATGCTGTGATTGCTAGCTATATAAATCTAAATCTTCGTACCGCTATCGTAGTGTAGTAGCTCCTAAAACAGACGTCAATCCCTCGACTACACGTAAGATGCCGCCATTTTCCCTCTTCTTCCTGGTCCTGATCTCACATGCCACTATAACATTCTCTAGACATCCTCTGCTAAGAATATCAGAAGCAACCAAGTGGTAAGTGAATGTTTCATGCTATATGTTCACAAGAATATTTAAGATCAATTTCTGAGCAAAATAATGTAACAGGAGCTCAACGAGAAGGCAGCTGGGAAACGATGCATGCAGAACCGGTAACCCTATTGATGATTGTTGGAGATGCGACCCTGACTGGGAAACCAACAGGAAGGTGCTAGCTGATTGCGCGATTGGGTTTGGACGCAATGCTGTGGGGGGTCGAGATGGTAACCTCTATGTAGTAACAAATTCTGACAATGATGACCCTGTAAACCCAATTCCAGGCACACTCCGCTATGGTGTCATCCAAGAAGAGCCTCTGTGGATCATCTTTGATCAGGACATGGTCATCAACTTGAAGGAAGAACTTATTATGAATTCACACAAAACAATTGATGGCCGGGGGCATAACATCCAGATTGCGGATGGTCCTTGCATAACCATTCAAAATGTCAGTAACATTATCATACATAACATCTACATACATGGCTGTGTACCAGGAGGAAATGCCATTGTAAGAGACTCCACAAAGCATTACGGTTTGAGAGGTAATTCAGATGGGGATGGGATATCGATATTTGCGGCTAGGGATGTGTGGATTGATCATTGTACACTAGCTAATTGCCATGACGGACTGATAGATGCTGTATTTGGCTCAACATCTATAACAATCTCAAACAACTACATGTTCAATCATAATGAGGTTATGCTTATGGGTCATAGTGATGATTTTCTTGATGACAAGAATATGCAAGTCACAATTGCCTTCAATTTTTTTGGTGAAAATCTGGTTCAAAGAATGCCCAGGTAACTGAAGTTATTACTAACTTTACTCTATAACAAAGCTGCATGAGCAACTGTAAATATTAATGGCGCTCCCTTTTCTTCTCTGCATCCCTGGAGTTATCAGTGAATTGCTGCTATCTAAATGCATCTACAAAGTGTTACAGGTGCAGGCATGGTTATTTTCACATTGTGAATAATATATATACTGGTTGGGAGAAGTACGCAATTGGTGGAAGCGCCGATCCAACAATCAACAGCCAAGGGAATGTTTTTATGGCATTAGACAACAGTGACACTAAGGAGGCAAGTTTCTCTATCTTAAAGTGAATAGGCTTTACTTAAACAAAATGAAGGGCGTCTTTGCCTACAGATAATTAATCACTTGACAGCTATCTCATTTTACCTGAGAGCTTACCTTTTTTATCCCTCCAAAGGAAAGGGGGAACAGTTCATTCTTCACAAATGAAGCAATAACTGAAGTAGAATTTGAAATGAAAAAAAAGGCTAGTGTCAAATCATGGACACTTCAACTGTCCCAGTTAATTATAGTTGTTCAACTTACCAGGTTACGTCCAGTTAGGGAACTGCTCAACTTACCCTTTTGTTCCTAAAAGTTCACTTCACATTCAGGTGACTTGGCATGAAAGCTTGACTGGATTTGAGGAGTGGAAGAGCTGGAACTGGAGATCAGATGGAGACATGATGCTCAACGGTGCTTTCTTCACGCCTTCTGGCCAGAAAAGTTCTGCAAGCTACATAAAAGCATCAAGCATGGTAGCAAGACCAGCTTCATATTTAACAAACATGTCCCCGCAGGCTGGAGCTCTTAATTGCCAGAAGGGTTACCAATGTTGAAGGCAGGACACCTAACTTTATGCTTCTGTCTGTTTAATTTTCCTCTTATTTAATTAATTAGCCAAGGCTCAATAAGATTTTCAATGCTTTGAACCCTACCACCACGGTAGAATTAACGAAAGCTTCGTAAAACAATATGAATTGGTCTCAAAGAAGCACTCAATTGCAATGCAGTCATAAGTCAGTAAGGATTAGTAATTAGCTGAAGCTTGGAACAATTCCCGTGTATCAAGGGATACAGCACCACTGTCCTTGACAATTTAGTAACAAGTTCTTGTTAGACTGGGTTTAAAAATAATTTTGACAATCTGTGAACATTTTTGTAACAAAGAGAACACAATTCTTCCAGTTTCCAACTCAAAATCTTATCATTCAGTCTGAAACACGTAACTGACCTTACAGCTTCTTCTTGTGATGGCAACAGTTGTAAGTATTTGCCTCAATCCTGTCTGCAAGAAAATGCAGCCATATGAATAGAGGAAAGGAAAGGGGAGGGAACAGGGGCGGCATACTAAAAATGAACACTTATTTTTCTAGATAAAAATTATCAAGAAAAATAATAAACATGCAATTGATTAAGAGATATCTCGCTCCTCTGATAGAGTATGAACTGAAAGGAACACCTCTCTCAGCTCTCACCCTCTACCAAAACAAATGATGGGTGAATCTTAGTTATAAAATAAATCACAGTAACAGAACAACAGAGAAAGACGAGAACATACATCGTTGGCAAAAAAAAAAAAACACGAGTGCCACATCTGTTTCAGTAAATATGATTTTGGAATTCAGGATGCAATTCTAAAAAACCCTAAAAATTATGGCAAGAGTTTACTCATTCTGAACTTTGCTGCAACATGCAGCAAGATTGCAAACACATAAAGATCTTGGTGAGACTCTCTGAGATTGTTAATTTTTTCAAACATATCCAGGAACACACCAGCCAGAGTAGTATATCAAAGATATAATCCCAGTGAAATTCTTGTGCGAACTATTTTGAGCTCTGAAAATGCCATCACAACAGATAATCGATATCCTAATCGAGAAAATATTTGCTGTTAGTCCATCCATGAAACTAAATATGTAACTTGAAGACATCATAAGTTGATTACGTAGATGTCTTGTTAGAATAAACAAAGGCAAACAAACAGTGGATTTGGTTGGTGCCTAAAATAAAGTAAGATTTTACCTCGTCAAACAGGTCACCAGCATTTCTTCTTCTGAACAAATCTATCCTTCCTTGCTTTGTTATTATCCACCGATTGTCACCCATTTCGCGTCCCTCTCTCTCTCACACAGAGACGAGTGTCTTGATTCAGAAGAAATGAATTTCTCTGACTTTCTCTCTTCTTTTTTAAGGTTCGATTTATTAGCTTCTTCTAGATTTCTATGGATAAAATAAAAGGCAAACCTCAAGAAAGTAACCCTCAATCTTTAAGACAGGTCTCAATTAGATCTTTAAGCTATTTTTCATCCCAATTAAATCTTAACTTATCAATGAATTCGTCAATAAAACTCTTGAATACTTGCATTAAACTCACATGATTTTTTATTTTTCATACAAACACCAATGAATTTGATGATTCCCACCATAATTGATCAATTTGACGTTAAATCGAGATACATAATGGTTGTGTTGCAAGTATAAACGAGACAAGATTTTGGGTGGAGCCCTGAAACACTTTCAAAAAAAATTTAAATTAATACACTTATTATTTATAAAATGAAATATTCCTTATATGTTAAATACTAGTGTAGAATATTATACTATTACGGGCAAAGTTAAATCTAATTTGGGCAAGATAGAGATAAGTCAATTATAAATATATCACAAAAAAAATCTTGACCATTTTACATGTTCTTCACTATTAGAAGTATTTAAAATTGGTATGAAATTTTAGGCTATTATAGTTAGTATCAAAGCTAATAATTTATGATTAAGTAAACTTATAAGAATAAAAAGTGTAACCGATGAACAATGTGTATTATAATATATGATGGTAAGCATTAGAAGCAAAGCTCATACTAATATACTGCCACATGAGGGCAAAGAGCTAATTCAAGATGATAGAAGTGATCAAATAAAAGATATAATGGGAGACATTGTTTCTCATCAGTCAATTATACCTTTATCATTACTATAAAGAGATGCCCTCATTGGTTTCCCACGATGCTAAGGAATCTTTGAAGAGACCCTTGTCTATGTTACAACTAGTACCACATGTGTTCCAGCTGGCCCCTGCATACTTTGAATAGATGGTGAGAACGATGATGACAGGTATTATAAAAACCATAAACAATATAAAAAGAGAAAGCACCCCTATTTTATTCACTATATGAAAATGTACTAGAGATGAGGTGTGTTTTCTTTAATGGAGTTGAGGATGCAGAGGTAGTTAGACACTAGCTTTATAAGGTTGATGAATCCTTTTTACAGATCCCAGTACCCATGGAAATCCATGTGAATTATGTATTATATTTATTGGTGAATAGTGCATAATCATGATGGTTCATTGTTAAACAATGAATAAGTAGGGAAGCATTGGTGTGGAAGCACTTTAAAACAAAATCTAAGACTAAGTATTACTCCCAACAGTATAAGGAAGCAAAAAAAGTATGAGTTCTTAGCACTGCAACAAAGAAATATATTAGTGCTTAAATATATCAATGAATATTTCAAGATCTCTCCATATTTGCCTCTACTTTAATGCCTATAAAAAAGCATTGTATTAATAGGCTAAGAGATGGGTTGTATCGAGAGATCATGAAGGGGTTAGTTACTCTCTGACCAACTAAAATCCAGGAATTAGTGGAGGTAACTCAATCTTTCGAAGCAGTGCTAAATAATCAAAGTCAAGACTTGCAAGAATATGACCTTTATCAATTTAGAAGGAGAAAAGGACTTGGATCATATCATAGTAAACTAACTCTCTTAAAAAGATGAGGAGGTGATGAACAAACAGTAGTCAATTGCATAGAGATAGTGGGTAGAGCAATGACCAGTTTTATAAAGGTGAGAGCTATTTTATTCTAAAATGAGCCTCTAGTAGGTCATCCTAACCTATCAAAAGAGGATCATCTAGAGGACAATCTGATCCTAGAGTGAGACAAGTTGGTAGGTCTTTTGGAACACTAATGTATGGGCATTCTATATATCCATGTTGTGAACGTTGTAATAAGAAGCACATGGTGATTGTTTAATGACTGGAAGTAAGAGTTATTTATGTAGGCAAGAGGGTCATTAGTGGAAGAGCTATAAATACTTCGATAATAGATGTTATTTATATGGTGACCTGAGGCACTTTAAGAAGAGTTGCCCCTATCAGAACCTAGAGAGGTCTTATGGGTATAGACCTCAAGCGGAGAGTTAGGAGTAGTCAATGATAATGAATCAGCCATGTAGGGGTTCAGGAAGACCTACTCAATTTGGAGCGAATTTTAGTGGGGGCCGGGCATATGTGTCATATGAAAGGGTTTAGGGGAGGGCCTTCAACATTATTCAGTGGGATGCCAGGACTTTCCTAAATATGGTTGCAAGTATAATACCATATTTATATTATTGTGTTGTATAAATAAGTTGCATACTAAATTGTGAATGTATAAGCAAGCATGAAGGCATGTATATGTGTATGTAATTGAAACTTCATTGTTATATGTTTTGAAATCAAAGGTTAGGAACAAATAAAAAAATATATAATGTTTGTATTGAATGATAGGTAAGATGATGTTAAATTCATAAAGAGTGTATGCTTTTCTTAATCTAGGAGCCACTTATTCTTTTGTATCTTATGATTTTGTGAATAAATTAAACATGCCAAAAGATAGTTGAGGAGAGGATTATATTTTAGTACTCCTCTAGGAAAAACCATAGATATTGTTGATGTATATGAGAGGTGTGTTGTGCAAATTAAAGACTAGGAGTTGGAAGTGAATTTGATACCCTTGTCACTACCCGACATTATGATGACCTAAAAAAAGGAAAGGAATATATATCCAGCATCTTTTTGTATAGGTAAATTTTTTATTTAAGAAGTCACTACTTAGTATTATGATCACTAAAAAACTCTAACTAGTCAATAAGGATTTTATGATATATGACTGGTTATACTAAAAGAAGATATTATCACCCCTAAAATAACCTACCTGAGATAAGCTGCATTGCTGGTTTTGTCTTAAATTGCTAAAGGTTTGTTGTGTTATGTCATCAATGGTCTACCTATAATATTCCTAACTCTGACATCAATGAATATTTAACTAAAAATACACAAAATTCATTCAACCTGTTCTGACCTATATCGCAAGGTCTTGCTGAACTCTGATTGATCTGAAAATTTACTCTAATATAGAACAATATTCTAGAAAACTATAGGTAAAGATTTAGCCTCATCTAAATGTCGGATTGAGAATTATGACAGTTGTCATAAAACTGAATTGTAGGCACAATTACGCTAGAATATGAAATTCCTGGTTCAACCCTTTTTTGGATCGTATTATTCCCTCTCTCTTCAAGATGATTCATCCTCAAATCACTAATTGGTGTAATGGATGTTTCATAAGCCTCTTGTTTAAGCCTTCAAAGTTTTTTTCTTGCCAACACTCACCTCCAACAATTTTGTATGAACATGGTAGCCCTTATCTTTCGCCTTTCATCATTTCGATATTGTTGCTCCTCTCTCTCTAA
>Ga0307515_10016160_pt1 | contig 13687 bp, 14 predicted proteins | sample 17_EM_MG_FD_194513 | JGI IMG/M metagenome (GOLD analysis project Ga0307515, IMG submission 194513) | Populus trichocarpa ectomycorrhiza microbial communities from riparian zone in the Pacific Northwest, United States - 17_EM | ecosystem: Host-associated > Plants > Roots > Unclassified | place... | reverse complement strand
AGAATCATAAAAAAATAAAATCTTTTACCTTTCACTAGATTAAACGTGTCACATGCATATGCTTGTATTATCATAAACAACATCGTTCTGCTGTTTATCACACCTGCTTAAGTTATACGGCCATAAATCTCAAAAAACAATATTAGCCGGATCGATCATAGTTTGTTTAGGCCGGCGGCGGAAATCCTTGTCATCATCTTAATCAAAAGGTACTCATTTTTTTCATCTACAGAGATTATATATATATAATTAATATACAGTACTCAACAAGTAAAAAAAAATGATTGAAAGGAAGAGATAAAGCTAGGGGCAAGTTCCTTTTCCTCTGGCCTTTACACCCATAAAAGTTAGAACTCCCACTAGTTGGCCAACCATTGGCATTAAAATTCAGTGGTGGTGGAAGAAGAAAGAAAGAAGCTTTTGAGTAAGGCCAGTTAGATACGAAATTATTGCGTCTCAGCTTTTTTTTTTTATAATCATCGAGAGTTGCGTCTCAGCTTATTAATGTGCTTGACATTAATTTGGTGGTGCTCTTGGCCACTCTTTTATATAAAGTAGTATAAAAATATCAAATTCTAACGTACTTGTCATGTTGCTAAATATGAGCTTGATCCCCAGCACATGAACAGTGAAAGAGGTGTGTAAGTATCATGGTTGGCCAGGCCAGGCAATTTGTTCAAACGATTGTTAACGTTAAATTCAGTGGAAAGAAGAGCACATGACAATATACTGTTGATGGGACGTTTTGATCTTCAAAATTGATTATTCTAGGCACGTAATTTGTTTCTAGGTGTACAACCCCTTTCATCACCTTGGTGAGATATAGTTGGGGTCTTTCTTTTACCTTCTGAAGAAATATTGGAAATGATGAAATATAAAAACATGCTATGTGAGCATAAGCTTATTAATTCTTTCGTAACATAATCAAAGAACTTCAGTTCATCCTAACCCTCTGGGGAATTCGGACAGTAGTAAATGTCAACAATCCATCTAGCCACTTTACAAATGTATGCCTGGTGATGTTACTGATGATTAATCAATTAAAATTGCCATTAATTGTAGCAAACGCTTGAAAAAATCTTGTACTGAGTTATCTGCAAGTTTAGAATTCCCTACAAATAAAGCCTCTAAACGTGAACTGTGTGTTTTGTTCTGTTCAATAAATTCCAGTGAACCAGGGCCTGGCAACACTTGCATTCTTTGGTGTTGGTGTGAACTTAGTTCTGTTCCTGACAAGGGTTTTGCAACAAAGCAACGCCGATGCTGCTAATAACGTTAGCAAATGGACCGGAACGGTCTACATCTTCTCTCTTGTCGGTGCTTTCCTTAGTGATTCCTACTGGGGAAGATACAAGACTTGTGCAGTTTTTCAGGTCATCTTTGTCATAGTAAGTTACTTTGACCCTGAACCTTTTCTATACATTTTGCATTAAAAGTGTAACTTTCATATTTCACCTCAAAAAATACAGGAAGATTTCGTACAGTAAGCAGATCCAGGTGCTGCAATTTAATTGCATGCATATATGCTAAATATTGCTGCTTTTTTTTTGTATGGCAGGGTCTGGTAATCCTATCACTCGCATCATACCTATTTTTAATCAGACCAAAAGGATGTGGAGATGAGCTGACTCCATGTGGATCCCATTCAAGCATGGAAGTTTCATTGTTTTACCTCTCCATTTACCTCATTGCTCTAGGAAATGGAGGGTATCAACCTAACATTGCTACATTTGGGGCCGATCAGTTTGATGAAGACGACCCTAGGGAAGGATATTCAAAGGTTGCATTTTTCAGCTATTTCTACCTCGCCCTGAACCTTGGTTCCCTCTTTTCCAACACCATATTGGGGTATTTTGAGGATGAAGGGATGTGGGCACTAGGATTCTGGATGTCTGCAGGTTCTGCCTTTGCAGCACTGGTATTGTTTCTAGGAGGAACAGCTAGATACCGGCACTTTAAACCAAGTGGTAACCCTCTCTCCAGGTTCGGCCAAGTTATCATAGCCGCGATGAAGAAATGTAGGGTCGAGATGCCACCAGATGGAGAGGAGGAGCTGTACGATGTGGATAGAAAAGATTGCTCCATGAATGGCAACAGAAAGATTCTCCACACTGACGGATTCAAGTAAGTAATGAGAGAACGGTCACAGACTCATAAAACTTGATTTATCCGAAGTACACAGAATTGATAATCCTTGACTAAATTCAGCATCCGTTATGTCTAGGAAGCCATATTATCCAGTTCATCATTCGAAAAAACTGGGTTTCGTAGATTCCATGAATCAAGCATTGCAAGTTCCTTTTGATCTATAACAATGCTAACTGTTCATCTATGTATTTTAGGTTCTTAGATAGAGCAGCTTTCATCTCTTCAAGAGATATTGATGATCAAAAGCGGGGCTGTCGCAACCCATGGCGTCTCTGCCCAATTACACAAGTAGAAGAAGTTAAATGCATACTGAGACTACTCCCAATTTGGCTCTGCACCATAATCTATTCAGTGGTTTTCACACAGATGGCCTCTCTGTTTGTGGAACAAGGTGCTGCAATGAAAACAACCATTTCAAACTTCAAAATCCCTCCTGCCAGCATGTCTACCTTCGATATTCTCAGTGTTGCATTTTTTATTTTCCTATATCGGCGAGTTCTTGATCCACTTGTGAGCAGTTTTAAACAGACAAGCTCAAAAGGACTAACTGAACTTCAAAGAATGGGTGTTGGCCTTGTGATCGCGATAATGGCAATGGTTTCGGCTGGGCTTGTGGAGTGTTATAGACTCAAGTATGCAAGAAAAGATTGCAAACATTGTGAAGGCTCAAGCTCCTTGAGCATCTTCTGGCAAGCTCCTCAGTATGCACTCATTGGAGCTTCTGAAGTTTTCATGTATGTTGGTCAACTGGAGTTCTTTAATGCACAAACACCCGACGGATTAAAGAGCTTTGGGAGTGCACTTTGCATGACTTCTATCTCGCTAGGGAATTATGTGAGTAGCTTGCTTGTGACTATGGTTGTGAAGATCTCAACTGAGGATCATATGCCCGGATGGATCCCAGGAAATCTGAACACAGGTCACCTTGACAGGTTTTACTTCCTCTTAGCAGGCTTGACGACTATAGACTTAGTTGTGTATATGGCATGTGCTAGGTGGTACAAGAGTATCAAGCTGGAAAAGAAATGCGAGGAGAATGATCATGAAGAGAACTTCAGAGTCTGATGTACACGATGAGATTTCCACCAGAAAAATGTTAATGATTATGGTACCAGCATATATAAATAAGAGGGAGAGATTGGGGGTGATGGATAACAATTTGCAGAAACTTTCGGATAAACAAAAAGTCGTGCTGTGGGAGGGTACATATAACCTATTCGCTGAACTCCCATAACACCTATTTCTCTCGGTTACTGCAACACCTAACTCCCCCGTTCACTCTGTTTCTGAAGTTAGGTTAAGTAGAAATTAAGGAGTTCAATGAGGCTGGGCAGCTTTTGGTTCAATTTGCCTCATTATCATTTGTTGATCCTGTTGCTAACCATGGAATTACCTTCTAGAATGAATTCCTACAATCTATGAAGCTGCCATGTTTGACAATAATACAAGTGTATCTTCCCTCCAAGTTTTCACTTCATGATCTCTGGACTACAATGCTAAACTTCCAGGGGGCTGGGGCTGACAAGACAATGGAAGTCCTAGTTCCCCAATATACCTAAAGCAATTTTCTCATGATCATGCAAGCATTAATTCTATAATTATAAAAAACAATAGACTTAGACTTCAGTATAGGATCATTGTGAAGCTAACCAAGACAAACACATTAGAAACAGCTCAATAAAACTAAAGTTGTAAAAGTTGCAGGTGAGATGTTATAAAATCTTATCTTGATGGCAATATAAACAAGCATTCATATTAATTTAAGAATAATAATTCTTTGTTAGGCAGTCCACCCTATAAATCTAATCCTTCCAACCTTTATAAAGAAGACCAGGGCAAATGAGTTGATAATAAAATGTTTAGGATAAGTTTGGTTGAGTTACCTAAAAAGATAAGTATAATGTTAAAAGAGTTTTGTGTAATAAGTTTTTCTAAACTACCTGATTTGTTACTTCTCATATTTGATATTTAATACTTCATAGGTTTTGAGCATCATGTTGAACTTCTTGATCCCTTGCCTTTTATACCCTTATATATGATAAGGAAGATGAAGATAATTCTAAATTTTTAGGTTGTGTCCAATCCATATCTACTCAAGTTTCGAATAGTATTTTTTACACTCATCGCTCTTAGTCATTTAGTGTTCAAGTTTTCAAACCTAAGAAGCCTATAGGGTTTTTTTCCTATGTCTTCTCATGTTAGGTTGTTTGAGTTATCTGAAGCTTTTTCATGTAGAGTTCATAGCTTGTATGTTAAAATTATAAAACAAATTCAAGCAAATAATAAACAATATAAATTTCAAGCTGATTTATATAAGTATCATAATGCATTTAATATTGAGGATTATTTTATGATACAGATTATACCTAAAGAGTATCCTTTAAAAATCACTAAAAGATTTTAAACAAGTAGTTAGGTCATTAAACTACCACCAGACTCTGATATTAGATCTATTTTTAACATGAAGGACCTAGTTATGTATAAAAGACAACAACATATTCTTGATAATTCTTTTGAAACCCCTTTCTTATTATCCTTATCATTGGCATAAAATAAACATATTAATACTACTTTAAATACACAAGTTATTTTTACTAGTGATGGTAAAGTTCAACGAATCCTAATTCATGAGCTAGCTAACCAGATTTAAACTCCACTTGAATTATAAAAGAGACATTATAGTGGCTTGATTTTGATCTTTAGGAGTCTTATCATAGCCGTTTGGAGCTATAATCAACAGAGTTAAGTTTTTCCAACTCTGAGAGAGTTAATAGGGACACTAGACCCAAGTCACAGTTCACGCATGCTTATAATCTTCAGTGATGGAGGGTAGCCCAATCAATGTTTATTGATTAGGATATTGAGCTTTAGTTTATGCTATCATGTTTAATTTATTTAAAATTTTATTTAAGTTTTATTAGTAGGTTTGATGTTATTCTATTTTGGATTTCAATATATTTTTAGTATATCTTGGGCCTAAAGGCTACTTGTTCTAGGGTTTTATTATTTAAACATAGTTTTTTGACATTATGATTAAATTATGATGAATTGTTACAAGCTTTTGGTTTTTCAACCCTCATTTTTCCTCTTTTTTTCAACTCTATTCTTTCTCTTCTTCAATTAATTTCTTCTAAATTCTAAGTTTTTCTTCTTCTTTTATTTTACTTCTCTTAAATCTTTATTTGTCCCCCGCCATATTCTCTCTTATCTTAGAGTTTCATCAACTATGGAAGGAACTTTTAGTAAGGAGTAAAAATAAATAAACTAGCTTTTATTTATATTCTCACAAATATTGCTAAAGATTAAGTCATGAAAAAACTCATACAGATTGGGCTTTCCACAACTATAATCTTGGGCTGGAGAAGAAACTAGATCATTGGTAATTAGTTTTTCTACAAAACAAGTCTCATATCAGGATAAGAGACCCTCTTATGCTTAAGGTATAAAATATATAATGAGTTGAATATGTGTGAAGAGAGAGTGTATGGAGCTGAGAGAGTGGTGTATGGTGTAGCTTGAGTGAGTCTGTCTTAGCCTCCCTTCTTACTTGGTAACCTATGGTACTTATAGATATCAGAGGTCATGTAAGTTTAATTGGTGGGAAGAAAAAAATGATAGGAAATATTCTTTTTTTTAGAAAACTAAGTCATTGCTATGTTTTTCATTGGTAGATAAGTTGATGCTTGGAAATAAGTCATTGATGGTAAAAGTGGCAAGCAAGAAAAGTTAGTACAGAATCTGGTAAAACCATACTTAGAAATAACAACCGGTGGAAAGATTGGCCAGAGAAACTTTGAAAGAGGTTTATTGGCGAGAAAGGATGAGAAAGGATGGCATAGGTGCCGAGTTTAATTGGGCCAATGTTGAAAAGAGTTCAATTAGGTTTAGAGAGGAGAGGGTTTGGTTGGGAGATGAGAGAATTAGGTTAGGCCAAAAGAAGAGGGTTTGATTGGACTTGGCTTAGCCTAGAGAGGGTTCGGCTAGTTCCTTGGAGGGTTCGACTACTTTCTTAAAGGGTTTGGCCAAAAAGAAGGAGAGATTCGGTTGGATTGTTGACTAGATGTTGGGTTGGATAACTCAGTATTGATTTAGATAGGTTCAATTAATGACCGGATATTGGGCTGGTTCGACCGCATGCTGGGCTGATAAGACTGAAAGTGAGGTTGAATATTTCCATTTTTCTTTTAGATTAAACAAACACCTTGGGATAAAGCTCTACATGCCCTACGTTACCACGCACACCGGCTAGTGGGTGTCTCCTTGGAGACACTCTTAACTATCCACTGACATGAACACGTTGATGCCCCCAAAGAATGGCACCATTGAAATCCAATGGTCACAGAGACCGAAGCTGAGATTGCCGCGTCCTAATCGTGGAAGGTCAAGACAACAGTGCAGAATGATCATGAATTTCCACTCCGGGATCAGACTATAATTTATTCTTCCAGTATGATGGTCTCAAGTCCCAACCACCACCACAATATTTCCCCTGCTTTCAACTATGAGCCAAGAACAACTCAGAACAAAAACAACGTATCTGTACCGGATTTATCAACCATGTGTTGGGCAGCCAAAAAAGCGCTAAGAACATTTCAACATACCCGAAGAAATCATTGCAAGATTTTATCGGATGCCGTCATAATCAGTAAATAATTTTCTTTCTACATGAACATATTTGCAACAAAATTAGCCTTTGTGGTATTCAAACTCATTAGGATTTTTTTGAGTTCATACTTGGAACAGCAAATTACTATTACTAGTAATTAGACAAAAATAAAAACAAATTTCAAGATAAATATCAGCTGCTCAAACAAAAACCCTTTACTGGTACGAAGTTAGGCCTGGACCTTGCGAACTTGAATATGATGAGTAGATTCTCGACGCCATATAGGTTGCGCTCCACTCTGGACAAGGGTAACATTCTGTCCTTCCATCAACAGACCCTTACTCTAAAGCATGGAAAATACTTAAAAATATTAGTTTCAGGAGATGCTCATCCAAGTGTAGAAACTAGATAGATGGAGGAATCACCAACCAATAATAGCTTGAGTGCTCGGGCAAAGGTCTCCTCTGCGTCGTCTGAAAACTGCATGTATATTGGCATGGCACCCTGATAAAGTGCCAGCCTCTGCTTTATCCTTTCTCTGCCAAGCATAGAGAATGTTGTGAATATTAAGAAATGAAGACTTTATCCTAATTTACACTACACCATCAAGACAGTAACTAAAAGAATTCAACACACAGATAATATAAAAGTATGCACGAAAGCTAAAAGATAGCTCAAAGCATGAAATAGTGGTGAATAACGATATTCTAATCATAAGTGCATATCATCAACAGGGCCATTTAACATCTTTAGCATGATGGCAGAAAGACAGGAAATGTATTGGCATCAAAGAAATGTTCTCTTCCACGAGAAAGATGACTAGTATAAACAAATTGAAGAATGTACAGTGGTTATTGAAAACCATATATACAAATTATTGAAAACTATTATACCAAACAGAAGGATGCACAGTATTACACCACTATAAACAAATTACCAATTTTAGTGTGACTAATCTTCTATCTAATACTTTCACCATAAAGCATTCATTGTTAAAATATTTGGAAACATGCACGTGTAGCATTTCAAGCTTTCTAACTCGGTTAAAGCTTTGAACAACATTGTATTTGAAAGGACCTTTATTCAATTTACAGTCTCAAGTAATTTAAAAAGCAAAAACTACTGAATTTGTAGAGCTTTTGGAACTCACTCATTTGTGAAGGCAAATATTGTTGAGGCAGGCCGATAATGGCTTAAAAGTATAGCCATGGACCCTGTTCTTGTGAAGACAATGATAGGTGTATTGAGAGTGTTAGCCATAATTGTGGCATGGAAAGCAAACATTTCACCCATATGGCTCTGCCAAAAAAAAAGTGTATCCATAAGGTATTCAGGCAATGAAAGCATGAAGAGAGTTGGAAATTAGAACCGGTCACTTGGACAGTAGCAGCAGTGGCCAAGTTTGACATCAGTCGTCACAACTCTGATGTACAATTGACATAAAATCTGATTCTATTTGTCCAAACAACTTGTATGTGTAATAAGAAAAGAACAAGAATTAGAAGCCCCCCCCCTCTCAATGCATACCTTATAGACATTGTGGGTTGGAGCTGTTGTGTTAAATGGCAGACTTGATTCTGTTCTCAATGCCACTGTGTGCATGACTTTGACAGCTTTAAGTGGATACCTAAATTCATTGTTAAATAACAAATAAATCAATTGCAAAAGAAAAGTAAAATTAAGTTGTCTGCATGAAAGATTGAAAAAACAAAATCATAACTGGGACGAGGAAACTAAGTAAAACATGATTGCAAAACATGTCATTAAACCTGTTAGGATCAAAATTCTTAGTAATAATAAAAGTTTACCCAGAAAAACAATTATGAGTTAGTTATCATAAGGATGCACCATACTAAAACTTAACCACCACTATCATTGATGATATCTTCATACTCCTTTCATCAGAGGAGCATGAGCTATGACTTGACAGAGAGAGAGAGTGAAAGTCAAACTTATATTGTGTTACTGGCGCTTGAAGGTTTTAAAAAAGGGAACTTCTCTAGTTTTATATAACTCAATAAACTCATAAAATGTGCTCGCTGAAAAATATTTTTGATGGAAAACATGTTTTAAAAATGATTTTGTAATTTTCTGATCCATCTTAAGAAAAAATCATATGTTATCATTATTTTAGATGGAATTTAGGTGGTGGCTGGTGGTTGTTTCCAGCAATGGTAGACAACTGACATTGAGTCAAGTGACAAAAGTGATTGTGGTGACCATAGCAGCAATTGCCATTAGTTGGTGAAGGATGGCACTCAGTAATGCACAATGGTAGGCCAATGGGAAATGCCTACAGTAAAGCTGAAAGCCAAATCAACTGAGTGGTAAGACTATATATCCTATAATAGTTGAAGGCTTGCAACACAAAGCAGTCTAGAAATTTGAGCCAGCTCTCCACTAGCCAGAAAAACATTGTGTTGCCAGTTTCTGTTCTGTCATCAAACACAGAGAGGGAAGAAAAGGACAAAAGAAAAGAAAAATATTCTGTTGCTGTTTTCTGAATCACTTGATTTGGACCAATTTCACTTACTTTCCATGGGCAGTTTCTCCTGAAAGCATGACTGCATCAGCACCTTCACGTACTGCAATTGCTATGTCAGAAACCTCAGCCCTTGTTGGTGTAGGATGATCAATCATGCTTTCCAGCATGTTTGTTGCTACAATAACAGGCTTCTGCATGTTGTGACACCTTCTAATGATGTCTTCCTGTTTGCATGATCATAAATCACTTGACTAAACAAAGAATTCAAGTGAAGTGATTAAACTCTAAACAAGACAAGTATTAAAAAGGTAAGTGCTGTTAGTAGTTATTAAGGCTACATTCGGGTAAGGATAGCAGTTTCACCTACTATGATTTTACCACGTAGGATCAACCATACATGGTAAGCAGGTTATGCTAAGAAATAAAGTGAATTTAGATGACCACCAACAAAAGCAACCAAGCCTCAATCCCAAACTAGTTGGGATTGGTTTTATGGATCCTTTTGCACCCTTCCTCACAACATGTACAAAATCGGCAAATAAAATGTATATAGACAAAATGCAAAATTGATCCATATGTAGAATCTCAAGAATTCATTTCAAGCTATTACTACTATAATATTTTTTCTTAGATTCAGAAATAACTCCATATATCCAAGAAAGAGGTGAGTCTCAACCTCAAGCTTTTCCATCTTAATCAAGTCCCAGATCCAAATTTGACATGCATGTATTATGTGCACTATGGAAGTTGGTATCGGACATGCCACATTCTCTGTTCAATTACCTGCAATAAAGGGACATCCTCTATTGGAAGTTCAGCACCGAGGTCTCCACGAGCAACCATTGCCTATCAAAGCCAATGAAAAACAGTTAAAAGGGAACTGAACATTATTATACCAAGCAATAGATAAAACACATGAACACATGTACAAGGTATGTGCACACAACACACCTTCACATAAAGAAGAGAAATTTGTAGTCTCCCATTAAGAACTCTAAAACACATGTAAATAGATAGATAGATAGATCTACAGTAATCCATTAAGAATATCAAAACTGACCCCGTCTGATGCAGAAATTATTGACTGGAGATTTGGTATTGAGTCAGCACTTTCAATTTTTACAATCACATGGATGTCAGCATTGCAGCCTGCATGATGTTCGCAACAGTTCAAATAGACAAACTGAAGAGACATGAACTCTCAAATACAGCTGTAACTTGAAGACCTGTTTATATTGTAACTTGAAGACCTGTTTATATGAAGAAAAAACTTTACTTGTGAGATAATCTTTCAACTCGTGAACCACTTTTGCATCCTTTACAAAGGACACGGCATAAAAATCAACTTGGTTATCCACCCCAAATTTGATATCTTCCCAGTCTTTGTCTGTAGATAATGACAATGTAGCACACAAAAACAGAGCATAGTGTTCAGAAGATAACAGAGGATAAATGAATAATTAAATCTTCACATCATACTGTTACAATAAGAAATTGAAACAGATAAGAAACCTGTAATTGAAGGCAAAGTTGCACTTTTTCCCCGCACATTTAAATGGCGCCTTGATTTTAGTTCTCCACCATCAACTACCACACATTTAACTGCATCCTTTGTCTTTGACTTCACAGATAATGACATCATTCCACCTATAAAATTCACAGAAAATAGCTCTTCATGTCTTGTGACCAGCAGAGGAACTCTAGACTTCGGTGAATACTTTGTAGAGCATCCCCTTTGTGAATAGATGGGAACAGGAAAGAAATAGAAGCTGATTCATGATTCTTGAGAATCCACAGATAGAATAGAATCCAAACATCAGGAAATAAAGTGTATTATGCTACCATACAGTACTAGCAACTAACATATATACTGTAAGAAAAGCCATCTACCAATCCATTAAATAACAATTTGCAAATCCCAAAAGCAAATCCAAAAGAGAAATAACAAAATGAGTTGGTTAACTTTTTCCATCTATGATGAATTATCCATATTAAGAAAAAACTACACAGGTGTCCTGATAATTTGGGAGTTGCGAAGCCTCCAAGCCAGTTAAACTATAATAAAAGTCCAGTTCCTCATATGGCCATCATATATAAATATTGGCCATCGTAAAAAGAAGTTCTCAGAAAGTAAAAGAAAACACATATACCACATCAACTCAATTATTCAAATTAGAGATTTAAAGATGTGTTTCTGGTTTTTATTATCATATACATCTTTCTATTATACAACTCATCTATTTCTAACTATAGATTCCAATTACACCATACCTATCAGATGGTACAGAAGTACGGAGATAACATAACTGACCTACAATCAATGAAAAGCCAGTGTAGAAGATGTTCACTTACCATCCACCAGTAGCATGTCCCCAGCCTCCACGTCATTTATAAAGTCATCATAGTTTACACTAACAGTGTCTTCAGTGCTGACTCCTCTTTTGATGGTGAAATTAAACTCTTGTCCCTCCTTGAGAATAATTGGTTGAGGCACATCTCCACTTCTAACCTCAGGACCCTGCATTACATTAAAAAACACATAGGACTTTGACATTTTCACAGTAGGTCTAAACATGCAGCACATCAGGCAAGAACAAAGAGCATGATGTTGGATGAGTGCATTTGAACCAATGGCAATAATTGATGTGCAAGTTTCTTGGCATGCAATCACTAAACCTCTTCGAACAGATTCCCCCAAAACATATTCCGAAGAAAACTTGGGGCATCCGAACTCAGATGTCGCTTGGTGAATATAAATAATAGAAATGAAAGGAGAAAACCACAAGCTTTCCCCAACTACATATTTGGTTAAAAATTAACAAATTGGTTATGTAGTAACAAATGATCATAAATCGGTTTCACCACAGAAACAAGGATAAAATGATCAAATTTGAATTTATTAAATATCTGTTGATCAGAAACCGAAAAGGAGAAAAATTGAATCAAGATTTTCAGAAATCAGTATACCTTAGTGTCTAGCATTATGGCAATAACATTGTCGTCAGATTGTGCATTATACTCTTTGACCAGATCGATAGTTTTCTTGTGGGAAGCATGGTCTCCGTGCGACATATTCAACCGGGCCACGTTCATTCCAGTTTCTGCCAGTTTCCATATCATTTCACGCGAGCTTGTGGAAGGACCAATTGTACAAACTATTTTTGTTTTCCTTCGAGCAATTGGATTTATATTTTCCTTTCCCAGAGTTTGATTGTTGGTCAGAAGCTCAAAAGGAGAGCTCACCTTTTCCTAAAACAATAGAATCTCAAGTTACAAACTTGCAAAAGAAAACAAACACAATGTTAACACTCGAAAGGGAAAAGGTAGAAGCAGGATAGTATAATAAAGCAGCACTACAAAACAGAGCATTTGACGTGTGGTTTTTGCAAGTCTAGGATTAAAGAGTTCTTCCGTCTTCCCCAATTAGCAAGAACAAGTCATAATCACTGAAGATGAATGCTTAATTAAGATTACGCTATTAACAAGATATTTCCCTGGGAAGTTGATGTCCCTATGATAACTATTCAACTTCCACGCTATAACTGATTGATGTGCAGCCTTTTCAATTATTAGTTTTCTGTACTACATCAAATTGATTATTAATGATAAACAAAACACGGTCCTACAAACTAAAGCAAGCCAAATTTTCAAGTTTTAGCTCGGTGGGAGAAAAAAATCTCCAAATTCAAAATAAAATATTTTCATCTCTCTCCGAATAGCATCTCAGAATCCAAACAGGGTATATAGTCCATAAAAGAAAAATAAAAGACCTTAAAAAGAACTCACAGAAGCCGTTAAGGGCCCGTTAGAAGACGCAAGCTTTCTCGTCTGGTTCTGCTCATTGACTTTCATAGATCTAACAGTAAATTTGGAATTTTGGAAGAAACATCTCTTTCTAAACCTTGATTCCAACACAAACACATCACTAAAGTTACCCGACGACGACAAAATCCGATGATCCCTACACATTCTCGTCGACATATTGTTGATCGTTGCCATTTCTTCTCAGGTTTTGGCGTTTCCTGCTCCGTGATATAAATGTAGAGATAGAAGGAGAGGAGAGGGACAACGAAGACTGCTAAGCTCCTGAGAGAAACAGAGAAAGTGTTTATAGAGAGGGAAGCGTTTATGTCATGGGGCTCTGCTACTTGAAAAAAAAAAAACAACGAGAAAACTAATAGAGAGTTCTTTTCTTGTTAGGACAGTTGGCTTCCTTGTGGCCTGTGGGAGTTTTTCAAACGGAGAAAACTACTATCTTAGTCGCAGGGTTGCGAGTGTGTGACACCGTTTACTTTGTGCGTTATTTACATTATTATGTTTTGTGTAATTTACTTTCTTAATAAATTTATTTTTTCTCCACAGATCCTGCTAGGAAGGATAATGGATAACCAAGAGTCAAGTTTCTTAATATTTATTATCTATTTAATAAAAAATAAATATTTATGAAC
>Ga0307515_10016159_pt1 | contig 13688 bp, 7 predicted proteins | sample 17_EM_MG_FD_194513 | JGI IMG/M metagenome (GOLD analysis project Ga0307515, IMG submission 194513) | Populus trichocarpa ectomycorrhiza microbial communities from riparian zone in the Pacific Northwest, United States - 17_EM | ecosystem: Host-associated > Plants > Roots > Unclassified | place... | reverse complement strand
TCCTTATTACTCCACTATCTATTAATGCTTTAAACTATTAATCTTACTACTTAACTCGTAAATTTAGGTATCTTCCTTAAATTCCTTTAAGGGTCTAAGGCTCTATTATTGGTTCCCTCTAGTCCTATAGGCCTCTACTTTTCCTAATTACTAGCTACTAGATCTTATTTATACTTAGTCTACTTTTAGCTAATACTTAGTTCGCTTCTTTTCTTTAATATGCTATAGATAGGTGTTTTTTAGACATTCCCACCATTATTATCTATCTAGGCATTCTTCCGTAAGGAATCTTCCTGGTTAAAATATTAAGTCCCCTTATTCTTAAACTTCTACTAGATACTAACTATATATATACTTAGCATTTTAATATTTTGCCTTATCCGTTATCTAATATATTCTTATTAAATATTTTCAATTTTTATCTTTTAGTGCTCTATATATATTATACGCATTATTTACGCACGCTATCTACAATAGTGTATAGTGTGCTTAGTGTCTTAGGTTAACTCTTAGCTTATCTTCGCTCTTAAGTTTAAACCTTTCTTTTATTAATCTAAGCGTTATAACTTCGTTCGCAAGTACTAAGATTTACCTTTTACTTCTCTAGTCCTCTAATTACTCCTTTAGATCCTTTAATATTATAATTAAGGCTCCTTTAATATATATTATAGCCTTTTCTATAATCGGGTGGTTTTAGATAACTTTCTTATCCAACTATATATAGAAATCTTCCCACTTATTATTATATCGCTGCCTATACTACTTTTAATACAGCTCTTTAAGTATATACGCTCTATCCGTAAGGAAGTATCTTCTTATTACTATATTATAATAGCCTTTTATATATCGTTCTTTAAACCTAGTTAGGATTTCTAAATCCTCTTCTTATTCCAGTTTAGTAAGCCACTTAGCTCTTAGTATGCCTATTCTTAGCCTATTAGTAATTCTTTATATAGGTACTCTGTCCCTATTACAACCTAGTATACTAAATCTCTTATCTAGTTTCTACTCTTGCTATAAGGTAATTCTTACCCTAAATTCCTCTATGGTTTCTTTTTATTCGCGTCTTACAAGTAGATCCTTAAAGTCATCTTGCTTTTTAATCTCGTTAATAGTCCTCATTTATGCGTTAAAGTCTTAGTCCTATAGGATTTTTAATCCTAAGCTTGCTTCTATCTTAAGCCATGCTCCTACCTTAGTCTAACTAGGCTTAGGTATTCTTATCTCGTCTTAAAAGTCTTAAATCTTACTTATCTTATCTTAAGAGTCTTATACCTCTAGGAATCTCTATCCCAAGCTTATTTATATATTTCTAAACTAAGCTACTACCCTACTCTATTAGTTTTCGTCTATTATAGGTCCTTAGGTATACCTTATCTTATCTTAAGAATCTTAGTCTTCTCTTATCTCGTCTTAAGAGTCTTAAGCCTTTAGCCTTTTGCCTTTATTAAGTGGTGAATTAACACTAGCAGTTGTCTGCTTACTTAATCTTCGTAAAATACTCTTCCTACCGTCTTATAAAGCAATGGATGCCATATCTAATAGTGTTATAATACCCGTTACTAAACCTTGCTCTATAGCGGTCTTAGTTTCTACTTTTAATATTAATGTCTTAAGATCTTCTTTCTTAACATCGCTGAATGGATTTTCTTTAAAGTCCCTTTCCAAGTACTGCCTTGCTGACACTATACTAAAAGTTGCTGCTAGATCTTCGTCGCATTTATAGAGCCTATCTTGCTCTTTATAGTCTTAGGTAGCTCTTAGTTTCTCTAAACTAGGTTCTTATAGCTAATAGCTTGCGCTATACTTAGCGTCTTTATAAATTTAGTACACGCGTTGTTATAGCAAAACGTAAAGTAGTTAATTAAATAATCCTTTATTCCTTATAGTGTATTATCGTCCCTCTATATATATATACCGTCTACTAGTCTAGTCCCCTTTATTATATAGTAATTCTAACCATCTTTACAATCTCTAGCAAAATAACCCTATTTTCCGCAATTTATGCAAGCTCCCTCTTTAAACCATTTTTCTTATTATAGAGTCCGCCTAAATATCTTCTACTACTAAGATCCCTAATTCAGCCTTTGCTCCCTAGACCTTTAATTACTTAATCCTTATCCTCTTAGTTTCTATAGTTTCTTATTCTATCTTTTATAGGTTTTTCTAGTACTACTTAGGTCCATTAACTCTGCGCCATACTATAGTTTCTAACTTAGCTTTAGTTAATGCGTACTCTACGCCTTATATAACTGTAAAACTCTATCCTAACCTCTCTTAGTCTACTCCCTTTAGTAGATCCTATTATTAATCTTTATTACTTAATCTATTAAATCCCTTAGGGTTTCCATATCTTCTATTAGGATAATTACGTCCTAGACTTTAGCCTTAAGTCCCTACTTATACTATGCTATAAGCGCCTTATTATTCCACTTAACTTATATTACTAGCGTCTAAAACTACATTATATACTTAATTGCTAAGGTTCGCTGCGTAATATCTTAAAGCTTTTTTTTTACCGTAGTTATTGCCTCCGGATCTCTAAATATCTACGTAAGTCGCTCTACAAATCCATTCTAACTTAAGAATATAAACCATACTTCTTAGTTTATAGTTGTTATTCCGTTAGCTTATATTTCTATAAGGTAAGATTTAAACTATTTAAGCGCCCTTCCTATTAAGAATAACCCTACATATACTATTTAATCCATAGGTATTACTAGCTTTACTTCTTCCTATATTACCTTAAAGTATATTTATATAAGGAATCCCTTAAGCTTTAATCTTTCTCCTAAGAATCATTTAATTGATAGTAACTTAACCTTTACTACGCCTATCCCATTAACCCTATATTCCAATACCGTATTATTTACCGTTAACTAGTTAATTATTTCCTATAACTATCTAACCGTTACAGGTTGCTATAAGTTAGTGTCCGCTATACTAGTATCCCCTTCTAACCTTAAAGTAGTTACCGCCGTCAATAGCGTTGTAGTGGCTGCTTTTGGTGGCATATTATTCGACTTTTAATACTATAACTAGGTAGTAATTGTATAACGGAACCTTATAGTAAGTACTATAATAGGTCCTATTAATGGGCTAGGTATATAGGTAATGCGTAAAGTTAATAACGTAATAATAACTAGTAGAGTGGTTACCTAATAAATTAACTCTAATTATATTCTAAGAATTACTATAAGGAAAGAACTATTTAAAGTAGGGACTGTGGTCCTTTAAATACACAACCATACTCCTAGGAAATCCTCCCTATTTATAAGGTACGTATGCTTTATCTACTCTGTTACGGATTATACAGATCATACAGATTATACAGATTACATTACGTGACTCGGTTACTATTCCTCGTTACATAACTCTACCGGCTCCATTCTGGACCGTGCCTATATTAACTAACTAGCTTCTTCTAACTCCTCTCTAAGTAGTTATAGCATCATACTTAAAGCGTCCGTAATAATAGTAGTAGGGAAATAGTAACAAGAAAAATCTCTTAGCAGCAGCCTTTAAAACGTCGTAAAATGCTCAGCTTATTATTATATAATTAAGTACTCTTACCTTTCTCCGATATAGTTTACTATTTTATTATAGATCTAGGCGGACTAAGGGAGGTATCTAAGCTTATAGCTTAGTAAGCTATTAAATCCCTAAGTTCTGATCTCCCCGTACTCCCCTATATTTTACTAGTGTTTAATATATCCTCACCAACCTTTAATAAAAATATTGCTAAATTAAAGTCTCTAGCTTTAATAACCGAAATAATATAAAACTTTAAGTAATATAGTAAAGCTAAAGACGTAAATATAGATCTAAAGGCTCATTTTTATAGTATCTATATCCTTAGACTAAACTTGTCTATAAGCCTAGTAAAACGTTTATACGCGTTCCGAAAGCGAATTCTTTTTATATTAGAAGAAGCACGCATCTTATACTAATCTACTTAAGTTAAATTCCGTTTTAAGCATTTTAAGGCTTTATTAAGCTTAGCTTTAGAGCACTTTTACTCTACTATTACCGCCCTATTCTTATTTATCTAAGTAGTATAACCTTATAGCTTCTTAAACGAAGGGTTCTTAACATGCCTTAAAGATCTCATTAAGCACATACCGTCTTAGGTATAGCTATGGCACTTTATCGCCCTATTAGTAGCATTAGCATTAATCCTATTAAGCTATCCCCTAGGTTCTTATTATATAACCCCTACCCTAAATCTAGCTAACTAACTAATGCTAATTATAGACTTTCTTCCTACTTTTATCTTCTTAAAGCATTTCTTAAACGCTTATATCTCTGTAATGTAGGACTATGCTATAAATATAAGTATCCATATAAAATTTTTATTAGCGGTTCTAGATAATTTCCAGTCTATATTCTAAACACTCTAATTAAACTCTTTATTAACCGTATCCCAGATTTACACGCAAAATATTATAAAGCTTTGGCCCTAAGTAGCAGAGTTTAAAAGCTATAAGTTTTACTTCTATTATCTAATGCGAATGCCTAAAAAGGTATTAGACTGCGGTTATGCACTCTGTAATATATGCATTAAAACATATAGAAGATGATTATCCTCAACAAAATACAGCTATTATCTCTTATCTTATGTCCTTTATGCCTTACCTTATAGAGCGTCTGATTTTTAATTTATGCCACCCAGTACTAATATCCGTATTTTAAGTATAGACGGTAGAGGTATAAGGGGAGTTATATCTCTTATCTTTTTAATATATATTAAGCAGGCACTATCTAACTTTAAATATTTAATACAAGAACATTTTAACCTTATTTGTGGCACTTCTACAAGTATATAAACATGAAATATTATTAATAAGAACTTAAGTTAATCTAGTATTTAGGTAGGATAACCGCTATAGGAATAAGTCTCTTAGGGTAGAGCGCAGCCGAGTCATTATAGAGATTTAAGGATGTAGCAAGCAAGACCTTTAAGCGGCGAAAATTTAGATCTACTTTACTTACTAGGTTATAAGAGATAATGCTAAGCTACGCCCAAGATGGCTAGTACAGCCTTACCGCCATCAAATTAGGCTTTAAGGCCGCTTTTAAATCCTATCTAAAGATGTTTAATCCACTGACAAACAATACTAGAGTTATAGTAACAACGACAACTGCCAAGGAGTTACAGCCTTATTTATTTTGCAATTATAATAGGGGTAAGCAACCTAAGGAGATTAGTAAGCAAAGTACTTTTCTAATTCAATATAGTAGCGTCCTAATTATATAGGGTACAGTTTAATCCAGGCCAATTATTTATAGTATAATATATCTATTAGTAAAGCGTACGTTTAGTCTAGGGGATGCTTAGAATTAAGCTAATACATTTTAGGGCATATTGTATTTTTGCCGTACCCTAATTAGCTAATCTATTATATATCTATAATTTAATACTAAATTAGAAAGGTTCTTTAAACCTAAAGTAGTAAAAAACCTTAGTACTTTTTAGGATAGGGGCCTTTAAAATAATAATCTAATTATTATTACCCAATTAAAAAGTCTATTCCTATGGCCTGAAAAGGGCGAGCCTAACTTTACTCTCTTATTAGGGACCGGTATAACCTCTATACTAATAGCTGCTAGCACTTAATCTCTAGTCAAAAATTGATTTTACCTAAGACTCTTTAAAAGCTTTATACGGAGTCTAGACAGCGAGGAAGCTTAAAAGAGGTTTATTTATACTATCCCAGTATAGTACCGCAGTAGATATTATTGTTTTAATCTTTATCTCTAAGGACCTAAACCTCCACTTAATGACCTATTTATGGTAGGAGAATTAAAAAGCCAAACTACGGAATATATAAAATTAAGTTTTATAATTCCTACTATTATAGACTTAATATACGCTGCAATATTCTACTTTAAGCTTAAATATCTCCCTTAGTATATTAACGGCCGTTATAAGTACGTTAGTTATATATTTTACTAACTTAATCTCCCTCCTAGTGGGCGTTAATACTTATACTTTTAACTTATTACTATATTATCTTAGTTCCTTATTTATAGTTATCTAATAGCTTATATATTAAAAGTACTAAAGGGTTATCCCCCATTTAAAAAATGTGTATAATTTATGGTTAATACCTTAAGCAAAAGTATTACAATCTCTATTAAAGGGATTATAAGCATACCTAGGTTAATAAGCGGATTTCCTATATATCTTAAAGATCTGATTAATTTGCAGCAACTTTACGCTCCATTTGGCCGGGCAGATCACTTAACACTTAAAAAGCCTCTTCCTTCTATTCCAGCAAAGCGAAAAATAGATAAACTATAGTAATTAATTTATTCTGGTAAGGCAATTACTAAGTTGCTTACTATATAATATTTTATACACGTATTGGCAAAGCCTTAGCTACCGGGCGGCTAGAAGCAAAATTATCCTATAAACTATATTAGAGCACAATAGCAAGTGTTCTACTTAATTTAGATATTTGGCTTCCTTTAGAGTTAAAGTTTAAGTTATTAGCATTTAAATTACAGGAATTAGTTTCTTAAAATTATTTAAAAGGCGCCAAACTAACCGGGCGCTTAATACCTAGCCAACTATACTTCTAGTCTAAAACGGTATTAAAATAACTTAATTTAAAAACAAGTTTCCTATTTTCAGCCTATGGCCTACTTTAACGGTTACTTATTAGCTCTTGCTCTTATTAATTATAACTTTAATTTAATTACTAACCCCTATTAGTCGCCTTTTATGCTTATAACACACCTTATAATATATATTTAATAAAAACATGCCTTTACTAACTTATATAGTTCTTATATATAACACAATTGCTATTAAAAATCCTAAGTTAGTATTATTGCTATAAAGTCCTATTTACAAAGTTGACCTAAAATTAGCCTTTATTAACAATTTAGGTAAGACCTATTAGAATTATTAGGCGCCTAAAATAGCGAAATATATAATAATAAGGCTATAAGATGCTTTAAGCATAATAGGCCATAGCCTATAAAGAGGGTAAAGGATTTCCAACGTAATAGCGGAAAGGAATCCTATCTTATTAAATAGGAGCCCAGTATAATTAAGTTTCGCTAGCTTATAAAGAGGTACTCTAGGGAGTTACTTAAAGATATAGCTAAGTTATATAATCCTATAATTTTAAATAACGGACTATACCGCGACCCTTATAATATTATATTTTGGAAAGTAAACTAGTCTAATACCTAGGTTTTAGTTTTTAAGTTAAAAGGGGTAGGCAAATTAATTCACGATTATTAGATAGGAATCAGCGGTATTAAGTAAGTTTTCATACTAATATTACTTCAATTCTTAGCTTATCTAGTTATAGGTACCTAAAGACTTACAAATAATTTAAATAGTAAATTAGGAAATGCAAATAGATAGCAAAAATTATAAAATTCACTAGATAATAATCTATAAATATTAGGTCTATTCTTTTACCTATCTAATCTATTTAGTAACATATATACCCGAAATCCATAATATTCTTTAATAATTTAAGTAGAATGTATACATCTATAGAGCGTAATTAAGTTTTAGCTTATATCGCTAGGTGCTATAAAGGATAAAGGATAAGGAATAAGGGCCTTAATAGTTTTTAATTATTAGTAGGATTAATTTTAGCAGGCCAACATCGTAATATTTTTAGATTTAAGTGTGGATAATATACACTAAGGTAAAAATAATGCAATCTTAAATTTGTTAGATCTTTTAGAATACCCTACTTAATATATTTTCTATTTATGGCTTAGCTAAAATTTAGCAACCTAAATTTATAGATCTTTCCCATTATTAGCGCCGTATTGTGTTTTATTAAAGGAAGTGCTTTATTGCTAAACTTATAGGGGTTTATGCTAAGTCAGGATTACTAAAACAGTATCTATTATTTAGAATACTTTCTATTTTCTTATTTAGATTTCCTACTTTATAAAATTATAATATTAAATCCTAAAACGAATTCCTAAAACGCTAATAATACCCTATATAATAGGCTGCCAGCGCCTACCTAGCTAGTTAAGCTAAACCAGTAATAAGATCCAATCCTATAATAAAGATATCAATCCTCTCCTTTATCTACTTTGCGTTTACTTTAACACAGTTAATCCCCTTTAATTAATCTTTGCCTAGCCTTATAGACCTAATCCTAGGGGCGCAAGCAGGTCAAGAGCTTATGTTTTAGTAAGTTATACCCTTATAAGTCCTATTTTACAATACTAAATCTCCTTAGGTTGTTAAACTCTTGAAATGCTATATATAAAGCTATATTAAGTTTTTAAAACTTAACTTTTCTCCTAATTTTGGCTACAGCCCAACTATATAACTGCGTAGGCGATTAGATGGCCTGGCTTAGGGTTTTTTTAAGTGCGCTAAATAGAACGGCCGCTATTTAATAGTAAGAATCTCTAACTTATCATTTAGAAGCTATAGCTAACCCTTTAAATTAAAGCAATGTGTTAGTGCAGAGGCTATATTATTCGCGCTATTAGAGATTTCTGGCAGAGTAGGCGATTATAAGGCCTTTTAAATAGATAGTAAAAGCGCTTAAGTTATGGTAAATTGCAAAGGAAACCTCACTTAGGTAGGAATACCAGTACCACCTATAACTTACTAGCCTATTAACTCTTCTAAAGAGATTCTAGAGGCGATATACTTATAGTATATTAGTAGATTTCCTGGAATTAGTTATAATATAGTTAAATTAGTTTTTAAATTCAATCTTTAAAATAGTTAAAGTAATATTATTCTTTACTCTACTTATAACTAACTTATAGATAGGGGCTAAAATTTAATTCCTGTTAAACGGACGATTAGGAATAAGAACTCTGTTTTATTAAAGAGGGCTAAAAGCTCTCTATATATATAAGATAGGTCCAGGCAACTAAGATAAATATTATAGGCAACTAAAATAAAATAGGCAATAGAAATAGGTGGTGAGATATAGGGTACTAGGCATTAAAGATAGTAGTAAGATAGTAGTAAGGAAATCCGATTTAGGTTAACAATTCCTCTTAAAACGAGTTCTATCTACCCCTATATTACATCTACCTAGACTATAAGAAGCCCTAGAAATACCCCCATATATCTACCATAGCCGTTTAGGTAAATTCCTACGTTATTCGCAATTGGGGGGAAAATAGTAAATAACGTTGGCGTTAATCGCCAAACTATATCTTCTGTATTTGTTGGCTAAGTTAATATAATCTGAGTTGTCGAGTTCCATTTAATTTAAGGGAGAGGGTATGCTATTACAGAGGATAATAGGGCTTAACTTCCTAAAGTAAACCCTAAAGCGTTTTATATAAATTTCTCCTTAGCTCTACTAGCATTTAAGCTAAATACTATACCAGTATAGCAATGGGATTTCTTAACAGTTTAAGCATAGTAGAACTATTACGGGGCGTATATTTTCACCTTATAATTAACTAGGAATTTCCCACTTATATTTACTAGATTAAATTAATTAAAACCTATGTTAAACTAACTATTACTTTAATAAGGGTCTCTAAAACGGCTTTGCGTTAAGGTATAGTTAAGGCTAAGAAAATTAAATCTTAATATTGTCCTAACCGTAGCGTTAAGCGTATTTAGGGAAAAAGATAAATTCCTACGGTCTCCAACAGTTATATAAGTAGTAGGTTTCGCAAGTAGTAAAAGTTCGCTGGCTAAGGAACTCTATATACCTGCTACGATTCCTAAAGATCGCCCGCCTATTATACTGCTTATTTAATAGATTAATAAGTTATAAAATAATACTGCTTCAGCACCCTTTAGTAAAATAGCATACTAAATTAAAGTAGTGATAATAAGAGTGGAAACAATAAATAGCTATATAATGCTTTAATCTAATAGGTAGATAATAGCTTTAATAGATATTTATATAAGATATTAGAATAAAATCCTTAAATAAGTAATCTAGTAATGTATTTAACAAAGTATAATTTAAAAAATAGAAATATTAAAAATAAAACTAAAAAATTTAAATTTTTTTTACTATAAATAGGAACGGTAGTTATAGAGGTTCTATAAAAGATCTTAACTCGCCCTTAGTTATCTAAACTAACCTCCTTTTAACTATATAATTTAAGCTGCGTTTAATTATCTACTTTTAATTATTTAACCTAACTTCAATATTACTAATTTAAGCTACGCTTAATTATCTACTTTTAATTATTTAACCTAACTTTAATATTACTAATTAGTATAGAAGAATACTTATAATAGCGGACGTTCAGACTAATAGATTAGCGATTAAGTATTAGGGTTTATTATAAATTGATAATATGCTATACCTAAGTCTCCTACCTACTAACTCTAAGCTATTAAGCCTAACGTCTTTAAACCTAGCGCTATTAGGAACAAACTTAAAATTAAAATTAGAGAATACCGCTAAGCCGTTTAGAATATATTCGGATTATTAGCAACCTAAAGCTTTGGCGGTAAATAATAACTTTAAGGAGGAAGAGGAGATAAAACAAGTTATCTCGGATAATAAAATAGAGAAAAATACCTTAGACGATAAAGACGACATTAAAATAAAAATAGTTAGGGTTTGGGAACTAACTAAAAAACACTACTCCCTAGACGAGGATAGGGTAGCACTTTAGCTTAAAGGGACAGTATAAATATCGTAAGCTTAAGAAAAAGGACTTAGCGAGGTACTAGAAGAGATAAGAAAAGTATATCGCAAAGCCTTTCCCTTTATTAGACGGTGGTGGGATATAGGCATTCCGTTAACCTATAAAAACGTAATAAATAAACTAGATGTAGAAATTAAGAGGTTTAACCGTAATTATAATTCTAAGCTAGCTTAAGCTATCTTTTCTAAGTTTAATATAAAATACCTAAAAGCTAAAAAGGCTGCAGTAAAGAATTAAACATTAGATGGGGATAATAAGGATATAGTAAAAGAGTTTCGACGGAAAGTCTAGGATAAGTTTACGAAATTAAAAAAGAAATTTAAGCAACTAGACCGCTATTAGTATTTCCCTTAAAAAATATTACTGGATAATATTTAAGCGTTTAAAAACCAGCTTAATAAAATTAATACTCTTAAAAAAGGAACAGTCGCAAGAAAGAAAAACATTAAAAAACTTGCGGAGGGGTTAGTTGTGTTTATTAAGTTATTAAAAAAAGTAGGCATTAATTATAAGTTAATAACGCTAAGCTATATTAAGATTAAAATTAAGTAGTTAATTAACGAATCGCTAAATGCTACTACTGCCTATTTAGCCTATTTAGAGGCCCTAAGAGGCCTAACACCTAAGCAAATAGTAGTATGGAACGATGTTGGACCACAAGTATAGAAAATTTTCGACTTAGCCCGCTAAAAGAAGTTTATAGCGAGAGATATATCTCTAAGGAGTGTAATTAAAGCAGCTAAATAGAAAAATATAGAGCTTATAAGAGTTAATAAAGAGCTTAACCTAGTTTCAACTAATTACAAAATACTAATTTAATCTATAAAAGAAATTCTTAGTATCTTAGAGATACCTAATAAGGATATTTAAGAATAGAAGAGTAACGCACTTATACTTAGGATTAAAGCAATACTATTATTCGGAGGTATTAATGGTGTAAGCATTTAGATTCCTAGAAAGAAGCTAGTACTCTTTATAGGCGCTATAGCTTAAAAGAGCTTAAGGCTGCTAAACTCTATAGAGGGCGATTTAGCCAAATAATTAAGCAGCGCTAGCGGTGCTAGGCTATCTACAAAGATTAGCTCTGCTGCTACTAATGCATTAAGCTCTACTAAACCCTTTATAGGTATTAACCCTACTTTTAGAGTAAGTAATACTAAAGTAAGCTCTGCTGAACGACCTATAAAGAGTAGCTCCCCTGCTAAGGCGGTAAGTTTAGCTAAAGTTAGTAGTTCTATTAATAAAAGTGATATTAATAAACCACTATTTATTTTTAAAGAAGAGGGCTTTACTAAATTGCTTATAAAGAGCAGTTTTACTACTAAGAGGATAGGGTTTACTAAACCATCCAAACCTAACGGAAAGAAAGCTAAAAGCGTCCTACTTAGACAGGGCGCCCTAAAGCCCGCTATAAGGCGATTAATTACAGTCCTTTTACTATAAGGTTATTAGCTACAGCCCTTACCGCTTTAGAATATATACTAGAGATACTTAAATTTGTAGAGTCTAATATAGACCTTAATATAGACCTTAATAATCTAGACTCTTAATTAAACGACGATTATATTAAAATGCCTTTATATAAGGACGGAAGGATAGAATTTGGTATTCTAGAGGCTATAAGACCTTATAAAAACAAACAGCGAAGTCGCTTTATTATTAATGCGGGTATAGAAAACCATCTATTTTATTAAGTGATTAGTAGCTATTAACTTGCGCTAGGAGGTGCTAATAAGCTTTAGAGTATAGAAGAGAAATACTCTAAGTTTGATAAGAAATGGTGTAAGGTATATATAAATGATAGAAGTAGTAAAAGAAAACGAATTAACATTATTAAAAAGCTTGGCCCATATATATAGGTTCTATAATCCTATAATAATAGTAAGCAAAAGCTAGATACCTATATTAGAACTAAGGTCTATAAGGAAAAGACTAAAAACCTTTATACTAACGAAATGCTGCTTATTAACTAGTTAACTAAATTAAAGATAGTTAAAATAAGTAATAAGCAATAGGGAGAGGCTTAGGTAGAGATTCTGATATAAGCTTATATAAGGAAGAGGAAGGTATTTAAGAAATTAAGGATACGCTAACTACATTCTAATATAAGGAAGCCGCTATTAGAGGAAGATAGAATAAACGAGCTATGGCTATTCCTAGATATAGAAGGGTCTTTAAGTAGTTTAAACGGCGGCGAATAACAAGCTAGCGAAGAAATTAATATATCTAATGTTAAAGTTAATAGCTCCAGCTCTGATTCTAATTCTCTTTACAGTTAAGGCTAGATTAGTGTTTTAGAATATTTAGTTATATCTATAATTAATGTTTAATATTTAATATTATATAGAGTAAAGGATACTCTATAACAGAGGAACTATGGCGGCTAGTATTACTACTAATTATCCTTATTTGCTAAACCCTAGATTTAAGCTACGCCTTATACCCACTTAGCTTCCTTTAAAGGTATATTACTATTAATACTTATTAAATTAAGTAGATAAACTAATATGTGCTACTCTAGAAAAGTAACTCTTTTCTTAAGAATATACTAATGCACTAAACGCTAATTAAAGAAATATGCGATTCTGCAGACATATATATAATAGATAAGTTATAGGGAAAACGGATAGAAGTTAAGTGGAATTCGGCCTATGTGTAATAGCCCTTACCAAGCCTTTTACGTGCAACTTAGTAAGGGCTTAATAATACGCTATATAAAATCCTAAGCTTTTAGCCAATAAATAGGGGAATCTAAAATTAGACGGAGTTATGCCACCAGAAGAAGACGGCGAGAAGAAATATACTATAGTGCCTTTTAAATTAACTTTATTTGTAATTTTAACCTATATATCCGCTCCTTATATACTCCGTATTCTATCTATAAAAGTGCTTAAAAGAAGTATACTATTTAGTTTAACTTCTTATTTAGCAAGCCTTTTGCCTTAGCTTTATCCATTTACACTTCTAATTATATATTTACCTAAAGTATCTCATATATAAACGGGCAATCTACGCCTTTAACTGTATTGGGTCTTGGCTCCATATTTATAGCA
>Ga0307515_10016158_pt1 | contig 13688 bp, 14 predicted proteins | sample 17_EM_MG_FD_194513 | JGI IMG/M metagenome (GOLD analysis project Ga0307515, IMG submission 194513) | Populus trichocarpa ectomycorrhiza microbial communities from riparian zone in the Pacific Northwest, United States - 17_EM | ecosystem: Host-associated > Plants > Roots > Unclassified | place... | reverse complement strand
AGGTCTTCGACAGCCAGATCGCCGATGCCGATCTGAAGCTGGCGCGCACCGATGTGAAGACGCCGGTCTCCGGCACGATCTCGGCCAAGAACGCCAAGGTCGGCGCCATCGCCGCCGGCAACGGCGACCCGCTCTTCACCGTCATCCGCAACGGCGATATCGAACTTGTCGCCGAAGTCGCCGAAAGCGATATCGTCAGGGTCATGGCCGGCCAGAAGGCGACGATCTCGCTCTCCGGCAGCCGCGAGAAACTGTCCGGCGCCGTGCGCCTGGTCTCGCCGACCGTCGATCCGGTCACCCGCCTCGGTCTCGTTCATATCTCCATCGACGACGACAGCAAGGCGCGTTCGGGCATGTACGGCAGCACCGAGATCATCGTGCGCGAGGCCGAGGGCGTATCGCTTCCCCTGACCGCCGTGCTGACCGGCAACGAAGGCTCCTCTGCTCGCAGGGTCGAGGATGGCGTGGTAAAGTTCGCCAAGATCGAGACCGGCATCCAGGACGGTGCCTATGTCGAGGTCGTCAACGGATTGAAGAATGGCGACGAGGTCGTGGCCAAGGCGGGCGCTTATGTCCGTGACGGCGACCACATCACCCCGGTGCGTGAACAGCCTGCGGCTTCCAACTAAAGAGACCATCCGATGAATTTTTCAGCCTGGTCCATTCGAAATCCCATCGCACCGCTGCTGGCCTTCTGCCTGCTGGTGCTCATCGGCATGCAGTCCTTCAACAAGCTGCCGATCACCCGTTTTCCCAACATCGACGTACCGCTCGTTTCGATCAGCGTGACGCAGAGCGGCGCTTCGCCTGCCGAACTCGAAATGCAGGTGACGAAGGAGATCGAAGACGCGGTCGCCTCGATCACCGGCATCGACGAGATCCAGTCGACGGTGACCGACGGCAGCTCGCAGACCAACGTCATGTTCCGCATGGAAGTCCCGACCGAACAGGCCGTGCAGGACACCAAGGACGCGATCGACCGCATCCGCAGCGATCTGCCGGCAAATATCGAAGAACCGATCGTCTCGAAGGTCGATGTCGAAGGCCAGGCCATCCAGACCTTCGCCGTTTCCTCGCCTGACCTGTCGCTGGAGGAACTCTCCTGGTTCGTTGACGACACGATCAAGCGTTCGCTGCAAGGCCAGTCCGGCATCGGCCGCGTCGACCGCTACGGCGGCGCCGAGCGCGAAGTGCGCATCGAACTCACCCCCGACAAGCTCAACGCCTATGGCATCACCGCCGCAAGCGTGAACGAGCAGCTACGCGGCACCAACATCGACCTCGGCTCCGGCCGCGGGCAGGTGGCCGGCAGCGAACAGGCGATCCGTGTTCTCGGCGACGCCCGCAACGTCACCGAACTTGCCGACACGACGATTGCGCTGCCGAACGGCCGCTTCGTCAAGCTGTCCGATCTCGGTGTCATCAAGGACACGTACGAGGAGCCGAAGTCCTTCTCGCGCTTCAACGATACACCCGTCGTCACCTTCGGCGTTTTCCGTTCCAAGGGCGCCAGCGAAGTCAGCGTCGCCGAAACCGTGGCCCAGAGCCTCGATAAGGTGCGGAGCGAAAACCCGAACGTGAAGATCGAGCTGATCGACGATTCGGTCTACTTCACCTACGGCAACTATGAAGCCGCCATCCATACGTTGCTCGAGGGTGCGCTGCTTGCCATCATCGTCGTCCTCCTGTTCCTCAGGAACTGGCGCGCGACGCTGATTTCGGCAATCGCCCTTCCCTTGTCCGCGATCCCGACCTTCTGGATCATGGACCTGATGGGTTTCTCGCTGAACCTCGTCAGCTTCCTCGCCTTGACGCTCGCGACCGGTATTCTCGTCGACGATGCGATCGTCGAAATCGAAAACATCGCCCGCCACATCAAGATGGGCAAGACGCCCTATCGAGCGGCGATCGAGGCGGCTGATGAAATCGGCCTGGCCGTCATCGCCACCACCTTCACCATCATCGCCGTCTTCGTGCCGGTTTCCTTCATGCCGGGCATTCCGGGCCAGTACTTCATCCAGTTTGGCCTGACCGTCGCCTTCTCCGTCTTCTTCTCGCTGATGGTGGCGCGCCTCATCACCCCGATGATGGCCGCCTATCTGATGCGCGCCGAAGACGCGATGGACGACCATCACGACAATGACGGCCCGCTGATGAAGGGCTATACGCGTCTTGTCACCGGTACGACCCGCAAGTGGTATTGGCGTTATACGACGCTGATCGTCGCCTTCGTCCTCACGGTTGGCTCGGCCACTGCGCTGGTCATGTTCGTGCCCGGCAGCTTCCTGCCGCCGGAAGACGCTTCGCGCATCGTTCTCTCCGTCGAACTGCCCCCCAATGCACGGCTTGACGACACCGAGAAGACGACGGATGCGATCTACGACAGGGTCAAGGACATCGACGGCGTCGACAGCGTCTTCGTTCTCGGCGGCGCATCGCCGAAGGGCGATCTCGAACTGCGCCGTGCGACGGTCACGCTGGCGCTCGATAAGCTCGACCAATCGCTGGTCAAGAAGGTAGTCAACGACGTGCTCGGCCACATCCCGGTCATCGGCCCGATGCTGCCGAAGGTGGAAGTCCACGGGCGCGAACGTCCGCAATGGAATATCGAAAAGGAAGTCTTCGCCAAGCTGCGCGACATTCCCGACGTCCATATCCTGAAGCTCAACGACCGCGGCGAACGTGACCTCTCCTTCAACTTCCTCTCCAAGAACGACAAGGACCTGAACGACGCCATCGGCATTCTGGAATCCAAGCTCCGCGCCGATCCGCTGCTTGCCAATGTCAGCGCCGACGGCGCCCTACCCCGTCCGGAACTGCAGGTTCGTCCGCGCAAGGATGAGGCGGCCCGCCTCGGCATCACGCCGCAGAAGATCTCCGAGACGATCCGCGTCGCCACCATCGGCGATGTCGATGCAGCCCTTGCGAAGATCTCGCTCGACGATCGCCAGATCCCGATCCGCGTCCAGACGTCACTCGACATGCGCCGCGATCTCGCGGCCATCCGGGCGCTGAAGATCCAGACCGCCAGCGGCGGTACCGTTCCGCTCGCGAGCGTCGCCAATATCGACTATTCGGAAGGCGTAAGCTCGATCAAGCGCAACAACCGCTACCGCGTCGTCTCGATCGGCTCCGACCTGCCGCAGGGCGTGGCGCTCGACACGGCTTCGGCCCGTTTCCGCGAGATCGTCAAGGAGGCCAACATCCCAGCCTCGGTGCACCTTGCCGAAAGCGGCGACACCAAGGTGCAGTCCGAAATGCAGCAGAGCTTCGTCAACGCCATGCTGATGGGCCTCCTGCTGGTGCTGACGGTGCTGATCCTGCTCTTCAAGGATGTGATCCAGCCCTTCACCATCCTGCTCTCGCTGCCGCTCGCCATCGGCGGCGTGGCGGCCGCCCTGATCATCACAAACAATCCGCTGTCGATGCCCGTCATGATCGGCATCCTGATGCTGATGGGTATCGTCACCAAGAACGCCATCCTGCTCGTCGATTTCGCGATCGAGATGCGCCATCGGGGCATGCCTCGCGTCGAGGCCATGGTCGAAGCCGGCCGCAAGCGCGCTCGGCCGATCATCATGACCTCGATCGCCATGTCGGCGGGCATGCTGCCTTCCGCGCTCGGCGTCGGCGAAGGCGGCTCGTTCCGCGCGCCGATGGCGATCGCGGTGATCGGCGGCATCATCGTCTCGACCGTACTCTCGCTCGTCGTCGTGCCCTCCTTCTTCCTGATCATGGACGATCTGTCCCGCCTGCTCGGCTGGGCTTTCGGTCGCCTGGTCGGCAAGAAGGACGAAGAAGAACTGCCGCTGTCGCGCGAGGATCTCACCCGCGCGACCCGCGAAAACAGCAGCGACATCGACTCGCTGGAGGAGCGCCTGACCGCGATCGAAAAGCCGGAAAGCAAACGCAAGAACGCCAACGGCAACGACACGAACGTGCTCCGCCTGCCGCCTTTCGCGGCCGAGTAAGCCGAAATCCACGAAATGACCGGGCCGGGAGCAATCTCCCGGCCCGTTTTGTTTTGCTGTTCGTGAGCGCCGGCAAGGACATTCACATAGCCTTTCGCGATTGACCGAAATCAATTCCGCCGCGGTCTCCCTCCTGTATTTTGGCCGGCATGTACAGGGAAACACAAAGAACGACTTTAAACGGCTACGAAAGAGCCATGCTCGCCAAGGCCAACATCATGGCCGGGCTGGATCATGACGAGGCGGAGGCCTTGCGCGCCTGTGCCACTGTCCTCCACTGCAATCCGCAGGACGTCATCTTCGGCGAGGGCGAGAAGCCCACCTATTTCTACTGCGTGCTCGGCGGTTATGTCCGGCTCTATCGCGGCAACGGCGACGGCAGGCATGCCGACATCCGCATCTGCGAGCCTGGCGACAGCTTCGCCGAATGTCTGATCCACGCCGGCGACACCTATCGCTATGGCGCCCAGTCGATGGATCATACCGTGCTGGCGCGCTTCGATATCGCCAAGGTCCGGCTGTTGCTGGAGGAACAGCCGCGGATCGGCAAGGCGATCCTGCGCAGCCTGTCGCTGCATCTGATCTCGACGATGGAATGCCTGGCAAGCGACCGCATGCAGACCGCGCCACAACGCGTCGCGCATTATCTGCTGACCCATTGTGTCGAGAACGGTGATGCCGCCTCGCTGCGGCTGCACTTTCCAAAGAGCCTGCTTGCCCGCAAGCTTGGCCTCGCGCCGGAGGCGCTCTCGCGCGCCTTCTCGACGCTGAAGACGAAAGGCGTCACGGTCCGCGGCCGCGCGATCGCCATCAGCGATGTCAACGTTCTCAGGCAGATCTGACGACCAGAGCATGATGCCGAAAAGTGTGAGCGGTTTTCGGACGACATCATGCTCTCATTCTTTGATTTAGAGCCCGCCCTGTTCTCGAAGAAAGCTGACAATCGAACTGACGCCGTCGCCGCGTTTCATATCGGAGAAGACGAAGGGACGCGTGGCGCGCATGCGCGTCGCATCCCGGTCCATCACCTCGAGATCGGCGCCGACATAGGGCGCCAGATCCTTCTTGTTGATGACAAGCAGGTCGGACCGGGTGATGCCCGGGCCGCCCTTGCGCGGGATTTCCTCGCCCTGGCAGACGGAGATCACATAGATGGTGATATCGGCAAGATCGGGCGAGAAGGTCGCCGCCAGATTGTCGCCGCCGGATTCGATGAAGACGACGTCGAGATCGGGTATCCGTTCGTTGAGACCGGCGATCGCCTGCAGGTTGATCGTCGCATCCTCGCGAATGGCTGTATGCGGACAACCGCCCGTCTCGACGCCGACGATCCGGTCGGAAGGCAGTGCCTGCATGCGCACCAGAGCCTCGGCATCCTCGGTCGTATAGATGTCGTTGGTGACGACTGCGACGGAATAATCGTCGCGCATCGCCTTGCAGAGCTTTTCCGTCAGCGCCGTCTTGCCCGAGCCGACAGGCCCGCCGATGCCGACGCGCAGAGGTCCGTTTCTTGATTTCATGTGTGTTACTCCAATCGAGCCCGATGATAGCGAAGCCACCCGTCCGCGCCACCGTCAAATGACGCAGCCGCACCGATAATTTCGCCGCATCATGAGCGGAACAACCGCGTTGCCTGCGTCTCGTGGCGCAGGCTCGCAATATCGGCCTGCACCGCTGCCGAACCCAGATCGTCGAGCGTCGAGGCCACCGCTAGCCGGGCAATCTCAACAATCCGCCCTTCAAGGCCTGCAAGCATCGCGACACCATCCTTCTGCCCGGCAACACCGAGACGGATACCCGATGAAACCGCCTGCGAGACATAGGCATGCAGGAAGGCGGCAAGCGCCTTCCCCGGATCTATGCCATGTGCGCCCGTCACCGCCCCGATCGCGACAGGATAGGCGGCCTTGCCAGGCAGCCGCTCGAACACGCCATCCGGCCAGGCCCGCGCAGCCGCAACAAAGGCTTCGCCCAGCAGCAGCGTTTCCTGGTGACGCTCGCGCGATCCGGCAAGCGCCTCGGCCAGTGCGGCGATCTCGGCAAGGCGTGCGGTATCAGCCTGTTGCCTGTGGCTTTCGGCAAGCAGCACCGCATCGTTCCAGACGGCGCCATTGCCGATCAGCGTACCGATCCAGGCCAAGAGCGAGGCCGCATCCGTAACGAGCCCGTCGGCCACCGCCCGCTCCAGCCCGCCTGAATAGGCGAAACTGCCGATCGGAAAGGCCGGCGAGAGCCATGCCGTCAGGCGCAGCAATGCCTGCAACTCGCGATCCCCGGTCATCGCGCGTCAATCGTGTTTGTGACCGTGGTCATGTCCTTTGTCATGACCGCGGTCATGCCCTTTATCATGACCGTGATCGTGGCGGTGCTCATGCTCGTGTTCGTGACCATGTTCATGATCGTGGTCATGGCCGTGACTATGATCATGCCCGTGATCTTGGTTATGATCGTGATCATGACTATGCTCGTGCTCGTGCCCATGTGAATGTCCGGCATGGGAATGATAGGCGCCCCGCGCCGGCTGGAAGGGCTCGCTGATGTCGAGGACGACGGCACCGAGGCCCTGCAGCATGGTGCGGATGACATGATCGCGCAGGATGACGATACGGTCTTCCTCGATCTGTGCCTGAAGATGCCGGTTGCCGAGGTGCCAAGCGAGCTCGATCAGGTGCGCGCGGTCACGTCCGCGGATGTCGAAGAGCTTCTCGTCGGCCGCGAGGATCTCGATCAGTTCGCCGTCGTCGCGCACCAGGAGATCGCCATTGGCGAAAAGCACCGGATCCTTGAGATCGAGCATGACCATCTCACCATTCTCGAGATGCAGGAGCTTGCGGCGCAGATGACGCAGATCATGCGGCAGCTTGACCTGGGCGATCGGATGGGAGGAAGGGGTTCCGGCGGGAAGATAGGAGGTGACGCGCTGCATGATATGCCCGTTTTGCTGAGAGGACGACCATGCAAAATAGCCCTTCCCGATGCAAGCACCAATGCCCTTTCGCTTGAGGCTCGGCTTTTATATTCCGTAAGCCTGCATCGCGTTGTCACTGTCCGGCTCGCTGCCCTCGTCATCGAGCTTGTTGTCGACGAGCCCATGCCAGGCATGCTGCAGCCCTTCCCGCTCATGCACGACGCGATTGCGCCCGAGCGCCTTGGCGAGATAAAGCGCGCGGTCGGCGGAAGCGTAGACCGCCTGCTTGCTGCGGCCAGCGACGAGATCGGCAATTCCGCCGGAAACGGTGATGCGGATATCGTGCCCCTCAGCCGCGATGGCGCCACTCGCGATCCGGGCCCGGACACCTTCGATACGCTCCATCCGCACCTCCAGCGGCTCGCCGGATACGATGACACCGAACTCCTCGCCGCCGAGCCTGGCCACGACCGACAATTCGTCGAAGGCAGAGGTCAGCATGGCGGAGACCGCGACGATGACGGCATCGCCGCAACCATGGCCGAAGCGATCGTTGATCGCCTTGAAGCGGTCGACGTCGAAAATGACCAGCGAGGCATTCCCTTCGGTCTTATCAAGCGCCTCGGTAAAGGCGCGCCGGTTGAGCAGTCCGGAAAGCGTATCGGTGCGGCTGAGCCTTTCGAACTCCGCCCTGGAAAGCGCGAGATCACGCATGGCAAAACCGGCAAGTAGCGACAGCGTGCCGGAAACCGTGCAGCCGATCAGCCAGGAAAAGATCAAGCCGAAACCGACCGCATGGGCGAGCGTCACCGGCAGAAGCCCGAGAAAATCGAGCGACGGCATCGTCAATGCAATAATGACGCCTGAGAGAATGACTGCGAGAAAGCTCATCTTCAAGGCAAAGACATAGACATTCTTGCGGTGCAGAAAATTGCCGAAATCGGTCTGCAGTGCAATCCAGTTTCTCATGAGAATCGACCTTCCTGCCCGGCGTTTCAAGGCATTGATAAGAGCCCAATTGCTGCGGGGTTCTTAATCCACTCGTTAAAATTTGAACGGCTTCTGACGATTCGGTGGATAGAATTTTTCTAGCAGGGGATGCAGCTTTCCAGTCTCTGAATCGAACACTGTCGAGAGACACTTAAATAATTGATCTAAAAAGCTTTTATTGAGCGGGATCGAGCGCCTGTTCCAGAATGACCTTGCTGGGGAAAACACAAGTTTTTCCGTCGATTTTTACAACCAAACGGAGAGCGCCGTCCACAATTCCCTTTAAGAGCGGATTGGCTCGCCGGCTGCTTCAATTGTAGAGATCGATAGACAATCGCAACGCTTGTGGAAGCGGGTTCCATACCCCTGTTCGAAGCCCCGCCGAGCGCAAGGCAGCGGCCGTCCAGGTGTTGCAGCCGAAGAGGGCGTTGAAGTATCCCCTGGCCTCGAAGAACCGGTCGATCTCGCCATAGCCTGCCTCAGGGATCGGCACCACTTCGCCCGCATCACGGATGAAGCTGTCCGAGATGAAATTGCGCAAAAGTGCCATTTGATCGTCATTGACTTCGAAGGCCGCGACGGCGGGCTGCGGCTCGGTGATATGACCTGCGAGGTCCACATGCAGCACCGAACGGTCGATCGTCAGCGCGCGCAGCACCGGCAGCGGCTTCAACTCCGCCCAGGTCGGGGTTTCCAGATAGAAGGAGCGACCTCCCCAGCCGACGATGAGCCATTCCGCATTCGGATGACCGACCGGAAAACCGGCGCCTTCGAGAAAGGAGAATGCCGCCCGCGTTTCCGCGTCGAGCGGGATTGCGATATCGGTATGGATCGCGCCTGACAGCAGCAGAATTCGATGCTTCGCCGCCTCCGACGATGCCACGACAGGAGCGATCAGCGGCCGGGGAATGAAGGTTCCGCATGCCGCCAAAAGTACGAGCAGGAACACGATCCGCAAGAGCCAGCGGATGACCGTCCTCATCGGAACCCTCCATCGCGCATCAGGGACGGATGGGCCTAAAACAGGAAATAGCGCTGCGCCATCGGCAGCACCGTCGCCGGCTCGCATGTCAGCAATTCGCCGTTTGCCCTGACCTCGTAGGTCTCCGGATCGACATAGATATCGGGCGTCAGGTCGTTGTGGATCATCGACGCCTTGGAGATGCCGCCGCGCGTATTCCTCACCGCGACCAGTTCCTTGGCGACCCCCAACCGGCCCTTCAGGCCGGCATCGAGCGAGGCTTGGCTGACGAAGGTGACGGAGGAGTTGGTAAGGCTCTTGCCATAGGAGGCAAACATCGGCCGGTAATGCACCGGCTGCGGCGTCGGGATCGAGGCATTCGGATCGCCCATCGGCGCGGCGGCGATCGAACCGCCGAGCAGCACCATGTCGGGCTTCACACCGAAGAAGGCGGGATTCCACAGCACGAGGTCGGCGCGCTTGCCGACTTCGACCGAGCCGATCTCATGGCTGAGACCATGGGCAATCGCCGGATTGATCGTATATTTGGCGATATAGCGGCGGACGCGGAAATTGTCGTTGTCGCCCTTTTCTTCCTTCAGCCGGCCGCGCTGACGCTTCATCTTGTCGGCCGTCTGCCAGGTGCGGATCGCCACCTCGCCGACGCGGCCCATGGCCTGGCTGTCGGAGGAGATGATCGAGAAGGCGCCGATATCGTGCAGGATGTCTTCGGCCGCGATCGTTTCCTTGCGGATACGGCTTTCGGCAAAGGCGATATCTTCGGGGATCGACGACGACAGGTGATGGCAGACCATCAGCATGTCGAGATGTTCGGCAATCGTATTGACCGTATAGGGACGCGTCGGATTGGTCGACGAAGGGATGACGTTCGGCTGGCCGCAGATCTTGATGATATCGGGCGCGTGCCCGCCGCCCGCCCCTTCCGTATGGAAGGCATGGATGGTGCGGCCCTTGATGGCGCCGATCGTATCTTCGACGAAGCCACTTTCGTTCAGCGTATCCGTGTGGATCATCACCTGCACGTCATATTCATCGGCAACCGACAGGCAGCAATCGATGGCGCCTGGTGTCGTTCCCCAATCCTCGTGCAACTTCAGCGAGGTGGCGCCGGCAAGCACCATTTCGACGAGCGCGCCCGGAAGCGAGGCATTGCCCTTGCCGGCAAAGGCAAGGTTCATCGGAAAGGCGTCCGCCGCCTCGATCATCCGCGCCAGATGCCACGGACCGGGCGTGCAGGTGGTGGCGAGCGTGCCATGCGCCGGGCCCGTGCCGCCGCCGAGCATGCAGGTCATGCCTGACATCAGCGCTTCCTCGATCTGTTGCGGCGCGATGAAATGAATATGGCTGTCCATGCCGCCGGCGGTGATGATCTTGCCTTCGGCGGCAATCGCCTCCGTGCCCGGACCGACGATGATATTGACACCAGGCTGCATATCGGGATTGCCCGCCTTGCCGATCGCGACAATGCGGCCGCCCTTGAGCCCGATATCGGCCTTGTAGACGCCGGAATGATCGACGATCACGGCATTGGTGATGACGGTATCGACCGCGCCATCTGCCCGCGTCACCTGGCTCTGGCCCATGCCGTCACGGATCACCTTGCCGCCGCCGAACTTCACCTCCTCGCCATAGGTGGTGAAATCCTTCTCGATCTCGATGAAAAGCTCCGTATCGGCAAGGCGCACCTTGTCACCGGTGGTCGGTCCGAACATGCCGGCATAAGCGGCGCGGGAGATCTTGTAGGGCATCTATCAGGCTCCTTGGGAGGAAGAGGCAAGCGTTTCTCCGCCAAGCCGCCTGAGGCGGCCCGCGGCAATATAGGTATCGACAAGCTGTCTTTCGGCGGCGAACGGGTGCCATTCCCAGCCGACATGGCCGAAGCCGGCGAGCGTCACCTCGGCATCGGCATATCTCTCCAGCACCTCGCCGATCACGATCATGCCGCTGCTCGGAACGACATAGGGCGTAGGATCAAAGGCCGAAAGTGCCGCATCGACGGCCTCGTGAACCGACTTGTCGATGACGATGTGCGTCTTGCCGGTGTCCGAGCAGAAGGCACTGAACTCATTCGTGTAGTCGTCGCAGAAATCGTCGAGATCAGGATGAGAGACGGCAAGCGGCGCTCGGAGTGCCGCGAATTTTTCCGGATCGCGCACACTCCAGATCTCGCCGGCCGAAACAACAGCGGGATGGGCGCGCCATTCTTCCGAGCCGAGCATCGCCTTCGCCGGCCTGCCGGTATTGCAGACGGCAACGGCATCGGTGCGGCTTCCGCCGGCGCCATGGGAGCGGCAGTCGTTGAAGCGGATGACGAAATCGGCGGCATCGATGACGCCGGCCCTTCCTTCTCCGATTTCGCCATTGCCGACGATCATGATCTTCCTGATCACCTCAGTTGCTCATCGAATCTTCGAGTTCTTTCAGCTCTTTCGTGCGCCTGTCCGTGACATCGGCTAGGCACCCGGCGACTAGCATCGGCTCCATCGTGCCGCCGCGGGCCTGGAAACCGGCGGCATCGCACTCGGCGTCGCGATAATCGATCCAGGCGCGCTGCGCCTTGACCAGCGCCTTTTCCGCACCCTTCATGTCGCCATCCAGATCGCCGTCGATCGCCACCATCGCGGCGCGCGTCTTCTTATATTGCGCGTTCAAGGCCTTGTCGGCGGTCTCGTGGCGCGCCACCTCGCAGGCTCTCAGGTCCGATTGCGTCTGCGGATTCTCGCAATCGATATCCTCGGCAGAGGCAGCACCAGCCATCAGCAGCATGCCCGCCCCGATGAGGCAGATGTTCAAACGCATGCATCCCTCCCGTTTATTGTTCTTAAAGCTTGCCCATGACCAGTTGGCGGAAGCCGTAGATCTCGCGCTTGCCGGAAAGCGGGATCAGTGTGACCGAACGGGTCTGCCCGGGCTCGAAGCGCACCGCCGTTCCCGCCGGAATGTCGAGCCGCATGCCGCGCGCGGTCGCCCGGTCGAAGGAAAGCCCGGCATTGGTTTCGGCGAAATGATAATGGCTGCCGACCTGCACTGGTCGGTCGCCCGTATTGGAAACCTCCAGGGTCACCGTCGTCGCGCCGGCATTCAATTCGATGTCGCCGCTAGCGGCAATGATTTCACCTGGGATCATCTTGTTCTCCTCACGCCGCTCGGGGCGCACAGCCCTCGGCCTTCAGCACGCGTTTCGTCGACGCCGGATTCTTGGCGAGCATCGCTGCCGGCCGAACAGGCCTGGCGACAAGATTGCCGCCGCAATTCGGGCACACACCCTTCAGCACATTGTCCACGCAATCGACGCAGAAGGTGCATTCATAGCTGCAGATTCTCGCCTCAGTGCTGTCAGGCGGCAGATCCTTGTCGCAGCATTCGCAATTGGGCCTCAGCTCCAGCATATCAACCTCTCACCGGATCGGTTCGTGCACGGTGACGAGCTTGGTCCCATCGGGGAATGTCGCCTCCACCTGCACGTCGTGGATCATCTCGGCGATACCCTCCATCACCTGGCTGCGGTCGATCACATGGGCGCCGGCCTCCATCAGTTCGGCGACCGGACGGCCGTCACGGGCGCCTTCGACAACGAAGTCGCTGATCAGCGCGATCGCCTCGGGATAGTTCAGCTTGACGCCGCGCTCCAGCCGCCGCCGCGCCACCATCGCCGCCATTGATATCAGCAGCTTGTCTTTTTCTCTCGGAGTGAGGTTCATCGCTTGTCCATCTGCTTCATGCCTAGAACAGGATGATCCTGTTCTACATTAAAGAGTTAGAGCATGATGCCGCCCGAAAACCGCTCACACTTTTCGGCATCATGCTCTGGTTCATAGATTCCAGACTTTCGGCACGGGCGCGCCGTTGCGCAAGGCGGAAATGACCGGGATCAGGATTTTTCTGAGCGAGAAGCCGTCAGGCGCCGCAAGGCGGACGATGAGCTTGTCGCTCCAGGCGCTCGCTCCACCCATCGACCCCTCGACGAGCGGCCGCACCTTGCCGAGATAGGCTTCGGCCAGCGGCCCGGCATAAAGCAGCGTCGCAAAGGCCACTTGCCCACCGAGCACGGCTTGGCGCGCTGCAAGCGCCGCCACGCCATCGGAAAGCCTGAGCTCCTCGGCATGGATCAGACGGCCGGAACGGCGGATGCGCCAGCGGTCGCGAAAAAGCCCCGTCTCCATCATCTCGCCCATTGCCTTGCGGCCGAGCAACACGGCTTCGACGGCGAGAAATTCGGCACTGTCGTCCAGATCGACATCCAGCCGGCGCGACAGCGAGGCGCGGTCGAAAAGGATCGTCTCCTGCGGCAGCCAGTCGACGCGGGCACCAGTGCCGACCTTGATGCTGGACGTCACCTCCGCAGTGCCGACCGATGCCTTGTAGATCTTCTCGCAGGCCTGGGTGGTGACGTCGATGCGCGTACCGGCGCCGGCAACGACGCTCCAGTCCATGCGGTCGCCGCCGGTCAGCCCGCCTGCTGTGTTGATGATGACGGCTTCCATCGAAGCATCGAACGTATCGGGCAGGCGGATCTTCGCCGCGCCTTCCTGATAGAGTTCGCGGATGCGCGTACGGCCATCAAACAGCTTCGCCGCCAGATGCCCGCGCCCTTCCGCCCTCTGTGGTCTCGTGCTTGCCGCAGCAATCGTCATATCGTCCCTTTCGGTCGCGCCACCGTTTTTCATTCAATCGCGCGGATGACGGAAAGCAAGCAATTCCCATGCCGTCCAGCGCAAACCTTTGACGGCGGCGCAAGGTTTTGCCAGGCGCCTGCACCCTCTGCTGCAAAATGCAGCATCTGCCGATCAGACGGTCAGGTGGCGGCGGGCCTCCGGCGTATCCAGCGTTTCGGCAA
>Ga0307515_10016157_pt1 | contig 13688 bp, 14 predicted proteins | sample 17_EM_MG_FD_194513 | JGI IMG/M metagenome (GOLD analysis project Ga0307515, IMG submission 194513) | Populus trichocarpa ectomycorrhiza microbial communities from riparian zone in the Pacific Northwest, United States - 17_EM | ecosystem: Host-associated > Plants > Roots > Unclassified | place... | reverse complement strand
AGGTGGTGTATGAAGATCTGCCTCAGGAGAGCGGCTCGTATCAGTACAGAGCGGCTCATATCAGTGCAAACGGATGAGCAAACGGAGATAGATATGGAGACGAATATGGCTGTGAATATGGGAAACAAGTCTGTATATATACGGGCCTTCTGGCCTCGAAAGATCTGTCAATCAACAAGTCAAAGAAGCATCCAAAGTAACAAAATTGGTACGAAGACAACTGATTGTATTCAGTAAGGCGAGACCTCGCTTTGGAGTAAAAGGCCGGTGCCAGCACGCACCATCACATACGATCTAAGATGATAATTAGCAGGATACAGTTGCTACTATATGAAAGGGGAGAACCGTGTGAATAGACTAAGGTACAAAGATAGGAGAGCAAAAAGACTCGAGATATATACAAGGCAGCTGGGTACCTTATGCCCTACCAGCTAGGTGCCTTGCCATCAGCTCAGCTGAAGCTCAGCTCGGTCAGGTCCATATGCAACGGTTGCACATATGGATTCGAGTGATAGTACGTGTAGAAGTGTAGGTAAGATTATGCTAGAGATCCATGACTCGTCGCAAGTCGACTATATATAGTTGCAGTCACGCAGCCGTAGACATCTCACGTGCCAGCACTGGGGACCCTAACCTTGACCGCCCTTATATCATACCCTCTTTAGATGCAGACCTCCTGGGCTACATACACCCGTAAAGGAAAGGAAAGGAATCAATCAATCAAACGTACCACGTACGTATTCGTACCAAATCCTACGACCGATCAGTACCACTCAAAGTGACCTTTTGATAGATCCAGTGCACAGAAAAACTCCATCTTTACTTAATATGTCTAAAGGTAGTAAAATCTGTACTGACGTCATGTATACTAATCTAGCATCTGATAAATTAAAGAAGCAAAGAGAAGAGAAGAGAAGAGAAACAACGAGAAGACAGCGCTTAATTGACTCTTATCTTCTGCCTCTCCCATATCTCCATGTCCAAACCCTTGCAGCATTCGACTATCCATTGCCGAATTCGTACAGGCCATCATCGTAATCTCGGTGAAATTCGGCGATCACCTCGTTAGCATCCGTCGTCGATCATAACTTCGGCTCTCGGCATCCATCATGGCTTCGGCTCTCGGCATCGATCGTAGCCATCAGCTATCTCCGTATATGACTTGTCGGTGACCTCCCGGGAGTGGTAGATCGACCTCCATTGCATCATGCATAGATGCTAATCCATAGGTCCATATCTATTCTGTAAGCATCTCCATAGGTGGTCATTCTTACCACATATTTATTCCAGCGTGCTCGCACTGTCACAAAGTCGCGTTGTACGGTATCTCAGTACCTGTCGGTAGTCCTCGGTAGCTAGCCATGCTGCCATTGACTTGCCGATGCTTCTTGACTCGGTAATCGTTAGTCAGTAACGTCTCAGTAGACTGCTTTTCGGTAATGGTCATTCAGAAGAGAGCGTCGTAGAACCCCGGTGGACTTCTCGCTAATCCTCTTGGTCGAATTCCCTCTGTAGGACTCGGTAGACTCTCGGTTGACCTATCGGTAAACCGCTCGGAAGATCGTTCGGTAGGCTCTCCGGTAGCCCATTTGGTATCTTGGTCGTCATCTGCCCACGACCTCCTTCTTTGATGATTTCGGCTCGTAAGTGCTCATATTCGCACTCATTCGGCATGGATCCATGATATCAGTATGTTAGGTGTGCTTAACATCGTTAATTTCACTCTGGTCACTGGGTGTGCTTGTTGACTCCTATACCCAGGTGCGCCTGTTAACCCTTCTCCAGGTCCCCTTGTTGACTCTTCTCTAGGTGGACTTCTTGTACCTTCTCCAGGTGCAATTATCGAATCTTCATTGGGTACGCATATTGACACCCCTCCAGGGGCGCCTATCACCGATGGCCTTCTTTGCCAGTAAGTGGCACTTCACGTTGATTCATCCCGGAACTTCCGGCACGGTATTCTTCGAAAATCGTTGCCCCGCCAACGACTTATCTTATTAAACGGCAGCGCTCGGTGCCATATCGACTGATACATTGAGGTTCTAGCGGCAGTTGCTGATGTCATTAATAGTCATTGTAGCTCCGTAACTTGGGATCTCTGAATTAGAGTCGGGGTCATATTCGGCATTGTAATCTAGATCATTAGTTTTCGTGATTCGGTATCTGAATGTAGTAGTCGGGATTTTACTCGGTAGAGTCGTGCCACAGGGATATCGTATATTTGTATCTCTGCGTGTCCGCTCTCAATTGCTAGCCATGTAGATTGTCATCTAGCGTAAGGGTACTCTTAAAAATGCAGAATTTCACATAACCTTGTGCTTCACAATATAGGCAGTAGAACGATTGTCATCCATCTCCGGTCATCCGTCTCGAGAATGTACATGTTTAATCTCGTCTAGTCTAAACTTCGTAGTCTCCGCAGTAGCTCTTTGTAGCTCTTTGTAGCTCAAGAAAGATTGCTTCTCGCACACTCGTCGTAACATCTATCAGTGGTGGCGTCTAGCACACATGCATACGTGAACATCTCTGTCTTGCGGTGAGTTGACTCGCGATTTGGCCAAGTGGCTTCCTTGGCATTCGTAGTTGGGGCCTTGGAGCTGGAGGGTTACGGCCCGTATCCGCCGCCACCAGCCCCCATGCCGACGAGGAGGCCCAGGCTCGGTAATGATACTCGGCATCCTGGAGTATAGATTTCTCTTTCTTTTTTTCTATATAAGCCTGCTTTTATCTCTCTCTTTATACGGTAGACAATCACTTTTGTACGATACTTAATTCAACATTTCTACTTCGTACTCGATTAATCTCTACATAGTGCCTCTAAAATCATAGCATCTCGGCCCGTCAGACTATCGAGATTTCATCCCCTGAGATAGTGTCTTAGGTGTTATACGCATTCTATTCGAGGTAATGTTTCTTGGGATTGTACGATTGTAAATTGCCATTCTAGCCCTTCTGAGTGCACTCATCCGGGACCCCTTCAGACTATCCCCCTCACTATCACCCAAGATATTTTACCACGATTACGCACCAAAGATGCCCATCTCTCCGACACTTTGACTGGGGTCTAGTTCCGTGGCATAGGTAACCCGGTGATGTTCTTTTATCCCCTGGAGCTACGTAATTGCCGGCAGAATGGACACAGGTTTAAGCCCGCATAGCAGGGCGCGGTATAGTTTTGCGGAGAAATATTGCTAGCTTTGTGGTCTATATAGCTCTGAGAGGCCTTAATTAGACATTTTATGTTGTTTCAAATACCTTATGAGTGGTTACACATTCTACATATCGACCTGTTGCTGTGGTGACGATTAATGCTTGGTCTTCGATAGACAGTGGTAAGATCAGGTGAGATTAATTAGCGAATCTGTACCATTCTCGAATCTGCACTCATGTCGCCGAATCCTCGAACTGTCACGTCACCTAGAGTTAGGGTTTTAATGTTTACGCTGACGAAAGTATGACAAGCGTGGTGACAAATTCCAAGTTGATGCGACTTCAACACAGAGAGACGAGTGCAACTGCTTGCAAAAGGCGTGCAGATAGAGCATTACAAGCAAATTATTTACAAACCAAGTTGACAGTATTCAAGGTTTCGGTAGTTGTGCGTGCAATGCTAGGTCAGCATGGCCCCGGTGCACCCGGAGGGCTCAAAGATGTCCTCAACATCATCGAAACGATGTATGTAGAATAAATCTCCCAATGGAATAATATGGGAACCACGTACTAGGTAATCAACAATGTACACCAACGCCATCGATACGCTCACCAGCGACATCGCGCTCTCCCGAAATCCCCACCATAGCTATCCTGTCTGTGAATTTTGAAATACATGCCATAGTACGACGCTGTGCACCGTATATCAAGTGTAATTAAGGAATGCCACTTACTGCGGCTCAGACTGAAGAGACAGTTCAACCCTGTAGCATTACATCAGTCACTTATCTGAGATCATAGAAGCAGCTTGTTGGGGGAATGCAAAGGGAAGCACTTCGGAGGGGTATATGTGGGACTGTGACTACAACGTCTGTCTGGCGGCCTGCAGCAAAGTCCGTGGGGTAGCCTTATGGTATCTCAAGCCCCAACACGCCGCAGTTTGGGGCCTCATCCCTTCGCTAACTCCAACTCTTACCAAGGCACCGCCTTCGAGTTCTGTTCTCTAGATCGTTCGTGTATCTTCCGGCTCGAGTCGAAGCGTACATTCCGCCCTGCTGAAGGTGAGGTGTCGGGCTCCAACCTTCAGGTACACTTGGCGGTGTTAGTTGCAAGCCAGAAATTTGAGGAGAGTAACTGTGCAAGTTACCCTTCGCAGAAAGGGATCAACCTGTTTATGGAAAATTGTTCAGCTTGACTGAGGGCTAGTGGAAGCGAATTGGTGGGCGGCAATCGACCGGCGGCTAGTGGGGGCGAGCCCATCGACCAGCGGCTGGCGGAGGCGAGTAATTTGGCCAATGAAAGGGACGGAGGAAGGTGGCCGAAACCTTGAGCTTGAGCCAAAGCGTGAGCTTGAGCTCGAGCGTGAGCCCGAACATCAGCATGGGCCAGAGCTTGAGCTAGAGCTTAAGCTAGAGCCTGAGCATGAGCTCGAAGATTGAGCTAGAGCCTGAGCATGGGAGGGAATGGAGGAAGCCAGGAGCGAGGGAAGGGTATATAAGGGGAACGGAGCGGCAGTTGTTAGGCAAAGCAGCACCTTCAGCTCAAATCCGCCCGCCCGCATCCCCGCATATGCTGCTGCTAGTTCTGCATGTTTTCGACTTTACACCCAGTGACTGGCATCCCGCCAAGAATGGGAGAGTCCAGGTGGAGCGGCGGCCGCAGCGGTGGCCTCCGCCCCCCCGAGGCGGCACCTCTGTTTATGCTTCGTTTACTGTTTCGTTTCGGTTTTTGCTTTCGTGCCTGTTCTGGCGCTGAAAATGTCTGTATATGATTAAATAAAGCACGTGCTGGGGAAGAGCGAGTCCACTAGGCCCCTGTGGGTGTGGCAGACCGACATCTATGATCTGCGTATCGGTGCCCTGCGCCAAAACAGAGGTTGAGTGAATGAGTATCGTTAGGCCCACAATGTGCATCATGCGTTTCAGCTGGTACCAAGATCAGGGCCCACACCTAACAAGTTTGTCGGCCAGGTATGTCTGCTTGCAAAAGCTTTATCCATGGTTATATCTTAGTGTCTTGGATCCGATTCGCCTTACAGAAAAGGAACCTTCCTTCAGCGCTTTATACCCATGATGTCTGCCTCATCAGTTTAATTTCTTACATTTTACCTTGGTTCCAATTTACCTTCAATAACTAACAAGCCCCACACCGCACTTCAGACCTCTACAGAATACATCTACACTTTAGTCGCTGGCAGAACTGTCCATCTCAGCGATGCGCAAATATCTATTAATCTTGGCTTCTCTCGGACTCATTATTACAGCCATTCCAGTCAGCATCGATAATAATACCATAACTGTTCTTCCCGAAGGTGTACAAATCACGGCGATCCCAATCTTTTGTGCACTCCAGCTAATTGGACTGACATCGCCCTATTCTTCGTGATCAACTACTTCGCACATGCCGCAACTGTCAAATCACTTTCTGGAGCAAAATTCGAGTATATATTATGGCATGGCATAATAGCACAGTTGTATCCATTCTCTGGTATTCCTCGGAGTATAGATGCTATTCTGGAACATGCTGTGTTCGAGAAATGCAAGATCAAACGTGCGACCCGTGCAGGGGCCCTCTGTGTTGTCGTCCGCTCGAGGGACTGGGAGGATACGCTGGTGGATGAGCCAAATATCAGCGAACCGCGAGAAAGGTCAGTTCAATGTTACCGACCGTCCATGCGATCTGAGTAAGTACTTATTCTCTCAGTACAAAGAAAATCACAACAACAAATTTTGGGCCTCCCCAGCCAGAGCTAAACGTTGAAATATTGATGCCAAAATACGAAACGTTCATGGGGTGTGTGAATTACCTGAGGGTTACACATTAGGGATTTTGCCGATTCATGCGATAGTACATGCTAAGAACGGAAAGGATATTCAAATATCAGCATCTTACAACGCAGTAAAAATCATTGTCACCATTGTTCAAACGGTTTCGTCTGCCATAACAGTGTATCGAGCACGTGGGGACCAGATACAGAGGTACGGCATTGCCGCATTTGTGCTCACAATTCTCTCATATGCGATGATGTCTTTCGTAAACCTCGTTGGCAACCCTTGCAATCCCAACTTATGAGACTATATTTTGTTAGATCACCGAGAATGACAGAAGATACGCGGCGTGGCGCGAGGTTTGATGGAGTCATCAGGAAGGTCGATAGGCTACATGCTACCCATACTGATTCAGTCTCCATGGTTCTAAGTACCAATGTCATGGATACGTTATACTCTAACTTTAAGATGAGATCAGTCTTGGCTGGACTTTGCTTGTCCTTATACCGTTTATTGTGGTATATATCATGACAGGCTTGGAACCGGCCAAAAGCCCGATGGCTCAGCGACAGTGAACGTGGTTTTGGCTGGGCATGCGGTTATTATAGGTCTCGGCTATGCCTGGAAAGAGGTCTACCTCGAAAACCGCACCCGAAAGAACCGCAAACCTAAGAGGCAGTATCTGTAGTCGAGTAGCTTCTTTAATTTGTTCGTTGTGCCGGTTCTCTGTTCAGTGGTAGCTATTGGTGGATTTGTTACCGTTGGTTTGATGATAAAGGACTATGGCACATGCAGAATTCTCTGGAAGGTGTCTATCGAAGGGTTTGAGTATGGTGGGCAAGTGCTAACGCCGGGAAACTAGTTGACGTACATGGTCACTACGCTGTTTCATTTCGTGTAGCCGCGGCGATGGGCGACGATAGTCAGCCAGAAATAACCGAACACGAAATAAAAAACTGTACGATATCATACGGGATGTGCTCTTCGTCCGCCATGATATATCTGATATCCATTCAAGCCAATTTTACCGAGCTCATTCCGTAAAATTGGTTGTACTCAATAGAAGTAGCCATCTTTTGGCCTTCCGGGTATATATGACCGAAGACTTAGTCCCGCGACAGTCGGGTGGCGTATGCGCTATAGTAACCTATGCCCTCGTTCACCTCCGGTCTCAGATTTACGATTTCACTAATACGGAGTGAGCGGTTGTGGATAAACAGCCGTTACTAACTGCCCGCTCGATATGACATCCGCACCAATCGGAGACGCCCGTTTCACCAGCCCGACATCCTCGGGGGTACGCTAATATGACAAGGATCTTGTCTTTGAGAGATATCCCAATGTGCAAACTTAATGCAAACACAACCCCAATCCCGGCAAAAACACAGTAACACTTAGCTTCGACAACTCCGGTACACCGACATCTAAGCGAACTCCCGACAACACCAAGAACCGTGCGAACTCCACAAAAAACCGCTACGTCGCCCCTCCCGTCCTACCTACCGATGTATGAGGCGCTCAATCCAGGACAGAGTGCGCTTGTTCTTGTCCTCTGTCTCCCTCCTATCATGCTCTTGAACCTCCGCCGCCATCCACGGAACCCACGGTGCAAAAAGTCTGCTAACCTGAAGCGGCGTGTAATTCTCCTCCTCATTGTCATCGCTCTCATCGTCCGAGCGCCCGCCGCACTCAATGATCTCGCCGCCGCCGCAATAATCCTGGCCAAGCGACCGGTAGAGCGCCTGTACTTCTAGCGGTGGATCCGGCTCGTAATAGCAGCTGACTGTTGTAGGTATCGCAGGAATGGGGGGGAGCGTCGCCTCATACTGTCTCAGATGTGCAACGTCGGTGCCGGGAAACATAACGTCCAGCTTGTACGCCTTCCACGTGCGCGTCATGGGTAGTGAAACTAAGACGGGAGTCAGCGCAACCCAGCACGGAATGCGATCCGCCCACGGCTCGCGCTGCCCACTCGGTCCGATGCATGTAGGGGAGAGACGACGCGGGAAAGCCGAGGGTGCAATAGCCGGCGGGACAGGAACATGGCGGTTCTGTTTCCACGCAGGTTGGGCGAGAAGCCATGCCTCGGCGTTCTCGAACTCGGGGCAATCGTGATTTGTGTTGGAGTATGCCGGCATCGGGTATGCGGTGATGAGGAGGGAAGCGCTGCCGGGGCGCATGTCGAAAGTGGTGGATAGTACGAGCGCGGAGTGCTGGTTTTGTCTGCCATTGCTCAGGGTAGTGAGTGCGGACGCACTAAGTGCTGAACATGGTCCAGCGATGGTGGCAGGGAAGCGTAGCTTGATGACTTCGCCGACTTTGGGGACGATTCCGTCACGATCGAAGCGGCGGACGATGAAGACTGATGAGGAGGTGGGGGGGTTGGTGAAGTTGGGGGTGTTGTCGGACATTGTGCTGAGTGTTGGAGGTGTGTGGTGGCGATCGTTTCACCAGGTAAACGCGCTGAGTAAACAATCTGATCACGGCTAACACGTACGAGTACTTAAACTACAACGCTATCATCCATTCTCATAATATCTGAATCTCTACACAAACCTGAATAAGACACGGCGGAGAACTTGTATGATGGCTGTATTTTTTTACCCTTGAATCGGAAACGCTGCACTAGGACAACTATGACGTCAGTGTCACAGGCAGCCACCATATCTAATCTTATCTCCATCTTATCATTTCCTATCTTAGACCAAATAAAGGTGAGGTTTAGAGTTTTGTAAGCTCCCTCTAGAAGATTCACCCTGTATTCTCTAGACATTGTTCCCCTTGGTTTCATCGGGCTGTACATTGAGACATATAAAGAGAGATTCATAGCGCTGGCTATACCACCGCAAGAATCATTCCATCACACACTAAGACGCTGCGCGTGGCACCCGACCGTCCCAAATCTACTAGCGTTCCAGCGGTTAGTAAAACTGTTCCCCATTTCTGAAATGATGCAAACGGGTTAGACATGTTGAGAGGGTTGCAAACTGCTTTCAACCGTCCCGCCAGCCGCGCGCTTGGTGCGGTACCTGTCTCCTTGCTAGCCGCTGGTTTGAGTGGAGCTTCGCTCCAGGTGTGATTTGTTTCTTATTCATGTCTATCTTATTCTCTGTTTGTATGATAAGCAATCAGCATCTTTAATTCCTTTTGTTGATTGCTCTCAACACTACCTGTTGCATGATTCAGGGCTAGAAGGTTGAGAGCGGAAAGTTAGAATTCCCGAGGAAAAGCCTCCTGAAAAATGGCGGCCTACGCGCCCTTCAATTCTCAGCTTTGTTTTTATTGCTAGACCCGGCAGAAGCTTAATATAATAAACCTGCAAAACTTCTGCCGTTGCTCAAACTCCCGAACTGCTAGATGCTGTGTAACCCGCTAGATGCTGTGAAAACTATGGGGGCCATCATTTATTCCTACCACCATTACTCGCACTATTAGACTCCTAAACCTTTAAACCCCCCAAATACCTCAATCCTGTGTAATCCGCCCGAAGCTGCATGCCGCAGAACCTTTCAGAACCCCTGACACTCCCTAAGCGGCCAGCCCAGTATAACATTCTCGTGGAATCCCATCATTACCGATCGAACTGTTGCTCAGAGTCTCAGGCTGCCCGGGAATGATCGCTAAACACTCTAACCTGCCGGAAGCCTGCACACTTCGGTCTAAGTATGAAAACCAAACCATTGTTTCGTGATAGCAATGTACAGCTGACAGTGTACTCAAGTAGGTAATTGAAGGCCGACTATGGTTGTCTAAGCGTTAGCAGACAAAAATCAATGATGCTCTGCAACAAGACAAATCAGAAAGAGCAAGAGAAACTTTGGCTGTGTGTGTCAGCAGTCTAGTGCACATTACAAGTATCAAGGATCAAGATTGGTCACTCTAACTTCTAAAGTATCTGAACTTGAGGGTTAAGAGAAAGTATGAGATCTCAATTCCAGAGACGGAAGGAAGAAAAGAGTGAATAGGCGAGGCATCCCAAACGTTTGTCCGGGGCGGTCGGATGTCTACCTGAACCCGGATTACGATTTGTCAGGCGGAGAACTTTGGTGTTGTTGTTTATTCATACTGTATGCACTCTTACTAGAGTATGACAGGACCTAAAAACCCCCTCGGCGGAGAACTTTTGGACCAGGAGACTACTGGGTATTACGAGTGTAAAGCGGAAGAAGTCTATTGAGTTATCTAAGGGAGAATCTCTATCTTTATATACAAGAGAGCATGGAGCTCGGTAGAATTCTATAGAAGTCTATAGATTGGAAATACCAAGGACGGAGCCGGCGGCGAGTGACACATCGTGTATGAGTCTACTAGTATGAGTCCGCCGCTTGTGAGTCAATTCGGTGACTTCCAGTGTATCCGCGACTTACTTCCAGGCCATATAGTATCACCAGGCCCGCATGTAAGCCGAGTGATGGCTGAGTAAAGCGAGTGAAGCGGCGGTGACTGGCCTTGACTCCAATTTTTGCTCATCCACACCTGTTGCTAGGTTCCTATGCCTAGTATTGGGATATCAGAGTTGTATGCTATACATAATCCGTTACGAAATGAGCGGTTTTTAATTAAAAGAACCCCGAGATAGGGTGCGGTAACTTCCGCCAGGGTCTGCTAGATCACCGCTCTGGGCCCTAGGTGTCTCTACGCATACCACGCCCTGGACGACGATGCGTGCTTGAAAGACAGGCGGCCACCCGGACTATTGGAACGGGTGCGAGTTAGAGTGATGGGGCGAAGCTCCTTTCCTCATTGGAAGTCCTTTGGGCTTGGTGGTGATGTGCTTTAACGAGAGGGGCCATTGATCATACTAGCGGAAGGAATTATTCAACATCCACTTGGCATAAGTATGGGGTACGTAGGCATGCAGGGAAGCCACAGGAAAACTTTGAAGTATAGTATGGTGGAATCGGTAACGGACAAGTTAACGGGATTTTCTAGGGCGCAATCCGTGAAGCAGCCAGCTCTAAAATGTTCCTGGTCGGCTATGGAGTAAATCTTGTCCTCTGAACTAAGTATACAACGGGCACCGGACGAATGGAGGTCTATGATGCAGAGCTGTGGGCAATCGGACGCGCTCTCCGGGAGTCGTTGAGGAAGAGGGACACACTGCAGACACACGGAGTGACGAAGGTAGCCGTCTTCAGCGACATGCAAGTGGCCATTCAAGGAACGGAGCACCTGGAACCGGGGCCAGAGCAGCCTCTAGCCAGGTGGATTAACTGGAGTGCGAGGACTCTTTGCGAAGCCGGTATTGAAACACAGATCCACTGGGTCCCGGGACACACTGGCATCCACTGAAATAAGGAAGCAGACTGCCGAGCGAATCTAGCGCGAGAGGGCTGCAAGACAGGCACAGTGAGAGAACGAGTGTACACCTCAGCGGCGAACAGGACCAGACGAATGTCAGAAGTACAGACGGTGGCGATGGCTGAGTGGGAGGCCGAAAAATGCAGCAAACATCATGGCTACAGGCTGAAAGGCAAAGCTGGGAGCAAGAGACCCATCCCAATGAATGGCGTGAAGCCTCTGGCAGCCAGATTCTACAAACTGAAGTCCGGACAAGCGCCAGTGGCCACGTACCTACATTGGGTCGGACACAGAGACAATGATAAATGTTGGTTGAGCGGCAGCAGAAGCTGGACGGCCCAGACGCGGGAACATCTCTTCCACCACTGCAGCCGATGGAAAGACCAGCAGGAAACGCTCTGGATAGAGGTGGGAAAAGCGACAGAATGGAGAGCGGGCAGATGCCGACACTTGGAAGTCTCTGAGCTGCTCTCCATAGAGAAATGCGACAAAGCAGTGATGGACTTCCTGGCAGCCACTGATGTCAGGAAATTCCCTCCCAAAACAGGCGGAGGAGCAAGAGCCGGCAGGCAACGGGTGGAGGAGTAAGGGCCGGCGGGCTCTCCTTGATTTCATCTCTTTTCCTTTGTATTATATATCTACCACTTTTGGATGCTTTCTTTCTTTCTTTTGTCAGAAGGGGACGACGGGTAGTAGGAGTGGAGCTCCGCTATCTAGCCGGCCAGCCCGGAGGCGGAGGGGACTAAGGGGCTGTCATACTCTAAGTAGAGTGAATACAGTATGATTAAAACAAACAAAAAACTAAGTATACAACATCAAGCAGCACACGACCCTTAGTTCTACAGATTTGACCTACCAAATTATTTCTTAATTTAGATACCGTAAGGTCAAAGCACATGCCCGCGGATACACCACTATTTACCTATCGTACGTAATTAATATTTTCCAGCCCTTGCTGTCCACATCGACCAGCAATGTTTTGGCCACTTCCTTGGAGTTTTTTGGCTAATCATCTTCCATCCCACGCAACTTGCAGAGTACATCATCAAGCTCGTTCCCCAAATGGTAGAAGTCAGCAACGCCGGTGTCATAGCAGAAGAATTGGCCCCTGAAAGCAGATGTCTGTGCGGGATAACCAACCGGATACCGCGTTGCCAGCAGTCCAGGTGCGGACCAGTCCAGTACAGTCCACTCAATTTCAGACTGAGATTGGACCGGTGGACAATGTTTGCGCACTGGTCCGCCATCAGTCTGGACTGGTCTGGACTGCGGAATCTAGCAGTGTGATTATTACACCATTTCGAAGCCCATCCGGAAGCGTATGTCGACTAATAGGTGCAGCTGTGAAATTCGTGATGAGTCTCTTAACTCGCACTTTCTCAATTGTCTAACATATCACGGAGTCATACAAAATTTACAGGCTCGCCCGCCAAATCAAACCCTAGCCCAATGCCACGTGATATCTGTACGCTACACGAATCAGCCCAACAGTGATGATTTGACGGGAATGATATCCAAGGAGAGTGATTTCCATAGAGTATACTATCAGGGGAGTCTGAGTTCCGAGCAGTGTTCTCAACCGTCCCGTCCGTCCGAAACTCCTCAGGACGGGACGGGGCGGCGAATCACCGTCCGTCCGAGGGTAGGACGGAAACGGTGCCGTCTTCTTGAGGCAGGACGGTGACGGACGGAGAGGACGACCGGGCGTCATCTGTCGATATCCATGGATTTTTCTCAGGGTACATACAATTTATATAAACTAGCTACAATTATCCAGACTGTGAAGCAAGATCCTGTTCATCATTCTCCTCTCCTGGCTCTTCAAAAGTATAGCATAATTGATATACAATCTATGCATGGATGTATCCATTTATATATCTCTTACCGCGCGCTCTCAGGATCGAATTGGGTTACATCTAAGAATATACGGTAGCCGCCCGATGTCGGCCGTCCAGCCGTCATTCTTATGCTCGGACGGGACGGTTGAGAACACTGGTTCCGAGTAGAAGCCACACTGACACAGTTGGTCAGGTGTTGCTTAAATTGTTAACACTGGACTGGTCCGCACTGCATCAGTCTAGTGCAACACCCTAGATTTCCAGTCCAGTCCAGTCCAGTCCAGCTATTTTACGCACTAGACTACAATGATCCCTACCTTGGACCGTCTGGACTACTGGCATCACTGACCGGATACCCACAGGCAAGCACGGCCCAGTCTGAAAGATCATGAAAGACACTAGTGAGGTCATTAGAATAGGTATATAAACGAGCTAAATTTGTCGACCAACGTGGGGGAAGGATGTTTGCGGGTATATACGGTGGTTTAGACGACCAGGGTATTGTTTTTGTTTTAATCATACTGTATTCACTCTACTTAGAGTATGACAGCCCCTTAGTCCCCTCCGCCTCCGGGCTGGCCGGCTAGATGGCGGAGCTCCACTCCTACTACCCGTCGTCCCCTTCTGACAA
>Ga0307515_10016156_pt1 | contig 13689 bp, 12 predicted proteins | sample 17_EM_MG_FD_194513 | JGI IMG/M metagenome (GOLD analysis project Ga0307515, IMG submission 194513) | Populus trichocarpa ectomycorrhiza microbial communities from riparian zone in the Pacific Northwest, United States - 17_EM | ecosystem: Host-associated > Plants > Roots > Unclassified | place... | reverse complement strand
GGGGGCTTTTCACCCCCCCCCCCCCACCCTTCTTTTGTTTTTTTGGTCCCGTCATTTTTGGGGGGTTGCCCCGGGGGGGGGGGGGGGGGGGGGGGGGGGGTATTTGAGAAAAGAGATGGGAGGACAATACGCACCACCACCCGTCTTCGGCAGCTCCGTCAAACGCAGAATCGCATAGTCGCTAGGTACAGGCTCGAAAGTGATATCGCTGTGCCAGCCCTCCTTCGCGCTCTGCTTCTTGTCCTGGATGCCGGTGATGAACCCGAAGGACTTCTTGTAAATCTTCTTGCCTTGCTCGGAGCTGATGACGCTGATTTCGTCATCTTTGCCGCCTAGCTCGCGTTGGGAGTTGCTCACGGGGTGGATGTGCAGCTTGGAGGTTGAAGGCTTGCCGGAGAGCTCGCCCAGGCGTTGAGCAAGCTCTTTTTGGAGCTCGTTGGTTAGGCCATCTTGGGCGCGGAAGAAGACGACGCCGCGCTGGGAGACTGGGGGCGTTTAATGGTTAATTAGGGGAATTGGAAAGCTTTCCAGGAAGACTGGAAATTTGCGTACTTGTGACGGCGAGGTCTCTCAGGAGTTCATCAGAGTTTGGAGCTCGGAGCCAGTCCACCAGCTTAGCATCAGGAAACTCTTTGCCAATGACTGGAGTAACATCAAACGAATTGAACTCGTCAAGTTTTCCTCTATATCCGAGAGGTTGCCTGGCGGCTATAGTTATCTTAACCGAGTTCTTTGCTTCCGTGTTTTCAGCAGATTCCACGATAGTACTGACAACAGAGGGTGCCATTTTAGAAAAGTCTTCAAATGACAATCAGGGAATATTCAATTACGTTAGGAGCTGGTATGGAAAGGTCAAGTTCACCAGGATACAACCACTCTTTTGTAGCATCCCATGTATTTTGAACATGCCCGCAAACCTCCATATAAAAAAAGCAATACCACGTTGCCGCTTATCCGTATGATTCATAAGGTAGCAATATGGCATCATTATCGTCCTGAACGAATAAGAAGACATGATCTGATAAAGAGAAGTTACTATAGCAAAGGAGCTTCAAGTAACAGCAGGACTTGCATGGGTTAGGAGTGACGAGCGACGAGGAGGAAATTTCGTGATTTTACCCCACTCCGAACGAACGATGGATGGTTGAGAATACAAAGCGTATCAAAGCTCCAGCAGTGACACGTTACTAGAAATATGAAATAATACCATGGCATGCCCAAGAGGTCTTGTGAGGAAACCTTCTGAGATTGTAGAGGCTTCGCCGATAAAGCCTCATAATCGTATCCGGCCCGAATCCGACAGGTTGGGACTTCCATCAAGGGAAGGGTTAATTGTGACATTGAATCTATTCGAATCCTTTAAATTAGGTCGTAATCATTTCGTTTTGCTCGTCGACCTGTTGAAGACGTCTTTATGAAGGAACAAAGGTGAGGGACCTGCATATAGATAGGGATTAAATTAGGAAAGTAAAAAATATGGCCAAAAAATTTACTGATTCATTCACACTCGAAGACTTTTTGTTATTCGAGAATCTCTGGAGCTAGTTTCAACGCACAGCTAATGTTCATATCTCTGCCGGGAATTGATTGTAAAGAGCACAAATGTTTTTGTATAACTCAGTTTCCAGAACAATTACTCCAGGCCTAAACTAGACGGTATCGATCAAAGTGTAATATATACTATAAGAAAAGAAGTTGTTCTGGGATAAATCTGAAGAAGGATCTGTCTCCTGGATAGAAAGTGAAAATGCAATGGCAAAGCCAGACTATATGAATGCATTTATCCCAGAATACTGTCAGAGTGAATACCCTAACACTTAAGACTCGCGAAGGAGCGCATGGCCATGGTGATGCGCGGCCAAATGGCGTCTTGCCCTCGACTTTGGTGTCGCAGTTGGAGAGTACATCAAGCATGAGCAAGCCGAACTAACTGTTACAGAGCTGTTATGGCAGTTGCTGAGGAAGGTTGGGATTGCGGCCGTTTTGATGTTAACTGTCTTAGTATAGGTCTTACAAAAGACGCTCGCAAGGGAGGTTACCGTTGGGTTCGTGATCTGATTGATGCAGTTGTTACGAGGGCACACTGGGGCTTTTGTGGTTGTGGAGGCAGCTTGCACTGATACGACGGTACTCGTTTTCGATGTCGCAGAGAGTGAAGTTGCAGATTTGACACTAGTCGGAGTTGCCACAGACTTTACAGGTGATGAAGAGGCAACCTTCACCTTCGATGAAGAAGCAACCTTTATGATTGATGAAGGAACCACTGACGAAACAGGAGCAGCTGAGCTAGCTGGAGTTGTTGTATTGCCTGAGACTCCGAACTCTGCATTCTTGCAAGATCCAGGAGAGCACTTGTGGTAGATCGACAATGCAGAGCCACCACCGCAGAACTCACCCGAGTCGCCAGAGCACTTCATGAGGCAGGCGCCCATCACACCAGGCTTTGGAGCCGCGGCAGCAGAGAGGGTATTATCGCAGTAGCACTCACGAGAATACTCAAGACCTGCATAGCTGTAGCCATTGCTGCTGCAAAAGTCGACGCACTTCTCGACAGTCATGTCATTCGTCGACTCCGACTTGCCAGTAAACGTGCGCGAATAATAGTTGTCCGATCCACACCCAGTGTATTCCCAGCTTTTGGAGACTGTGAGGTCGACAAAATCCGTCTCCGGAGGCGAAAGAGGTGTTACAGCACATGGAGTCTTTGGAGCTGGTCCGGGGCCATTCGTTACCGGGTTGCAGCCAGGAAGGGCGGACATCCAGCCGTCAACCTGTTCATTGACCACCGAGGGAAGGCGGCATGCCTGGCATTCAGAGGCAGTATACATGGTGACCTCATGACAATCGCTGACTTGGCCACTGTCGGCAAGGCAGTTATCGACAGCTTTCTGAAGGACATTAACATTCCAGCCGTTGACGAAATCGCCGTGAAAGCCGTAGCCAGTCGAGTCGCCGTTGGCAAGGACGAAAGGCTGAGAGTTGCCGTACCACTCGTTAGCAAAGCCGTTAGTGTCATACAAGACCTCGAAGAAGATTGAAACCAAATGCACTGGAAAGTCAGCCGGGCAAGGGCCGTTGTTGTAGTTCTGGCCGGCCGGGTAAGACATGTGGGATTTATGATCAGCTGAGTCAAGGTCCTTGCCGTTCCAGCAGGCAGGGAAAAAGAGTTGAGCACGGAGACCACCGGGGCAGTTGTAGTTGGGGAAGCCATTTGTCTCGGGCTTGTCAGCACCAAGGCAAGCAAAATTGACGGCTTGGGCATCGAGGCCACCGGTGAAGTTGCGCTTAAAAGGGTCGCCAGCAAGCATGCGGAAGCCCTCGGGGAATGCGTGTAACTTCTCGCCCGAGTTGCCTCGCTGACTAAATGATGTCAATATTGAGTAAGGATTGGATAGATTGAATGGCTCACAGGTAATAGACAGTCATGCCCCCATGCTGATCGTTACCATCACCAACAACAGGAACCGGAATGAATGAGCCATTCTGGGCATGATAAAACAACTGAGGAGTCCAGTAGTTGGAGAAGTCCTCCTTGATCTCACAGGATGAGCAAGCAGCAGAACGTGCTTGAGCGTATGTCATGGAAGGACCGAAACCTGCACCACCAGAGATAGTATGTAAATGCCCGGAAACGGCGCCCGGATTGACGATAGGGTCCAAGCGCTCCCGTACGAGACGCCCGGGGCATGACATTCGAAAGAAGGCTGAGGTAGGAGCCACGAGCGAGGTGACGAGGCCAAGCACAAGAGTGAGGGTATTGGCATGCATTTTGACGCTTGGTGTAGAATCTAGTGGATCCACTAAAGCGAAAGGGCGGAACCGAAGATATCGAATCTCAGTGGATGGTTACTTTAAGGGCCAGCAGTCAAATACGGACTGGGAAATAGTGACTATAGTGAATGAAAATGAGCGTGGTACAGACAAAGAGTCTCAGACTCGCTAGAGTAAAGAAAAGAGTGTGCGACTTAACTGTGGCTAGAAAAGGTAGAGGGATTGGCCTCTCTCAAATATATAGATGGCTTAATTCACGTTTGGAGAGTTGGCGCATCTAATTTCCTTTTACGGATCTAAGTGAATGCAGGGGTTTTGGCTCTGAGATGGTGCAGATCATGCAGCCATAATGGTCAGTTGGCTAAAATCAACTGGCCTCCTTAATCTGTATTCGGGCCTCCACATAACCGCCCGTGTGATGTTAAAGTCCATTAAGGTTGGCTCGGTTTTGATGGTGCTATCTTAGAGTGATTTATATGGCAAGCGCAAAACGCCTTGGACTCGCGGTGGGGGGTAGGTAGTGAAAACACTCATGAATGCCTTGCTGACGAACAGATACGACCAGACTTGGACTGGGCGTAACGCTGACGGCCTCCTGAGGTTCTACGAAATCAAGGGATTGTGACGGGGGTTATGACAGAGGCGCACCGAGCATCGTCTCTCAACCCAGGACCTGAGGCTCGTATCCCTTAACCCGCGAGGTGCAACGCTTGGGCCAGTTTCAGTGCCGTGCAGGAATACTGTGCAGTTCTCATCATGAACATTGAAACAAGAGCCTCCTATTGGCTAGGCCTTATCGATAACACTGCGCCCAAAGCAGCGGGTTAAGGGATAGCATTTGCGAAGCTCACAGAAAAACAATGGCTTTGGCATTGTTGAACCCATTTATCCCGCTTGTTGTTCGACGGTGAAGTTAACGCCCCTCAGAGCGCACCGTTCTGGACCTGTGGGCGTTGTTTTGTCCATAAGAAACCAATGCATCCACCACCATTGCAGGAGGAGCAGGATGCTGTTACCGAACCAGTTAGTTTCACAACTAGCTTCAACCGCAGAAACCTCGTACATAAGTGGGCTGCCCCTCCATCACAGAATAAGCACAAGCAACAAACACAAGAATACCGGAATACCAGTTCAACTCTCACACCTGAACAAAGCACACTTTATTAAGCACAACTTCCAAGTCACATCAGCCATCATGAACGGAGACGGATGCTCATGCGGCGAGAACTGCGCCTGCGGCGACTGCACCTGCGGCGTGAGTTTCTCTCCATAACACTTATTAGTTTCATATCCTACTGACACATGAAATAGAAATAAATACCACCACCCACTCCATTCGCTCTCTGACCTTTCCTCTCAACATTTCGCAATTTGCTTCTTTATAAAATTAAACCTTTTATCCGTGACATCTTCCCTTCACTTCGGTTTTATTTATTTCATCGTGCAGCGCAACATCAACATCAATATACAAACCAACCTCGATAGCTGTGTTAGCCCCCTCTGCAACATAATTGGGTGACTATCCGATAAATGGCTATCTACTCGGTGGAAAGCAGGATTAGTGGTATGTTAATGGCTAAATTGCTTTCATAAACACAGCGTTGGTTACATTGTAGCTTAAAAATAAACTGTGCATGTTTCAATTATGGCAATGATTTTAATTGGCATTCTCAAATTATCCATATGACAAGATGAGGAGCTGAGGCTGAAATGAGTGTATTTGTGCCGACTACCCGCCTTGACCGTCCCAACCCCTCAAACCTCCACTTCATCTCGACTCTGTGGCGTGTGTTGGTTGTTTGAACTTTCTCGGTCCGTCACTTTCAATGTCGCTTGGGCACACGAACCTTCCAGACACCACTGTAGCCAGCCGCATGCTCCTAAACGAACCATCTTTCTAGCGTCTTTGTTCTTGGAGGCTTGGAGTATCAATGGCGCCCACAGATAAGGTGGAATCGATAACAACGGGAACAACCGCGGGAAGGCGCATGTTTCGCTCTCTGTCTGCGAGACATGCCCGCTTGGTGTTGCCGTGAATTGTGAAAGACTTGCTTCTGTTTCTCTCCGGAGACGCCGGCAGGCATGATTCATGCCTGTGGCCGCTGAACTAGCTTGAAACAGCCAAGAGCTGAGTGCAAGAGCCAGTCGTTTTTGCACGATGCAACTCCGACATCTTTCATTAGCACCGGGCAGCTGCAGGCGCCTCTTATCTTGGAAGTCTTGGCACCTGTAGGGGATATTCAATGACTGCCACGAGCCACGAATTGGAATCAAATTCGCAGAGGGCTGTTTCTGTTCCTAGCCATTTGTAATCCATTGGTTCTGATACGCTGGCTCTTCAAGCCTGACTTCTATCCCCCCCAATATCTCTATTTGAAGCAGACTTTCGAATCCGACTACAGAGGGGTTCAGCCGCTGCTGATGCAGCCGCGTGAATCTGCGGAACTTTAATTCCTGAATCCTTCAAACGCCATCAAATAGTATATGCATAATTGCGGCTTTTATCAACTTAAAGCCACGACCAAGCCATTTCTGTTAAAATGCCATGTCTTGTCGTGTACAAATTGACACCTCCGAGGCAGCACAGAGACAAGGTTCACACATATTGACTCTGCATCCCGGCCCTGGTTATGAAATGCGCCTCCCGCCATTAAAACACAGTTTCTTGTTACCCTTGTTCTGGTATTACTGCATGAAGGCGGCAAGACAATGGCTTCTGATTACCAGGTTAAACTCTAGTTTCCCCACGTCACTGGCGTAGACAAACAACTTCATCGAAATACGTTGTCTAGGCCACCATGACTTCAACCTCAATCGTTTCAGACTTCACAGCGATTATTACTCTCGTGGCTGAGGCCATATCTCTCGAGGCTTCAACACCACAATAATCACTGCAGTGATCCTCTCCTACGCCCATTTGATACCATTCTCGATAGGCATTCCCTCCAAAAGCATAGCTAAGTCTAATCCAAATAGTTCCTGAAGGCGTTCTGACGGTATCATTTTACCGAAGACTTGCGAAGACCTCATCTGTCCATTCTACAGAGATGTCTAACACTTGTGTACTGCATATCTGGACATTTAGCTTAGCTCCACTTCAGTCATACTTTATCCATTTCATACCATCAAGGGGACCTAGTGACAACTGAAGTTGAGCGGCACTAGTCTAAAAAAGCCCAATTGTTGAGATTCACCAATACAATAACATCATGAATGGCGTACATCTACTGCTGCCGTGAGCCGTTGGTCTCATCAAAAACCGTCTATGAAACTTTTCAACCCCTTTTTACATCCATATGTTCACTCCCTCCCCTCTCCACCTAGAAAGTCCGATCGTCTTACCACTAACCCTCCTTTTCAACCTTAAACTTCAACTCATTCGCCCTTCTCAAATCCTCCGTCACAGCCAAAACAGCCCTACTCAGCTTCTCCAACTCCTCAGCTATCTTCCCGTCCTTCTCCTCGATAATCCTCGCGAACTCATCCGCCTCCTCCTTCAAATTTAGGCCCTCCTTCACCTTTCCTAACTCCTCACTCTCCCCCTTCTTCCGCACATCCAAGAACCTCACAGACGCAATATCCGTGATGGACGGGATAACCAACGTGCCCTTCTCGCCATAGACCTCGCTCGGCGCAGTGCTCGTATAGATCTTACTCGCATTCGCACTCACCGCAAACCCCTCATACTGCAGCACCACCACCCCACCGCCATCCGCACCCGTCCTGATCATGACGGGGAAATACTGCTGCGCCTTCGGCGCCCCGAACAGCGCAACAGCCGCCGCGATGGGGTAGACGCCCAAATCAGCCAGCGCGCCGCCCGAGTAGTCCAAGCTGAAGACATTCGGCGTCTCGCCCCTAAGCACGTTATCGTACCTGCTCGAATAAGCCGCATAGTTCAGCGAGGCGCCATAGACGGGGCCAAGACGGCCCAACGCCGCCTTCAAAACCTTGAAGTTGACCTCGTGCAGATGGCGGAACGCCTCGAGCAGGAAGACGCCGTGCGCGCGGGCGGTCTGGAACAGCGCGTCCAGCTCGCTGCTCGTCGACGTCGCGGGCTTCTCCACAATCACGTGCTTGCGTGCTTCGAGCAGCTGCTTGGCGTGCGCGAAGTGCAGCGAGTTGGGCGAGGCGATGTAGACGGCGGCGATGGACTGGTCGGCCGCGAGCGACTCGAGTGTTGTGTGGATTGCGGCGTCTGCGGCGAATTTGGCGGCGAAGTCCCGCGCTGTGTCTTCCTTGCGCGAGAACACGGCGCGCAGCTGCCATTTGTTGGTGGCGTGGGCCGAGGTGACGAAGGAGGCTGTTATCCAGCCTGTGCCGATGACGGCGAAGTTTATCATCCTTTCTTTGTGAGGGGGTTTTGGATTTAATTGAGGATTTTGTGGTTTGGATGTTTCAGGGCGGGAGTGGAGTGACGAAATTTAATTTCATGTTGGGCGATCGTAATCCCGATGCCTTGTTGTGCAGGGTTTTCAAGGAACGAGGTCATCAGCATTGGCGGAGCGGAGCGGAGCGGACGGAATAGTGGGAGCTTGTACATTATTGGTCTGCTAGTTTATGGCTTTTGTTCTTGACTTATTTTCAAGTGACGCAGATATGTTGGTGGACTTCGCTTCGGTTGATGCCGGGCAAAATTATTGATCATATCAAGAACCCTGGTAAGATTAGAGTTTGATATTGCGTCCCCATTCAATTAAGTGATCCAAGAAGCAGCTAAGCAACCTGTACAGACTTTGAGCTGGACTGTGGCTTGTATAGTGGACCGTAATAATGTAATGTAAATCCATCCTATTTGCATAAGTCTCTGGTGTTGTATTAAAAGACCTTAACACCCAACGATTCATCAAACGGCCCCTCTATAGACAAGTGTTTAAACGCTTAATGTTACATATCAATACAAAATTTATTTTCTCGGGCCCGTCACCCAATCCAAGCTCATAACGCCAGCTGTGCTCATGCACTGAAACCGATTCTCAGTCCTCAGAACCCCTTCAACCATCGCTCAACTTCATCCACCAGCTTCTGCGCCTCTGGATCAAGCGTTCTCCTACTCATCCTTCCTGCACGCATAGGGCTTTGGCTCCTCCAAGTCGCCTGCTCCCTCCCTCTAATCCGCCGTGGAAGACTAAGCGTTCTACGAGCCGGAAGCTCAGGTGTGACAGAATCGATGGCCACATGCTTACGAATTAAGTCCTTTTGCGGCCCTGCCCGAATTACTTTCCGAATCAAAGGCACTACATCTCCTTTTGTCTGCTTCCGAATTGAACGCATCACGCGCATTACATCTCGTTTTTTCTCGGTCTGAACTAAACGCACTACATCTCGTTTTTTCTCAATCTGAACTGAACGCACTATGCTTCGTCTTGACCTCCGCTGGGGCTTCTCTGTAGAAGATTTCAACCCCTGGATAAATCGCCTTGCTCTTCCGCTAGGCTCCAGCATATGAACATCTTTAACAAACCTTGTCGCCTTCGATGGCGGTAACATTGTCTTGTAGTCCCGGAGCGCGACAGTTTTTTCCCCAAGCAGAATAACAAAATCTCTAGTCTTTGCAATGTTAGCTTTGCATACCGGCGCGTTTACTCTCTCCTGCGCTGGTAGTCTTTCTTCTGAGCCCTTAAAGCGGATTTGCTTTTGCATAATGGCAAGGTCGTCCCGGCCGTGCATCCGGGGTGCCAAGAGTTTTCTGAGTAGTCGTTCCAGCGCCATGTAAATAGTTTTTCGAACACAAATGTGGAGGAAACCTACATCACGGCATATATGATTTGCCTGACCAAGTATCAAGGGTATTTTGGATTTGGAGCTTGCCATGCTGCTGGAATTGCCATATGGGGCCTCGCCTGTGCTACTTAGCTGGTCGCTTGTCGATGAGGAAAAGGCTGGCATTGAACTGCTGTCTTGGGTTTCGGTCGAGGACGAAGAGCCTATATAAACGGAAGAACTGGAACTGCCGTAGGGAACTTCGCTGTATTCGCGGTTGGATTGGACGTCAAGCTTGGCGGTACCTCGCTGGCTTCGGTCTCGAAGGCGTCTCCTCTTTAGCGCAATTGCAAACTCTCTGCGGAGGGACGTGTACTCCTCGCTAATATCCTTTAACTTATGACGTAGCATTCTCGTTTCTAAACGACCCCCCTTGAGGGAGGCGTAGTAGCGGATTGCCCTAGATCGAGCTCGCCTAACAGAAAGAACAATTGCTTCATTTAGCCTGATCTTGTCAGAGCTAGTGGCTAGAAATGTAGTCGACTTGGGGCCTTTTGTGTCCTGAGTATTCTTTGATTTGTTTGATGAGAAAGATGGTTCTTTTCGATGATCTGCCGATTCTATTTTGTGGATAGGTAGCTTTTGGGAATCGTCTGATTTCTCTGCCAGTCTTGATGCTTTCGCGCCGCTCGCGTTCTTAGAATCTCTCGTATCTTTGAAACGGACGGCGCTAAATCGTGAATATGGCACATCAACCTTTGAGCACATGACAGCATCCCATGAGCCCATCTTCTTCGACTGACGGTATCTGGCAATACTCATTCCACCCTCCGATAGTGCTCCAAAATGCTTTCTGAACACTGCAATTCGTGGGTTAGATGGTTCTACGGCTTCTTGAGAAGAGCTTTCAGGCATCGAATCGATACTACTAGAAATTGTGCCAAACTCTAATGACCAACGACGAGTGCTAGCTGGCGGGACCTTAATATCCTCAGTGCGAGCATTCCAAGTGGCATCTCCATCCGAAGGTGACACGAAGAATTGTATGAACTCGCCAGGCCTAGCAACTTCATGCAGAGCGGAAAGACCTTCAGAAGAACCCATTGTTTCTAGCGCAGAGTCTCGAGATGTTTGATGCAATTTGTTGTAGGACATGTCCGGGTCTAATGAAAGTAGTCCAGCTTTCTTACCCCAGCCACCTCCTCCGCTCAAAACTCGATGCAGACGTGCGCCCTGTGTCACTGCTGACCACACTACATCATTCCAACCCGGCGGATTCCTTCTCCACAGCGCTGTAAATAAAGAATTTAGATTAGGCGAGTCAGTTTCTGCGTTCTCAGAGTTCGGCACCTCCTTGGCCAGGAGGTCTGTCATTTTGTTGGCGACAGGAAGAATTATATCCTGAGGTATAACAAGCGCCCAGACTGTCATTGAATGAGGCGGAATACCACGCGAACTAAAATATTGAGGAACAGTCTCTTCCAACTCTTGTGATGCTGTCATACTTTTCTGATCGGATCCTAGAACGCGGCGTATTATGTTTCCCATCCCCGCTTCTATACAGCGCGGTGCAGTCAATGGAATCAAGGGGATCGAGAGTGTAACAAACCTTCGGTCCCAGAAGGTGTCTGGCCAGTGGATAGATAGATGCTTGAGCTGTGTCTTCTTCTCTAGATTGATATCCGTCGTTCCTTTTGGCTTTTTCCACTGGTGGGAGAACATTGTTGCAGAATAGCCAGTATGAAATATTGTATTTGCCAAAGGAATTTGAATTGTGTTAATGCATGAGGATTGGGTTTTGTGCTCATCCTCAAATTTAAGAAATTTGTGCAGAGTAATTGTGCTTGGGCTCCCGTCTAAGGGATCGGCCATTTCTTGGCTATCAGTATATGATGGCAAGTAGTTAGCATCCGCCAAAGCGTACGCTATGCCTTCATACCCATTTTCTGCCACCGGGGGTGGTTTGACCCTAACAGTGGCCCGGTCTACACCATCTTCAGAGTCTTCAGTAATGCTTGGAGCCGGCAGTCGATCAACTACTGCGACTAGGGTGTGAATGGTTTGATTAATTTCCGGGTTACCGAGAGTGAGCCCGTACACCTTTTGTAGGGCTTTGCGGAGGAAGGTCTCGTCGTCCAGGAGCCATTTTGCAAAGGAGGGAGTGAGGAGGAAGATGGCAAGAGGCTCACTGAATGATTGGTCTATAGGAATGGAGTATCGCTTGATATGCGCGATGATGTCCTTAGGTGTCTAACTAAGTTTTAGTCTTAGGATGCAGATGTGGAAGAAGATTCAAAGGAACTGACAGTATTGTGTACGGAGTGAGAAACAATGACAGACTGCCTATCTGGGATAGGACGCTTTCCTGCATTATTGGTCGAAGAACTCTCTGGCAGGCTCTGCTGCGATGTAAGGTTAGATGCAACCGTCGCGAAAGGGCAAGAAAGCTTCTTGACGGGAAGATAGAAACTTTTCTGTAATAGAGCAAGGTAGGGAAGCTTTGAACCTATGGCCCGCCATTGTTGCATCGGGCAAGGAGGCATGAGCCTATCAATCAGCAAGCATATTCAAGTCGTGATGGATTTTTTTCCATGATAGACATCATGGCGACTCACAGAAATTTGCCGAATCCTCAGGAGCTTCTATTCAGCAGAACGCGCGCGGGCCACATCGGTAACATTTCAAGACCCGATCCCCGTTGCTTACGGATTACTATGACGCGCCATACTAAATAATGGGGATCGTGCTCCCCCTCATATCTGCCCGTCCGTGCCTCCAAGTCGCGCTCACTAAAACCAAAAGATCTCCTCCAGACCTTCCTGCATCGACTGCCGCCTATGTACTCCTCCACAACCCCCTAATATAAAGGATGGCGGATAGCCTTGTTTTTAATTACCGAGGAGATTAAAATGACGTGGGAGGATTGGCAGGAGCGCTGGCCATATAATAACTTTTAGTCGCGCCAAAAGAAGCTGGATTTTAATAACACATTGATGCGAGAGGACTACTTCATACGCTCTCCATTACCGGCTGCATTAAGCATACTAAGGTTACTGTAAGGGCTTACGATACACTCGCCCGTGTTATAGACCTTTGCTTTTCGATTAAAGCGATACCCCATAGTCATACACTACCCCTGTATCCTGTGCAGATATTAATATTAATGAACTTAAAATCGCAGAACAGAAGGCAAAGGAATGCGACGATGATGATGGTGGTAGGGATCTTCTAGATGAGGTTACTTGTATATGCAGCTTCTACCGATAGTATTAACTTCCTTGCCGTTACATCTTGAGTAATGATAAAGTGTATGTGGGAGGACTGTAGTTTTAAAACATTCTACAGCGATAATAAGGAGTATATTGCTAAGGACATTAATGATAATCCTTTCGCTCCTTAGCGAACGCGGCTTAAGATAAGGGAGGCTTTAGAAAACATTAAGGATTGGTTCTACTAGATTGAGAAGGCTGCTTAATTGGAGCCTAATATGCGAGAGAAGTTGATGAACTAGTGGCTATTAAAGCTTAATTAAGCCGCTGGTGAGGCGTGGTAATAGGGCGTTAAAGGAGTTTATTAAGGAACCCGGCGTACCTATAGAAATACACGAGTGAGTAATGTAGAATATAATATCTGTATATAAACTAGATCTTATGTATTTAAAGAACTTCTTTTTTTGACGATGCGCAGTAAAGAGATAGACGTGTAAAGCGCGTTCTCCGATATTTAGTATCCCCTAACCCGTCGACTTGGGTTTCATGCTCAGATATTTGAAACCTTTGATATTGCTCAATTCTTATACAAAATCTCTATGCAAGCTTATCCTTTGGAGTTAAGTCGCTCAATATGAGGCTGCCGGCAGGCATCGTTCCTGCAGAATGGTGTCTTGCAGATACTACAGGCAAATTGAGTCAATGGTTGAATTCTACACCCTCTCGTCAATTCCGGTGGTTAGCGTGTTTTATTAACTTTCCCTTAAACAGCAAAAATACCAAAACTTCCCCTACAAAAAGGCCGTGCAGACGTGGCTGCGCTAACCACCCGGAATTGATGAGAGGGTGTATATAGGGCACGCGTAGTCTTGATTCGGTGGCCCGCGCGGGCACTATTATGTAAGTGAGGCCTTCCGCAGAAGAAGCTCCCTGAATCCTCACCTTTTGAACAACTTTTCTGTACTCACGTATGACACCACCCATCACCTTATATTTGAAGCTATGG
>Ga0307515_10016155_pt1 | contig 13689 bp, 21 predicted proteins | sample 17_EM_MG_FD_194513 | JGI IMG/M metagenome (GOLD analysis project Ga0307515, IMG submission 194513) | Populus trichocarpa ectomycorrhiza microbial communities from riparian zone in the Pacific Northwest, United States - 17_EM | ecosystem: Host-associated > Plants > Roots > Unclassified | place... | reverse complement strand
CGCGTCAAGTGTGGACTGGGGGACATAGCAACGAGTGGGGATGGATAGCGATGAGTGAGGGATGGTTATGGATGGGAGTTAGTCAGTAGGGAACTTGTAGCGACCAGTAGGGAGTAGGGGTATTCGCAAAGTATCCCTATGAAGTCGCGAGAGGATGCTGGTGGTTGCTGAGGGTAGCGAGGTGTTAACCGACTGTATCGAGTGATTTGGGTGCTCCCCAGAATGGGAGTGGGTCAACGCGCAACGTGATTGAGTGAAAAATGCGTGACGATTGAGGGAACGAGGAATGCGGGAAGTGCGCAACGGTGTGCAGCATGCAGGAATTGTTTGAGGGAAAGAGGGAGGTGGCAAGCGACCTGTGTTGGTGATATTGGGGAGTGGTGAAGGCTGACGAAAACGAGGCAGGACACTGGCTGACTTCTTTGAGAGTGGACTGGGTTCCTCACTATTTTGTTTTAATTTTCATCTCACTTAGTTTTAAAAAAATACTCACTCCATCTGATTCTGGATAGCTTTCAACAGAGTGTCCACTACATTTGAAATGGAACCAAGATCATTTGGCTCCATGCAACTGTTGACAATATAGTCAGGGACATGAACTTCATTATGGTCCACAAAGCAGCAAAATTCAAGATCTCTGAGGAATAGAGCAACTCCAAGTAGTAGCTCCTGGACCTGGTTCTTATTGAGTGGTATCTGGTTGGACAGCCCAGAAGCTTTGGAGGCCAACCAGCAGAGGAATGCATCAATTGAAATCTTATCATTGTGCATATCCCTTGGCATATAGACTCCATCCCATGACCAATGGATATGTGGCCACTTGGAGTTTCCATATGCACTTGGGATATCCACATCCTATAATTATATCAGATGTGATCAAGATCATATGCATAGTATAGGACTCACCTCCATTAAACCCACCATCCTAACCACCTCATAGAAGGTTTTGTTGACTTGACCCTTAGTGGATACCAATGCCTGGAGACAGCCAGTATGTCCACTGGTCTCATATAAGAAGGGATATAGGATGTTGTTGTCAATGGTAAAGTGGTTTGGAGAGGAGATGGATGGATTCCCTGCACCATCATCACCTCTATTACCCCCATCCTTCTCACTCTCTCCACTCTTACTACCACTCTTATCCCTGCCGTCATCACTGTCATCCAGATTGAGGAAGGAAAATGGATCACCCTTCTGGCCTTTAAAGCTCCAGTGTTTCCAATAGGCAGTGACAGCTCTCAATGACATTCTTGTGGGATTTCCAAGCTTGGCTTCCAGAAGGAACCTAGGGTCAATCATGGTCTCTGGATCTGACTTGATTTCTCCCCAGACAATTTTTCCCCTCCTGCCTGATTGCTCTAACAGTTAAAGTTAGATAGGGAAAATATTAGCAAAGAAAAGTATACCCACCCAAGCTTGCCTCACTGCAGCCCTAAAAGCAAGTGCAAGATTCACTTTGTTGGGTTTTATAATGGAGACCTCCCATGTCTTGAGAGAGAATGTCCCATGGGTACCATCTAGAAGCTTCAGCCAAGCATCATCCTCTTACTCTTCAGATTGTTCATCTTCCCCATCCATTTGATTTGGCTTGGTACTCCCAACTCCTAAACCAACATAACCAGATAAATAGGTGGGGAGGGAGAGTAAAATTCAGCAGCATTACCCTTTTGTGCAACCCACTTCCCCCATTTTCCAAGAAACTCTTCAACATCCTCAGAGTATGTTTGGGTGAATTTATCCTTTCTGCTGTTCTTGGTACAAAAACTATACAGGGGTCAACATTAGCAAGTAAAGTGGGCCCTGGAGGAGAGAGGAGCAACATACTATGTACAACTTCCCATCAGCATCCCTATATGCAGCACACCCAACAATAGCTACCCCCATTTGATGCTGCATCTTCAGGAAGCTATCAATGGTGGGTCCTGATTTTTTCATAGCAGCTCTGTAATATAAGTAAGCATTGGAAATAACTGAGTCATCATAGCACTCACCTTCTCTTTAAATCCTCTGGGGGTTCTGTTTCATTCCAGGTTTTAGCCATCTCCCCATACTTTTCTAAAGCAACTTCTTCTCCACCCTCTGAGGTGATAACCTCATTGATAGCCAATTGGAATCTTTGAATCCATGCTTTGTCACTGGATTTAAGGCCAGATTTCTTCATCTCTTTGGCAATCTGGTCCCTAAACACATGGTGAATCACCAGTCTGTAGTTCCAGACTGTGCCAACAGGGACAAGGAGTGATTCATCCTCCAATGGGACATTCTTGTGGTTGTTGTACCAGTTTTGGATTCTCTGGGTTGAAGTGGATGAGATCTCTGGATTGAATTGATAAGAGGGTTGACTTACAGTTTCAAGATTCTTCACATCCTCCTTGAATTTTTCCTTGCCCTTGCCATGGGAGGTAATCTCATCAATGATTTTTGCTACAATATCACAACGATCACTACCCCCTTGATTGGTGATAGGCTTCCTCATGAGCATATAGAGTGGCTATGTGGTCTGGGAGGGAGATGGTCTTCATTCCAGGTGTAGATGGGCAGAGGAAAGGCAGAGGGCTCAGAGAGGAAGAGCAGAAGGCTTAGAGGAAGAGCAGAGAGCCCAGAGGAAGAGCAGGGAGATCAGAGAGGAAGAGCAGGGAGATTAGAGAGGAAGAGTATAGAGATCAGAGAAGAAGAGCATAGAGACCAGAGGAGGAACAGGGAGATCAGAGGGGAGGAGCAGAGTGAACTGGCAGAGGAAGGAACTGGATGGGTGATTGACAAGGGCATTGCCCCATCCAGAAATTATCTGAAAATCACATTTTATTCAAGATTTATACAAACAAGAAGTAAGTACATGTAGGAAATCTTTACATACCAATCAAGATTAGTGGAGATAGGGGTAAGACAGTGGCAAGGCTAATGATTACTACCTAATCATCTAGTACTTAGTGTAATGGCAGTGACAAAGGAAGTTAGTGCACATAGACACTTTGTAGCAGTAGGAAGTTGCTGGCCAAGAGGCAACAGAGAGTGTGTGTAGATATGGTGGGATGGCAGTGAGATGTTGTCACATGTCATTGATGGAGAGTTGTTGCATGAGAGGGAGCAGTGCAATCAAAGGTAGCTTATATGCTCAGTGACAACAAAGACTCTTATCTGAGAAGGCTGCAATGTGGCAAAGACAGCTTACATCTGTGGACATAGTGGCAATGTGATAAAGGAGGCCCTTGTCCGAGGGGTTGGTGATATGACAAAGGAGGTCCCCATCTGGGCTGGGAAGATTTTTGTTCAAAGAGGTGATGATGTGGTGAAAACGACTTATGCCTGTGGATAAGGTAACAATGTGGCAAAGGAAGCTTTTGTCCAGGTGGGTGGCAACATAGCAAGGGAAGCCACTATCCAAGCAGGGAGGATTTTTGTCTGAGGAGTTGGTGGTGTGGCAAAGATGACTTGTGTCTGTGGATGTGGTGACAACGTAGTGAAGGAAGCTTTTGTCTGGGTAGGTGGCAACATGGCAAAGGAAGTCATTATCTGAGCAGGGAAGATTTTTGTCTGCAGAGCTGGTGGTATGGCGAAGATTACTTGTGTCTGTGGATGTGATGATATGGAAAGGTGTCAACCAATAGACAATGGCACATGTGTGTGGACCTGATGGGACAGGAGTGAGACACTGTTGTATATTGTTGATGCATAGTTGTGACCCAATCAGGGACAGCTTTCATGTGCAGACTGACAGAGGACAGGGTGTGTAGGCAGATAAAGTGGTCCTGGAGGGGGCAAACCCATTGTGACCATGGGTGGGTGGGACAACTAAGGTTGGGTTATCTTGGGGGAGGTTGGTTAGGTGTGGTGTGGGAGTACCCATCTCTGCAGTGTGCACACTGACCAACAGCACTTACAACAGGTCATATCAAGGAACAGCAGGGTTGTTGACAGAAAGAATGATAAGAAAGAACCCCCCTGAGTAATAGGTGGGAGTATTGGGTGGGTTGTTGGTGCAGGCTGAGTTGAAAACAGCACCCCTGGTGACCCATGAAAAATCTTTGATGGCCAGGATAATGATGAAGGTATTGTTTGGGCAAGGCCCCTGCTGGTAGATTATTATTTTGATTTGCTCCTGTCATAATAAAAAAATGCACCAGTATTCTATCCCACCCACAAACAGCAGAGTAACTTAGAAACTGAGAACTCATGAGGGCAGAAAAGTATTGAGCAGAAAGGACGGGAGCAAAAGAAAGGAAGGGTACTGGCAGGGAAATCCTGTCATTGTGATGGTGGTTCACTTGTTAGACAAGCAGGCTGGTTGGTACAATTACTAAGTAGCAACTGTATCAACTCCTCAGGCTAAGCAGGGTTTCCTGTTTTCCAGCAATCACCTGATGAGTTTGCTGAGGATTTGGCACTTCCTCAGTTAGTGATAGAGGGGGTTTCTTGGTTTGTCAAACACTAAACTAATACACCAACTCACACACACAGTAAGGGGTAGTTCTTGATGTGGGGAGGGGGTTTGCTTGAGGTTCTGACCTGGGGAACTTGAGGGTCAGAGGTTGTATGTTCTTGTGGGGAGGTTGTCTTGGGGTTCTGATCTATTGTTCATTCATGACATATGTTGACGTGGGAGTGCAAGCAGATCTTGCTCATTGGATCATGAGAGAAGTGACTCTTCGGATGGTTTGGGAAGAAGTCTGGTCGTCTCAGTTGACCATAATGCTTGGCGAACTCAGGACAATGAGGTCTACCCTATAGACCATAGCAGGAGCCAACAAGCTAATACTCAGGACTGGACTGAGTCTGACTCAGGCAATGCTTAGGGCTTTTCAGCCAACCATAGTCAAGGGAGATGTCACACCAGAATCCAATGAAGGAGGGCACCTTATTGAAGAGGGTGAAGGAGGAGAGGAAGGTGATGATGTAGGAGAGACTTCTGATGGTTATACTAACTATTTGATTTCAGATTGAAGTCTTGAATGAAATCTATCAGGTCCTCATTTCGCAATTGAAGGAGAGTGAATGAAGAATAAGATAAAGGAAGGATAAGGGTAAACTCGTGAATTTATATGGTCATGAATCAATAGCAAGGTGGAAAACATCAAAAACATAGAAAGCAAGAGAGTGAAAGGAGAAGATAATGAGTGTGAGTTAGAAAGGTTGAGTAAATGAGTGAAAAATGGAGGTTAAAAATAGTGCAATGACAGAAGCAGTTCCTCAGGCTGTGGAATTGTCAGGGAGCTCAAAACAGACTATGTAACTTCAAACCAAAAAATACCCAGTAAAGTCCAATATCAAGGCTTGCTTCCAGTTTCCATTTATAGCACAATGTGATAAGATCTTTGGCAGTCCTAGTGATGGTCTCCAGGCTTGGGACATCAGTGTCCTCTATCTTGTGGTGGGTGATGTAGGTATAAGACAAGAAGCCCTTACTCAGCACAAAAAAGCTGAACCCCATGGTGGTTAATGGTGGGTTTGATCTACCTGGAATTCCCACTGTGCCCCAAACTCTTTTCTTGAGGAAGGTGTAAATTGAGAAACCTTTGCTCAGTACAAAATAGGTGAACTCCATGGTGGTTGATGGTAAGTTTGATCTATCCAGAATTCCCACAGTCCTCCAAAGAGTTTGCTACTGGAGCTCAGGGGAAGAAATCGGATCAGACCCTGCAATGAGTGACTCTCATGTCCACACTCAAGTCCAACTGGGCAACAGCAAGGGTTACTTAGGAACCTGTCATATTTTTGACATTGCTAGGTCCTCAAATCTGGGGTTAGTACCATTAGGTGGGAGTGCAGGTATCAGAACTCTTACCATTTGAACAGGCTGGGCAAGATGAGTACTCTGTATAGATCCTAATGAATGTCCCTGGATATGATGATCAGCTTCCAACCTGGGGAAGCTGGGTGAGAGGGGGTTCACCTGGTTGAGCAGTAACTGAGAGTGGGGAAGAGGAGGGAAGAGAAGGGACAAGATAGTGATGGCAAGGGATGATTAGGGATGACCAGGGACAATGAGGGATGACTAGGGCAGCAGCTGCAGCCCAGAAAATATAAATGTTAGGTCAGTAACCAGGGCTACATTTCTAAATGTCCTGTAGCCCAGGTTAATAATTATAAATGTAACCCCTTGTTCTCAATATCCTGACCACTGTCTTGGACCAGTAAGCCACTACCAGTATGCTGGGAACTGCCTTATTAGGTAGGCTAGTGATGGGTACAGGCCTAATTTGATCCCATCACCAGCCTACCTAATAAGGCAGTTCCCAGAATACTGGTAGTGGCTTACTGGTCCAAGACAGTGGTCAGGATATTGAGAACAAGAGGTCACATTTATCAGGGTTATGGCCTAGACTCACTGTTTGGAGGACAACAGAGGATTGGTGAGAGACAGCTCAAAGGTGGTAGGGTCAGGGGCAAGATTAGGTGTTGGAGGAAGGTTTGGTAGTAGAGTGAGGAGCAGATAGGGGATTGGTCATGGCTTGCAAATGTGTTAGGGGGGGCATTCTGGTGACAGAGCAGATGGCCCCACCAGTTCTCAAAGTGTTCAATGGCCTGTTGTCTGGAGAGGTTGTTGAGTTCACAGCAGGTGAAGATCACCTTGTAGATATAGTTGGGAATAACACAAGGGAAGATGTCCCAATGCATGTAGTACTGAGGAGTGCCAGTCCAGATATTGTTGCAGAAGTCAAAGAATGGTTGAGCAGCCTGGTTCTCTGGATTAATGTCAACTATGATAGTGAAGACAGGAAGGGTGTCCGGGTAGGGTCTGAAATCAAACTTGTGGTTGGCGTGCAGAAACTTGACTACTTCAGTGAAAATGGGGCTGTGAATAGTGTAGGGAGGTGGTGCCAATAGGGTGGAGATGATTCAGAATTGCTCTTGATCTGGGGCCTCTAGAAATCCCTCTGGTAAAACCAAGGGGAGATAATGAGCAGTGATGTAGGAGTAGACAAGAGCACTCATTCAAAGACAGGAGGATACCTGTCTTCCTTGGTGGGGTGGTATTGGGGGTAATCAGTGAGGGGGAGAAGCTCGCTAGAGATTTATTCAGCCTCTAGGCTATTACAGAGAAGATTGAGAATGGGGAAAAGAAGAGCCAGGGGCTTTTCCTTATATACCATTCAGTATAGGCTTATGTAATCTACTGTGGACTGTGTATTGACTGTGCTTTACTGTGCATGACTGTGCATTGATGGGGCATCAATTGTTGCTTTTCTCCCCCCCTTTCCTTTCTTTCCTTTAGATGTCTTCTTCCCCCTATATAAAGGGGGTTCTTCCCTTGGAGAAGTATTCCCCATTCCCTTTTGTCATGCCTTTCAACCCCCAGACTGTCTATGCTTCTGAGCCTGTCCCCCTCTCCTTCATTCCCTTCCCAGGGTATTCTATTGCTGATATAAGTGATGAAACCTATAGGGGATATGTGTTTACTCAATAGCTAGCTCTTGAGAGCACTGTCTTAACTGGTCATAGGGAGATGGAGGAACTGTATCGCACTCATCAGGAGTTGCAAAGTATGTTCCTCTGCCTTTGTCAGCAGTTTGATGCTTACTGGGAGCACAACCCTTGTGCTGTTTGTATGAATAGGTCCTCCTATCTTGCAGGAGTCTCCTCTGGATGAGTTCAGGGAGCCTGTTGTTGAGGAGGGGGTCTCCCTCGCCAGTCTCGATCCCCTCAACCTGGGAGGTCTTCTGGGGGTATCCCCCCACCAGAATTTGGCATCACTGGAGGAGTTCGCCAAAGGAGTCAACTTACTCCTAAGGCTTTGACACCAAGTCTTATTCCCCAGTCCTCCCATGACTCCTCCTCATCCTTGCTCTCTACTCCAGCCCCCTCTGTGAATATTCCTCCTGTTAACTTATTGATGTTGTTATTAACTCTTTGTCAGCTCCTCTCTGTTTTGTCCAGTGACTCAAGCAAACCTCCCATCCCCATACCCCCTCCAATGGGGCATGTTTACTCCCCCTCCCCTGGAGGAGGAGTTTCAGTTCCTATCAATGCCCCTTTCTCCTCAGTTCTCACTAATGTGGGTTGCTACCTCTCCTCCTTATCATCCCAAGAGTCCTCCATTGTCTCCTCATCATCTCCCTTCCTCAGTGCTTAGTCCTCAGGATTTCCCAACCCCTCTGTCCACCGCCAAGTATGAATTCAGGATTACACCATCCTTGACTTGGGCTCCTCCTCAATCACAGGTTCCCCTCCCTCCAGCCCTGGAGGAGATGAAGGAGAACATCCCTCTGAGTTGTCAGAGGGCCTGAGTTCACAACCCATGCCAATGTTTGCAGATGCACTTCAAGATTTTATGGAAGGACACTTGCAAGGAGTTCAGGAAAGAGGAAGCTCATGAGTTGTTTGAGGGAATGATGGATAAGTTGTTTGCTGGTCCTTGTCAGGCTTGTAGAAATGGAGGTTGGTGTTCTGAGTATCAGGTTTGCAATGCCCTCTTGAATGGTCAGGGTGTAGAGGTCCCGTAATATGATGCCTTCTTGTACAATTTTAGTTTCCTCCTCTTTGTACAATGTATCTTGTTGCATCTGTCAATCTCAATTTTGTTTGTTTGGAATCAACCTCATGTCATGAATTTCATAAACAGTTTATTGAATCTGATCAGTCAAAAACTGGATTCATGACAACATTTACAATTATGGTCTTGGATGATAGAACATTTGTAAAGGTGAAAGTAACCAGGGACATTTAAAACGGTTGCTCCCATTGCAGACCAGAATAAATATATTTTCTGGGCTGCAACTATTGCAGAAATTGGACCTGGGATTACCTATGACACCCACATCCCCCTTGCCACTGATGCCAATGTTCACCTTGCTGCTTATGCCATGACCTGTCCTGATACTGATGTTGAAGTTGTTGCTAATATGGAAGTCAGTGCTGCTATTGCTACTCAAGTTAATCCTACCACAACAACATCTATGACACACTCCACTACCACCCTGACGACTACCTCTTGCCCTTCCAGTCCCCCAGAATTGTCAAGTGGCACTGACAAGCCCAGAGTTCCTGCTTTCCTCATTTCCCATAGAAAGGAGAAACAAGAGGTAAACATATTCCGCTACCTCAATAAGGTCCAGGACCATTGGTTCCAATAAATTCTCTTGTACTACATTTTCATCAAGTCCAACAACAAATCTGGGGTAAACAGATCACTCCCCACTGCAAAATGACCAGTTGAGATCAGCCAATGGTCATCTAGAGCCCATTCTGTAACCCTCCCAGAGCACATGAAGGGGGGCCAAGCCTTCTCCAACTTTGTCGACTTGATCATTACTTGGTGGGGTTCTATTCAACCCCCCTGGAGGTCATTTGAGTGCAAAACTATGGTCTGCAAGATCCATGGAGACTGGGGTGCTCTCTACACCCCTCACATCAATAGTCTCCTCAATGTCATTATGCTCATATATTGGTGGATTAGGATTCTGAAAGATGAGCCAGAGGATGGCAGCTATGCTGACTATGAACAGTTTACTAGCAATGTTGCCTGGGTATTCTCTCACCTCACTACCTAGTTTATGTCTGAAATATGTTCATTCTGATCTTTGATTGAAATCATATGTCATTTTCTTGGTAACAATACTACAACGCAATCTGTCAAACCTCTGGCTTGCAATCACAGGTGGGAGATAAGACCGCAATTGGGGTAAGTAGCACAGTCAGTAGTTCAATGGGCTCTAAGAATTAGGGAAGAGGGAGGGGAGCTCGTCCCATAGATTATATGTTAGGCTACAATGTAGATACATGATTATTTATTTATCTCCCAAGGTTGGGCAAGACATGTGAGCCTCCAGGCTTAGCTGTGGGACTGTGTAGCTTGTGTACTTACCTGTTTGTTGACCAATCTAGCTGTTATTCCCCACAACAGGGAGGCATTCTTGAGGATGCTTTCAGTAGTCAGCAATCTTGTGGTGTCCTCGTTTCTGCTTGTGTCCAATGCAGTGGGAGGCCATGACAGCTTTGATGTGGGTGTCTCATGACTCATACTGGTGAGGACACATCATACCAGCATCTGGAACTCATGTTTGGGTTCTGTTAGGATCACTGGATCACTACGCATGAGGGAGTCCCTACACAAGGGTCTTCAGGCCTGATTTGTAAGTAACTGTTCTTGGTGACCAGAACAGTTATCCACACAGGATAGAAAGGTCCAAGAGCATATAAGAAGAGAGGAGGCGATCACAGAGAGAAGCAGGATATCAGGGCCACTCTTCACCCAGACATTCCTGCATGTCAGGGTCACCCTTCAGCTCCTGGATATGCAAAAATCCTACACATGATATGATCATGATCACGTGGGGTCCAGAGGAGGGGAACTTGCCAAGAGGACAAGTTGATTGCTAGCATGAGTGCCTCTGACAGGTAATGGACGCTTTGCTACCACAATAATCCACCACAAAGCGCAAAAGGGAGCAGGGAGCAGTCCTGATAAGGATGGATTGAGTTAGCCCAGTATGTAAGGGGAGGTGGCTCAATTGAAGAACAGAGGGTGAGTACAAGGGTACTGTAGGAAACCCCCACTGGTTCTTGGTCTGCAAAGCAGCAAGCAGAAGGGGAGAATCCTGAGTTATCAAATCTAAGGAATACTGGGTACAGGGGCTAGGATATATATACTACCAGCCACTGCGCACAGACCATGTCACATGATCTTGTTTGTGCAAGCATTCCTCATAATCTGCCAGGAGATACAAATACAAATAAATAAGGGTGAGTCAGTTAGAGTCTGAGTGACTAATGAAACACGGAAGGAATGTGGGTTATAGGAAAGGTAAATGAATGTGTGGGAAAAGAAACAAAGGGGGATGAGTCAGACAGATAAGAGGGACTATCGCTATTGGTGGAGTCCGGTGGGTCATCTAAGTCATGTGGCATCATGGTGGGTTTCTGCTGAGTAAAGTGGGGCAAGAGAGATACACCATTAGCTGGAGTGGAGTGTGGCTGAGTCAATGGGAGATAAGAGGGAGTTCCACTATTGGCTGGGTGGAATCGGTTAAGAGAGCTGAGGGACAGGGGTCTTGGTCCTCAGCAAATTCTCTTGCTTCCCTTCCTCTCTTCTCCTACACTCAACACTCTCAATGGCCTCTTCTTCTTCCAATGTTGCTCAGTTTGACACCACCATGGCCCGCAATTGGACCACAAAGGAGACAACCTACACCTCCCAGATTGATGGTTTCCATACCATCAGTCGGCCTACCGCCATCACTTATAACTAGGCTCATGGTCTCAAGGGTGGTGTTCGCAAGCAGTATCCTTCCCTAAAGGAGATACACGAACAGGTGTTGCATAACACTCAGATGCAATCGCAGTCTGACCTCTATGCTCTGGATCAACTCTGGGTTGGTGCCATCTGTGCCAATCAGTTCCTGAAGAAGGAGTCTGACACAGGCGGGCCTAGGCAGGATGAGTTCCTTGAGGAAATCATCTGTCTCAGCTTGTTCGATGACAAGGCGAAGGAACCAGAGAGGAGCAAGGACTTGCAAAAGTCTATGAGGTATACAGCGACGTTGACAGCACTCCTTTGGGAGCGTTCCTATCATTTGGAGGGCAAGGTGGGGAGTTTTGTCCTGAGACATTGGTGTCACAAGTCTAACTCCTTTCCCTTAGATACAGGCCCTCAACAACAGGTGCGATTGGCTTGCCACAGAGCAGGCAAAGTTACAGGTAAAGATGATGGCAGAGTTGGTGGCAGTCCAGAAGGATTGGATTGCAATACAGGTGAACATGAACAGGGATGTTGAGGACATCCACCATGCTTGGGACAAGTTCAATACAGTGTACAATGCATGCCTAGTGGACTTGGAAACCAAGTTGTTGGCATTGGACACACAGGCAGCGCAGTGCGTCAGGACTTTGACGAGGAGGATCAAGAAGCTGGAGGAGCAGCATACTAGGGAGATCAAGAGGATCTCGCACAAGGTGCGCTTTCACCTATTTCATATTTGAGTGAAATAGCTGACAGCTTCTTAGTTGTGGGGCAAGCAGATTGATAACATCAATTTCACGACACTTGTCCATCATCTGGTGCAGGGTTATAATGCCATGTGCCAAGGGGTGGAGTGCAACTTTATTTGGGATCTGTACTCAACACTGTTGGGTAAGGTGATGACCGATGTGGAGGTAGCCAAGGCTGCCTGGTGTGCTGACAAGGAGTTCAAGGGAGGAGAAGTCTGTGTTTGTGACTTCTCAGGCGAGTTGGCTTTGGGATCGGAGTTGGGTTCAGATGCAGGTATGCCTGCTTCTTTTCGTAACCTTGCAGTAGGAAATTGACAAGCATGTTCAGGTAATGAGAAGAGCACAGTGTCCATGGATGATGATGTAGAGTCAACCTGGAGTTCGCTCTATTTGGAGCCTGAACACAGGGGGGCTTCTCCTGCTCCTATTCCAATAGAGTTGGCTCCAGGAGCCAGGATGATTCCTATCAAGGACATCCCATCGATTAAAGGCCCAGCCTTCTATACTCCTCAGTCGCCTCCTGGTACATCATACGAGCAGTACCGCAAGTGGATCCGCAACATGCAGGCCCCACACCACTTTGACATAGATGAGGGAGAGGTCGAGGTAGTGGGCGGTCTTGGTCAGGTAGAGGGGGCTGAGTTGATGATGTGGGTTCTTGAAGAGAGGTTGACTCCTAGGCCTTCCCAGTACATCTCAGACTTGATGAACACCTTGTTCAAGAAGGAGTAGATAGTTTTGAGTCCATAGTGACTCTTCCCTTTGTTGTAAGATAATGAGTGTGGTGGAATGAAAGGGTATCTTCAATGTTCTTCATGAGTGGTCATAAGAGTTCATTATGGGTCATAAGAGTCATGAGTGGGAATTGAGGTGAACGAGTGACTTGGTGTTGAAGAATTAGAAAGCTTTATGAAGTAAAGATTGTTCAACGAGTGTGGTTTTGAAAGAGTCGAGTAAAATGTAGCATTATAGCTACGATCGCGATGACACTGCAGCTCTTGAGCTCTTGATAGCTCGCAGCAGGGTCTTGGATGTTGCTAGTCCTCACCTATATTCCTGAGTAGGTTACCTATCTGGATGTAGGATCTATGATTGCAAAGTGGATAGCCACAAATGTTTGGGGGTAGTCTTGACCTAAGACGAGGACTCCTAAAACGGAGCTTCAACTGACCAGACACTGTCGATGGAAGTGGTCGAAGGGAGATGAATGGAGGGAGAGGTGAATGGGAAGAGATCAGGATTTGCAAAGGATCTTGTTAGTCACTCTTGCCAATTCTAGGTCTGCAAGGTGGCTAGGGAAGGGGATATTCTAATGATAACAAAGCTGAGGAGTCTCCAGCACTCTACTATACAAATATATACTACTAGGGAGCGTGATTGTGACAGAGTGATGTGATAGAACTATGATCCAGCCTATGATACTAGTACAATGCAACAATGAGCATGAATGACGAAGGAATGGTGTGCGTTGATACGCTGCTATTGACTCGGGTGCCAGAAATACCGGAAATCGATAGAGAAGGTGTGGGTGTCGAGTATAGACCAGATCAAGATCAGGTACTCCTCAGGCCAATATCCACGATGAAATCCACCTTGTTGAGAGAAAGAGAAACGAGTCTTGTTGCTGGTGGACACTGGGGGCAAAGGGCAATATACCCAGTGGGTACATTGTGAGTTCATTGTGGGTTCTGAAACAATTTGCCTGGCTCATACCCAGCAGGTAAGTGGTGGGCACTTTCAAAAAGTACCCAGCACAAAACCCAG
>Ga0307515_10016153_pt1 | contig 13689 bp, 14 predicted proteins | sample 17_EM_MG_FD_194513 | JGI IMG/M metagenome (GOLD analysis project Ga0307515, IMG submission 194513) | Populus trichocarpa ectomycorrhiza microbial communities from riparian zone in the Pacific Northwest, United States - 17_EM | ecosystem: Host-associated > Plants > Roots > Unclassified | place... | reverse complement strand
AGAGGAAGTAACACCGGGAACACAACAAGACGCAAGAACAGAAACTGTACAGAGGGGAGCAAGTTTTCTGCCCCTGTTTCTTCTCTAAGAAACAGAGGCGTTCGTGCCTCACGATCGTGAGGCACGAACGCGTGAAGAAAGGCCATTCTCTGGCTTTATAAGCAAGAGAAGGCCACAGAGAAGGAAGAAAAACTGAGGAGAAACATGAAAAAGAGAGGACAGAACCGGTGGACGAGAAGAACAAACACAGACGGCCGCGGACGAGCGGGGAAGACGACTAGCAGGGGAACAAACCGAAACAAAAAAGAAGAAGACGACAGAACAAGGAAAGCTAAAACAGAGGAGTAGACAGAAAGCAGTAACAGAGAGGAGTAACGCTGGTCAGTTGTCATCCCCGTCTTCCAGTGCAGCAACAGGTAAGTTGCGTTGCCCCTCCCTGCATTTTAATTGCATGTTGCTGTAACAGGCGTGCGTGAGCGGTTCACGCACGCCTGCGGGTAAAAAAATAGAAAAATGGCCAGCCGGGTCAAGCCTTTGACCCGGCTAGGCCTGCTGAGTCCAGCCCAGCCCATGTGGGCTGAGCTGGGCCCAGCCCAAAAAAATAAAAAAATAAAAAAAACAGAAAAGTAAAAAAGGGTAGAAAAAATAAAAAAATGTGTATGCATGAATAAAAATAATGTAAATTTACTGGTTTATTCACTGACGCCAGAGTCAGGAATAAAAATACTGGTTTAAATTTATATTATTTTTATTCGGTGTATTTTATTTTATTTAGCTAGAAAAATAAAAAATATGTGCATGCATAAAAAATCAATTTTTTTTAATTTATTCACTGGCGCTAGAGTAGGGAATAAAAAATATTGATCTAATTTTTCGTAGCTACGAATTTTTACCAACGCCAGAGTTGGAATTATTCGAGCTCGAATATTCACTGGCGCCAGAGTCAGGAATATTATAAACAAATCATCATAGCATAAGCGAATAAATGTTTAGCAATTGAAGACAAAACCAACAATGCAGTTTGCCTTAGGCAGAACGTTTAAGGGGTGATAATATCTTCCCTTTTACGTAACCAATCCCGAGCCATAGAATCTCTGTTGACCAGTTAGGGTTCCTAGTGACCATAATACTAGGTGGCGACTCCTTAAACAAGATCTTTTCCCCTAAAAGAACAAGATGCCAGATATCTGTTCTTTTTCCATAAATCTAGAATTATTTTGTGGGCCGCTGCGATGTCTGGTGCGACACTATTTAAAAAATCATTCAATTATAATAATATTTAAAAAATCATCAAGTTATTTCATATTTTTTTAAATGAGATTGTACCTTTTAGGCTTATGTTTTAAATAACTTTTTTTAACAATTATATATATGTCTAATATGCATTAAATTGTAAACAAAAAACGGATATGAATATTCAATGGGAGTTAAATCTTTTTATTCTCAATTTTTATATGGGTTTCATATAACCACATAAAATTTATTAAGGCATTTTTTTAAAATTATTTTTGTTTGAAACTTACAGAGTTTTTGTTTAAAAAAACATGCTACAAATTAAAAAAAATGTTTTCACAAAAATAAATTAGTAAAAAAAAGAGTTTTACCTTTAGAAATAATTTTTCCACTCCTTTATTTAAATTATTGAGATTCTTTAGAATTTTATTGGAATTATCTTGGATTTTTATTAAAAACAACTATTAGAATCAAAAGAAAAATCAATAATTCTTATTAATTGAACAACTACTGTGGCTAATGAATAGCCTGAGATGAAAAAAGAAATAACAAACCCATAATTTTACAGGATACAATCGTAATTGATTACTTTAAATAGAAAAGCAAAAACTTGTTCCGAGAAATTATTCAACATAGTTGGAAGTGATCCTAAAAATAAGGAGCCTTAACAACTTGGAATACTTCTACAGTTTATTATCCTTTCTTAAACTAAATTCCATTGATAATCAATTTATACCTGGATATTCACAAACACCCAGTAACCTTCGCATCTTCAGGAATACATCAAGCTTTAATGGTTTTGTTAGAACATCTACAACTTGCTTCTGTGTAGAACATTGAATTAGTTATACTAATCCATCCTTGGAAAGTTCTCAGAGAAAATAAAACCTGATGTTTATGTGTTTGCTATGGCCATGCATTACAGGGTTCTTTGAGAGTTTGATCGCTGAGATATTGTCACAGTACACCTTCATTGGAGTGCTTTGTACTTGATTGAGACTCTTCAAAATTCTTCTTATCCACACGACTTCGTATAAACTTGATGCTGCTGCTATGAACTCATCTTCAGTAGTGAAAAGAGAAACAACTGGTTGCTTTTTTAGGACCATGAAATAGCTCCTGAGCTCATTAAAAAACATAACCTTAGGTGCTTTTTTTGTCGTCCTGATCACCAGCATAATTGTTGTCCGTGTATTCAAAGAGCTCTTCACTTCCTCTTTTCTTGTAGAATATCCCAAAATTAACCGTGCCTTTTACATACCTCAGAACCCTTTTTGCTGCTAGCAAGTGAGACTTAGTAGGACATTCCATGTATCTACTAATCAAGCTAACAATAAACATTAAATCGGGATGTGTGGCGGTTTAATACATGAGACTTCTCACCATCTACTTGTAAAAAGTACTATCAACTTTAATGCCCTCTTCATCTTTTATGAGTTTAAAACCAGGGACCACTGGATTGTGTACTGAGTTGCACTGATTCATATTGAACCTCTCCAGAACCTCTTAAGCATACTTTTGTTAACTGATAAAAATACTATATGTTCTTTGTAATACTTCAATACCAAGAAAATATCTCATTCTTCCAAGACCAGTCATGTCAAATTCAATCATCATAGATTTCTTAAGTTGTTCGAACGTCAATTGATCATTGCCAATAAAGATGAGATCATCAATATAAAGATATATAATTAAAATTTTACCTTCACTAACAATTTTAATGAATAAAGTGTGCTTGTAGGGACATTTGGTGAAGCCTTCTTTGATGAAATATGCCTTAATTCAACTATACCAGGCTTGGGGAGCCTGTTTGAGTCCATACAAAGCCTTTTTGAGTCGATAGACCTTGGATTCATGCCCTTTCTATTCATAACCTAGAGGTTGATCAACAAAAACTTCTTCATTAATTTCCCCATGTAGAAAGGCTGATTTGACATCAAGTTGGTAGATCACCTAATTTTTCTTTGCAGCAAGAGATATGACAATTTGAATGGTGTCCCAGCGAGCCACTGGTGCGAATACTTTAGCATAATCAATTTCATATTGCTAACAGTACCCCTTAGCAACTAACCTTGCCTTGTACTTGTCTACTTCCCCATTTTCATTGAACTTAGTTTTAAAGACCCACTTCACTCCTATGGTTTTTTCTCCTGATGGCAACATCGTGAGTTCCCATGTATCATTCCTCTCTATGGCTTGCATTTCTTGATCCATGATATACCTCCATTTCTCAGACTTTACTGCTTCTTCAAATGTCATAGGGTCACTGTCACTTAACAAAGCCAAATGTGTCATGTTTGTATTTTCTTCATCGGAAAGACCTTGGCTAGATTCATAGTCTTATATCTCAACTGGTGGCCTCCTAGTTCGTCATTGAGAAGGTAAATTATCACTATTTGAAGTGTCTCCTTCATCAGTATCAAATTTAGGTTCAATTTCTCTAGGCTCTGCATTGGCTTCAAACTCTTCTATATTATTCTCCTTTTCTGTACCTGCTACCTCGTTAGTGTCCCTCTCAAGATCAATCAATATGTCTTGCTTGTGAGCATCATCCCAACTTCATTGTTGATCTTTTTCAAACACTACATCTCAACTGACAATTATTTTGTTGGAAATACAATCAAATAATCTATAAGCTTTAGATTCTTCACTTACCCCAAGCAAAATGCATTTGAAGCTCTTGGCATCAAGCTTCACTCTTTTGTTGTTTGGTATATGCACGTGGGAAACGCATCCAAAAATACAAAAATGATCTACTGATGGTTTGAGCCCACTCCATGCCTCTTTAGGTGTTCTGTTCTTCATAGCAAGAGTTGGATATCTATTCAACACATGTACAATCCAATTCACGGCTTTAGGTCAGAAAGTTTTGGGAATTTGTTTTGCTGACAGCATACTTCGCACCATGTTTATAATAATATGATTTTTCTTCTCCGCAACACCGTTTTGTTGAGGAGTATAAGCAACTATCAATTGTTTATGGATTCCATTTGTATTACATAAATTTTTGAACTCCTGTGATGTGAATTCTCCCCCACGATCTGTTCTAAGACTCTTGATGAATGTCCTAGTTTCCTTCTCAACTCTTGCTTTGTAGAACTTGAAGATATCAAATGCTTTTGACTTTTCCACCAAAAAATAAACCTAAATTTTTATGCTGAAATCATCAATAAAGGTAAGGAGATACTAAAGGTAAGGAGATACATTTTCTTGCTGTTAGAGATTGAGTTGATTGGTCCACATGTGTTTGCGTGTACCAGCTGAAGAATATTAGAGGCTTTCCATATGCTTTTGTTGGGAAATGGATCACGATGCTGCCTTCTTACCAAACAGTCTTCACACACTTTTTGAGAGGCTTTAAACTGAGGTAGCCCTTTTGCCATGTTCTTTTGTTGAAGCACTTTGAGTCCATTCCAACTGAGATGTCCATATTGACAATGCCAAAGGTTTGCTTAATCTGTGGTCAATGAGGAGAAGCATTGTTGTTCCTTTGGTGAGCAACGAGCGATCATAGTAAACATTATGTTATGTGTTATCTTAGTTTCAATTATTAAACCTTTCTCATAACGAAAGATTTTGCATTTTCCATGTTGGATAAGCACTACTATCCCCTTTTCTTGCAACTGACCGATGCTTAATAAATTATTCTTCAAATCTAGCACATAGATAGAATACTCATGTGATCATAAACACAATCCCATTTACCCATAATCGAACCATACCCTTGCCTTGTACTGTAAGCCCTGAATTATTGCCCAGCTTCACTGATTCTCTAAAGCTGTTATCAAGATCATAAAACATGTTTTTGTTGCCACACATATGATTATTACAGCCAGAATCAAGAAACCAAATGTGCTTAGATGCAGCCTTTTTGGAATCCATAAGTGCTATCAACAACATCTCTTCTTTTGCTTCTATACTTTGTTGTATGTTCATTGGCTCTCTTAGGGCATTCTCATTAAAAGTGTCCTAAATCATGGCAGTTGTAACACTCCATGCCAGATTTGTCAAACTCAAACCTACCCCTTCCTCTTCCACGGTAAGTGCCTCGACATTCACCTCTACCTTCTTGTTAGGGTCCATGATTGATTTGAAGGGCTTGCTCATCTACCACATGTCGGCTGATTCTTTGTTCATGTACCAAAAGACTGCTTTGAAGCTCATCTATGGACAAGGTGTTAAGATCATTTGATTCCTCAATAGAACATAAAACGTAATCATATTTTGAAGTCATAGACCTCAAAATATTTTCAATGATTACAACGTCATCCATTTTCTCCCTATGAATTCTCATCTCATTAGCTATGATGAGAGTTCTTTGAGTCTTCATATGCAACACTTCAAACTCTTTGCGAAGAGCTTGCAGTTGAGCACATTTTACATGTGTTGTGCCTTGATATTTTCGCTTCAAAGAGTCCTATATGTCCTTTGCAGTATCCTTTTTTAAGATGGTCTCCAGTATTGAGCGATCAATAGTTTGGAACATGTAATTCTTAGCCTTTAGATCTTTCAATCTTTGATCATCAATGACCTTCTTTTGTGACTCACTGATATCTTTTTCTTCTGCTGCAGTAGTGATTCTCGTCTCTATCAGGTTCTAATATTCTTTAGAACATAAAAAGTTCTCCATTGGCATACTTCAATGGTCATAGTGACCATCAAACTGTGGGATAACAGGTTGTACAAAGCTATTCTCTGATGCCATATCTGTGTTTCTTCACTCTAGTACCTGTATTGCAAACTTTGATCAGGCCCCGTGATGATGCTCTGATACCAAATGTTAGAATCAAAAGAAAGATCGATAATTCTTATTAATTGAACAATTATTATATCTAATAAATAGCCTTACACTAAGATGAAAAAGGAAATAACAAACCTACGATTTTACAGGATACAATCGTGATTGATTACTTTAAATAGAAAAGCAAAAACTTGTTCCTTAAGTACATGAGGAATTATTCAACATAGTTAGAAGTGATCCTAAAAATAAAAAGCCCTAACAACTTGGAATACTTCAACAGTTTATCAAAAACAACATTCTTAATAAAAGAAGGTGTTTTTCATTAAAAAAAAAAGCATAAATAAAGAATGTTTTCTTTAATTTAAAAAAATACATTTTTCTCTTATACAGTTTAAATATGTCAAACTCCTATGAATGTTTATTTTAATCATCATATAATTAAATAAAAATTAGCTTTAAAAATAACCCTACGATGTCGCATGGGCATACAACCTAGTTTTAACTGAAAAAAATGGATTTCTTGATTAACTAATAGATGTGTAGATGTTTCTCGCTTTGTGGAGAGTTTCGTTCTATAATGTGAACGTTAAATTATTTGTGGTTATAATTTAAAATGTTAAATGTAAAGTTGATTATGATTTAAAATGTTGAATTATACATATATTTTTATAATTTAACTATTAGTTTTTCAGAATATCTTGTATAATTAACATTTATTCATTAAATTTCCTTTTTCCCCCATTATAATTAACATTAAAAAAAAAAGTAGATTAGGAGTTGTAAAGATTTTCTAAATCTAGTTTGATTCTTGATTTTTGGAGTGATTTTTAGGTATTTTGAGGTTTGGAATGAGATAATTTAGATTTCTAAGATATTTTAAAGGTATTGTTTTTGTCTAAAATAGGCTAAAAAATAAGATATTTGGGTTAAAAAAAAATCAAGCTCGTGTTTTTTGATGCTATAAAATTATTGTAACACATGACATTTTTTTTAGACAACTCATAGTCCGTTATAAAATATTACAAAAAATGATGTGTAATCCTCTACAAAGTGTTGTAGAATAAGATGTGTAGTCAACTGCTATTTTTTCATATTAAGCGAACAACGAGTTGCCAGCTTAATGTTTGGGGGTGTAGGCTTGTAGCTCTTGACTAGGTCTAAATGCACTGGGTCTTGGCCCATTTACGCCTACCCTTTCTTTAGAGGCCGTTTGGTAATGAGGTTGCGTTTGCGTTTTGTTTAAAACGCAGATGCAACCTGTTTAATAAAGGAAAAAACATAGTTCACTGTTCATGGATCCCACAGTGTTTTTGCGTTTGAAACGCATGGGGAAGGAAAGCAACTAGGAGCTGCTTTGCGCGGATGAAAACGCTGAACCATGCTACACTGTTCAGTGAACAGTGAACCATGCTACACTGTTCGCTGAACAGTGGAGCATGCATCCACTATTCACATGAACAGTGGTGCATGCTTTCAATGGGACCGAGTCCGGTCCAAAGCTAAATGCATTGAACCGGGTCCGACCTAGTAAAAAAAAATTAAATTAAATTTTTTATTTTTAATTGATGACGTAACATTTGAAGAATTTGATCGCAATCCTAATTTTGTTCCTGATTATATTTTACATGATGTTGTTGCGCGAGAAACCAAGGAAATTGTAGTCCTTGTCGGATGTATTTCATACGTGATGAAATTCTATATAGTTTAATTGAATAATAAAAAATATTTTATGTAAAGTAATATTTATTTCATGATGTAATAACAATAGTTAAATCTACAATATTTAAATTCAAAACCATCAATATATATATATTTTAATTATTTTATAACATCAATTTTAAAAGCAATTTTTTGACCAAATATATTAAACTACTTTTTGTTCAACCTCAAATTCAACCACAGTTTTAACCAAACATATATAAATACCAAACCAACCTCAACTAAAAGTATTTTTTATAAAATAATTTTTTTCAAATCACAACCACAAAAGCTACCACAATATCAAACACACCAGTACTAGTGACCAAGCACGTGAGTCTAGTTTTATTGGTCTATAATTTTTTTAATTTAAAATAAATATTTCTTTAAATTAACAATTACAATAATATTTAAAGAAATCATCCTGTTTTCTTAACTAACTAGTAGATGTGTTGATATTTTTCTCATTACAAAGAGTTTACTTCGATAAAGTGAAGGTTAAATTATTTATGATTATAATTTATAATGCTAAATATTAAGTTGATTATCAATTAAAATGCTGAATTATACATATATTTTTATAATTTAACCATTAATTTTTCAAAATACTTTGAATAGTTGACATTTATTACTTAAATGTTCTTTTTGTTCCACGTTAAACGGTGTCGCCAATTTTTTCTTTTGTTATATTGAAATATACAAAAAAGGCTTTGTTTTCTGTTCCCTTTAAGGCAGAACAAGTTTCAGGTCTCAAAACTTTATCGTGAAGACAGAGAAAAATGCTGAGTGTTAATTTAGTTGCCAATGATTAATCCCTCAGGAAATGCTTCTCTGCACTTATTTTAACTCCCTGAGGAACACCCGTATAAAAAACATTGCTAAGCTGTAGGGCAAGTGCTAGCAGCTCTTCTCTGTCCTCCCTGGACAAATAACACTTACAGCAAGATGATACAAACAAAGATTGAAGATGGGTCTTTCTTGTTAAGCCATTCTGTGAGTTCTGTTCTTCACTAAGGTCTTGAACTAGTGGATAAACTAGCGCAACCTTCTTCATGGCTATAACTGAGAGATTTTCCTTGGTTCTTTTTAAGACTTCTAATCAACATTAGATAAGAGGACACTTCCGGACATCGAAGAATCCGTTCTTTTAAGGGCAATGTTATCATTCTCATGATCACATGTATGTAATTAGACAGCAAGAGAAGAAGAGTATCTCCTGATTTCTGAAGGCGTTAAGCTGAAGAAAATACAGCATGGTGCCACTAACCATGAACTGAACGGTCACAATATTGAGCGATAAAGCCTCTGCCAGAACCCATGGCTGAAGAAATCTGAAATGAGCAAATCTGGCTTTAATGTAGTCAACATCTCGGAGAAGCTACAGCTTGACATATCAAGGGCTTCAATGGTGGAAATATGAGTTCTACAAGTTCTATTGGAGGATGTTCTTTTTTCTTTAATTTGACCAATATTAGCAGGGGAGTTGAACGAAGATGGATGTAGAAGTTTCTCTTTGAGAGCTTCTTTGCCAGCTCCATGAAGGGATAAATGTGACGATAAGCTAAACATATAAATAATCGAATATTGCTCCTATTTGCAGCTCCATCAGAATCGGCTTTGTGCTCTTTCTTGATTTTAATGTGGTAAAAAATGAAAATGAAATGAAAGAGGAGACGAGAGTAGAGGATATAGTGTCTAAAGGAACAGAGAATTGTATAAGAGATGGAACTTTACTTCACTAACATATTAATCTTCTAAGTTTTTGAAGCATACTCAAATCATAATCACTCAACGATAGCTAATGTCTGGAAAAAGATGATGACAACAGAAGTTTATAAAAATCTTTTAATTATGGAGCATGGCCCTCAGTGTCAGGTCCAAAAGGTATAGAATTTGATACTTGCAAAATATGTTTGACCGTGAAAATATTTCAATCCAACTTGATGATGCTTGCGAATCCATCTTGAATCCTTCTGTCAATGGAAGCTCTTGCGCACAAAATATGCAGGAGACTGATACAGCAATGAAGCCTATTCCGGGGATATTCCGAGAGGTTGGATGGATTAATTAGTGAATGCTTTGATGCCCTAATAAACGCTCTTACTTTATATAATATCCTACTGGAGATCTGTTCCAAGACAAGTATGCAGTATCCCCAATATCCCTGCAGAAAGAGCAGACACAAAAAGAAATTAAAACAAGAATCAAACACAAACTTATAAGTAAATAATTTTAATCCTAGGAAATTCCAAGTCCTGCTTGGGGCTCAACTCAATCTAGTACGTTTTAGCATGAAAACAGAGGAAATTCAACTCATAATAGCATTACTGATCAACTACACTGGCAAAGAATTTTCTGCAACATTATGTATCTGGATTCATTCACGCTGATGAATACAGACTTTGGACCATTTAACTCACCTTCGCTTGAAGCGATGAATAATCGCGAAGACTATGGCGAAGAGAAAGCTAAATCCACCAACAGTTAGATATGCAATGCCAAGGAACTTATTTTTCCCTCCAAATGCACTTGTGGTAGAAAGGACTAGCAACTTCTCGCCCCCATAACCATATGAGTTATAATTGTTCTTTATTTCAACTTTAATTTCCTCATTAGCTTCAAGGTCAACATCTATCCTTCCATAAAGTTTTCTAAAATTCCGCAGTGCTGCTGGCCGCATCCAAACTATAAGGTCCTCTTGTTCACTTAACTGTTATGTGCAGAACCAACAATGGCTATTACTCATAATGACGAATCAAAAACCTTAAAATATTCTTTCAGTTCACACAGAGGAGGAATATACATACAGGTATGCTCGAATTCAGTGTTGCACCTCCAATCACACCCCCAGTCTGGGAATTTTTTGGATACACATCAGATCCAAATCTACCCTCCTTGTCACTTTCCCATGCTATGTTCATTTTGTTGACTATCAAGGCCTTGCCTTTTACAGAAAAACTATATGTGTCGTTAAACATACTCCATGCAACAAGGCCACAAGGAACGATTGGCTTGTCGCCCACCTTTTGTACTGGCCCACAGTTTTCTAATTCACTGCTCTCATCTGCTTTGCTCTTCAACTGCAAATCACTTCGACTACTTTTATATCTGAAAGTATGTTTTCAAAAGTCATACAGGGAAAAGATTAAGAAATCCTAGAAGTGAAGCAAAGGATAATGACAGGATGAAGTAACCTTTGTATTGTAAACAACTTGTGTCCTGGATTCTGCATTAGTGTACGTAAAGGAAAATCTTTTGATTGTTCCGATATATATTTCGGAAGAGTTTAATTTATGAACCAGAGAAATACATCAAAAAAAGAAAGAAAGAAGAGGGGCGTCGTAGCTCCTTCTGCATATTAATAAGAAAAGAAAGGGCTCATTCTGCATAATCTACAATATAGAAAATCTTATACTCACATGCGGTAGTTCTGGTAGAAATCAGTGAGCTGATAATAGATGAAAACAGGGCTCTTCATGTGCTTTGGAACCTGATAACAGCCAATTAACGCACATTTTTACCGTAATTAAAAAATAATTACTAAGAAAAAATGAAAAGTAATTAAGAAAATAACTTCAAACAATTGGACTAACAGTCAATCTCCTGGTACATGTCTTGTCTGTTCCAACACTCTGGATATATTGAAGAATGCGATTGCTATAAATGGGAGGGATGCATTCTCTGTCATAGCGTTCCTCTATCTCCACCACCTACATTTCCACAAAATGAAAGTATGGTTGCTGGCAACCAAAAAAAACCTTGCAGTAACCAAGATAATGGAAGGATTGGATTATATTACTTTGTTTGATGCAGACAAGGCTGCTATACCGATAGGAAAGAAGACAATACCAATAAGAGTGAATGCTGAAATGACCTGAATCCCATATAAACAATAAAATTACAAAAAAGATTCTTATTGAAAATCTAAAGGAAGGAAATGGGCATTATTCAAAATAGAAAAATCAAGTAGAATACGATGTAACCATACTAATTTCGGAGTTACGATTGGTTTGCAAGCAGGAAGCTCTTGTTGTGTGAATCTAGAATCTGCAACAATGAAGAAACAATTCTATATTTTTAGCAACCTCAGTTGCACATGATTAAAACATGTTTTTACACAAACATTACAAATCTCTGACGCAATCTTAAATTAGTTAGCAGTTAATTTATAAAGAACACATACAAGACCACATGCATTACAGAAAACAAAAAACGAAAAAAGGGTCAATTGAAGGGAAGGTGTACATGGGGGTGGTTTCTCGGATTTTGTTCTGGAGGCAGGAATTGGCTCATAACCACCACCTTCGCTGGTGCTTGTGCCATCCAGGTTCACGTCAAACAACGTGGTATCATCCTCGAGGAGTGGAGACATGGCCATACTTACAAGTCGCAATTGCAAACAAAGGAAATGGAGAATCTCTTTCTTTATTTATTTCCCTTTCTACATTTTCACGCTTTCTTGTTTTCCATTTTGGGGAGCATTGGATCCGTCTGCTTCGTTTTGAAAACAATTTTGATTTGTTTGGGGATTTAAATGTAAATAGTGGAAGTTTTGTCGTAAACTTTGGATTATTAGAAGATTAATGATGAGGATCAAATTCCAATTTGTAAGTCTAATTGATTATTTAACTTATAATAAGAATTTACTGACTCATTCCTGTAAATAAAAATCATCATGAATTAGGTGCAAAACATGCGTGCGCCAAACGTCTGACTAGTGGAAAATAAAAAAAGGCTTAAATTGGCATTAGGCAACGAGCACGATTTTAGGATTGAGTGATTCCATATGATTAGTGAAATCAATGATAAAAATAATAATATATATCCCAAAATAATAATTGAATAATTCAGCAGTTGATATGATAAGAAAACTACTTGATGTTCAGGAAAATCCAGGCAGCAGAAAGCCTCTTCTAGCTTACCATCATCTCTAAACTCCTCTTCTTTTCCTTCTAGGGAAAAAAATAATAATCTAACCAGCTATATATCCATCCATTTCAGGATAAATAGTTGAAACTTCTGATATTATAAGAAACGAACTGATCAGTGAATCTGATCTTTTGGTACGAGAATGTCGAAGTCACTAACAGTCCATTCAGCAACTTGATCATTGCTTATGTATATTTCAGTTCCCAAGTCGATGGATGGCCAGTGTCTCTCTACAGGTTTTGTACCCGGATCCTGCATCGTCATGACAAAAGACATGAATGAACTTCATATGAAGAAGAAGAAGAGGAAAGACAAGGACAGTGCTGAATGTACCTGGTAGAAGTAAAGTGATTGAGATAGTCTCCCAACATCAAGTTCCCAACTTCTTGGATCTCCAATCCAACCCTCACCCTTCTTTGCGGGGTACCCATAATCACCCCACACAGGGTGAGGAATGATTTGCAATATTTCCTGGGGTTGAGGATTGCTGTATGCGTCACATAAATTATAGGGCTCCTCAAGGTGCAGAGCATTGCCAGGAGCACAGTACATGTGATATGCATCGAAGGGGAAGCTGGCATTGTTTGTCCTATGAACTCTTGTTCCATTAGGAAACGTGTGATAAGGCGGGCAACCGGCGACTTTCTCCGGTGAGCACCATGATTCTGTTCCGGGATTTATGATCATCTCACTGTATCTAGTGACATCTGATCTCACATCCCCATTGCAAGGACTGCCATCGTTTTTCCAACAGCTCCCAATGTCCATCAGGTAGAACTGGCTTCCTGATCCACCTCCTTGTGTAATGTTTAGCTTGAATTTTACTTTGAAGTTTGGTGACTTTGGCACCTGCATGAATATATGAAATGTTTTGAAAATATGATACATTGATTAATCATTGGATTTTGACAAGAATGATGTTAAAATCTGTGTACTGTGTACTTATCTAAGAATTTGAATATGCAATTTTCAATTGAAAAGTCCAAAATTCAGAAGAACGAGTATGAGAGGAGAACGAAGGAAAAAAACATAACTTACTATTTTTGACATGCCCCTTGTTTGGTAGTGATAACCACCGGAGAATCCTT
>Ga0307515_10016152_pt1 | contig 13690 bp, 12 predicted proteins | sample 17_EM_MG_FD_194513 | JGI IMG/M metagenome (GOLD analysis project Ga0307515, IMG submission 194513) | Populus trichocarpa ectomycorrhiza microbial communities from riparian zone in the Pacific Northwest, United States - 17_EM | ecosystem: Host-associated > Plants > Roots > Unclassified | place... | reverse complement strand
GGGCAATGTGGTCAGCGGCAAGAACTCCGGCGCCATCGGCGACCCCAACACCGTCAGCGGCAACGAGTCCTACGCGCTGGGCAACAACAACACCATCGTTGCGAACAATGCCTTCGTGGTGGGCAACAACGTCACCGTGGCCGCAGGCCTGGACGGTGCGGTGGTGCTGGGCAACAGCTCCGAAGTCGTGGCGGCCACTAAGGCGCCGAGCGGCATCATCAATGGCAAGAGCTACACCTATGCGGGCGGCGCACCGGCTGCCGGCGATGTGGTGAGCGTCGGCTCGGCCGCTGCTCCGCGCCAGATCCAGAACGTGGCGGCAGGCCAGGTGAATGCCACCAGCACGGACGCCATCAACGGCAGCCAGCTGTTTGCGACCCATGAGGCCATCGCGGATGTGGCGACGGTGGCAGGCAAGGGCTGGAACCTGAGTGCCAATGGGGGTGCGTCGCAGAACATCGCCCCGGGCGGCACGGTGAACTTCCAGAATGGCCAGAACATCGAGCTCACGCAGGCCGGCAACCAGATCACGGTGGCCACGGCCAAGGACGTGAACTTCGACAGCGTGACCAGTGGCCAGACGAAGATCGACACCACCGGCGTTGCGGTGGGCGCGAGCGTGAAGCTGGGAGACACCGGCCTGACCATCACGGGCGGCCCGAGCGTGACGAGCGCGGGCATCGACGCGGGCAGCAAGATCATCACCAACGTCGCTGCCGGCGTGGCCGCCACCGACGCAGTCAACGTCAGCCAGCTCAACGCCGTGAGCGACGTGGCGGTGAAGTACGACCTCAACGGGAACGGCACGGTCAACTACAACAGCGTCACGCTGACCGGTGTGGGCGGCACGATCATCCACAACGTCGCTTCGGGCATCGCACCGACCGATGCAGTCAATGTGAGCCAGCTCAATTCGGTCGCGAACGCGGCGGCCAACAAGTGGATCACCGGCAATCCGACGAGCTACCAGCCGCCGAAGGCGAACGGCATCGACAGCACGGCCGTCGGCTCTGGTGCCGTCAGCGACGGCAAGAATTCCGTCGCGCTGGGCAGCAACTCGAACGACGGCGGCCGCGCCAACGTGGTCTCCGTCGGCTCCGCGGGCGCGGAACGCCAGGTCACGAACGTGGCCGCGGGTACGCAGGACACCGATGCGGTGAACGTCAGCCAGTTGCGGCCGTTCGCGGATGCGCTGGGCGGCGGCACCAAGGTGAATGCCAATGGAAGCATTACCGGCCCCACCTACAACATCACGACGGTGGATGCCAAGGGCACGACCACCAGCAACGCCTACAACAACGTGGGCGATGCGCTGGGCGGACTGAGCAACTCGGTGGTCAATCTCAACGACGTGGTCAACAGCGGCACGCTCATGAAGTACTTCCGCGCCAACTCGACGGCTGCCGATGCGGTGGCCGGCGGGGCCGAAAGCGTGGCCATGGGGCCGCAGGCCAGCGCGGGCGGCGCCAGCGCCGTGGCCAGCGGCGATCGGGCGAATGCCGGCGGCGCGGGCAGCGTGGCGGTGGGCCAGCAGAGCACGGCCTCGGGAGCCTCTTCGGTGGCCATCGGCCAGAACGCGCAGGCGACGAACACCGGCTCGGTGGCCCTCGGCTTCAACAGCGTCTCCAGCGGCGTCAACACGATCGCGATCGGCACCGGCGCGCTGGCGACCAATTCGGTCGCGGTCGGCGCCGGTGCGCAGGCCGGCGGCGGCAGTGCGGCCTTCGGCGACAACGCGATCGCGATCAATGCCATCAAGGGCATCGCGCTGGGCAACGGCGCGAACGTGAGCAGCACGGGTGGCGTGGCGCTCGGCGCGGGCTCGGTGGCGGACCGCGGCGGCATGAACGGGCAGCGCGAAGCGGTGTCGAACGTGGCGGTGAGCTCGACGCAGGGTGCGGTTTCGGTCGGCAGCGCGGGCAACGAGCGCCAGATCACCAATGTCGCGGGCGGCACCGCGCCGACGGATGCGGTCAACGTGCGGCAACTGCAGGCGGTGCAGGGCGGCAACGTCCAATACACCACCAACGCAGACGGCTCCGTCAACCACAACAACGTGACGCTGGGCAACGGCCAGGCGCCCAACGGCACCACGATCTCCAACGTGGCGCCGGGCGTGGCGGGCACCGACGCGGCCAACATGAACCAGCTGCGCGGCACCGAGCAGAACCTCAACAACCGCATCGACGGCGTAGCGCGCAATGCCTATGCCGGCGTCGCTGCCGCCATGGCAGTGCAGATGCCGGGCTCCACGATGCCCGGCAAGACGGTGATGCGCGTCGGCACAGCGGTGTTCAAGGGCGAGTCGGCCGTGGGCATCAGCTTCCGCCGTACCTCGGAGAACAACGCGTGGAGCGTTACCGGCGGCGTCGGCATGAGCCGGGCCGGCGTGGCGGCCACGGTAGGCGCCGAGTGGGTGTTCAACTGATTCGAGGGATATTTGAAATGACGAAGACTCAAACTGTTCGCCCCCGGCATCGGGGCCTCTTGGCACTCGCGGCATTGGCATCGGCCGCGCTGCTCTCGGCCTGCGGCACGCCGGGGAGCGCGATCGATGCGCAAGCGCAAGCGCGCGCCATGGCCGCGCGGCCCACGGCGCCGGCAGAGAAGGACTTCCCACCGATCGACTCCGCCAAGTGGAAGCAAGGCGCCTTCCCCAGCCTCGAGGCCTTGCGTCAGATGAACAAGGGCATGGGCAAGGACCAGGTGCGCAACCTCCTGAGCTGGCCGCATTTCAGCGAAGGCATGTTCGGCGTGGAAGAGTGGAACTACATCTTCCACCTGCGCACCGGCAATGGGCCGGAGTTCATCACCTGCCAGTACATGGTGCGTTTCGACGATTCGATGCTGACCACTGGCGTGTACTGGAAGAGCCCGGAGTGCGAAGCCCTGGCCACGCGCCAGGCGGCCAAACCGTCGCCCACGCCGGCGCCCAAGCCGGTGGTCCAGCCGCTGCCCACCCAGCCGGCGGTGGCATCGCCGCCCCGGAAGATCAGTCTGGGCGCGGACGGCATGTTCCGCTTCGGCGGCGCAGGGTTGGCTGACCTGCTTCCGGAAGGTCGGCGAAAGGTCGAGCTGCTCGCGGCGGAGATCCGTCGCAACTTCGGCTCGCTCCGATCGATTTCCATCACCGGCCACACCGATCGTCTGGGCTCGGCTTCGTACAACGACGCCTTGTCGCTGGCGCGTGCGAACACGGTGCGCGATCTGCTGGTTCGAGAAGGGATCGATGCCAAGCTGATCCAGACGGCAGGGGCCGGCAAGACGCGGCCGATCGCGAACTGCCCGGGTCTGCAGAAGACGCCGGCACTGGTGGCCTGCCTGCAGCCCAACCGCCGCGTCGAACTCGAGGTCAGCGGGGAGCAATGAAATGGCGACACCGGCTGTGCCAGCGGATCGCGATCCTGGATGAGGCGCCGCGCTCAAGGGAACTTCTGCGCAGGGCGGTCCGGGTGCTTGGGCATTCCCCGCTGGTTTTCGAGAGCATGAAGGAACTGCTCCTGACCCAAGGCACACCGCAGCGCTATGCCTTGCTGTGCCTGGGCGTTTCCGGCAACGCGCGGGATGCACGCTTCGTCGTGGCGCAAGCAAGGGACGTCGTCGGCACCGATGTGCCCGTGGTGCTCGTTGCGAACGCAGGCCCCGCAGCGATATCGCGAATGCGGACGTACCTGGCGGGCGATGACGTGCTGGCGTCATCTTTGACCTTCGCCCAGACCTGCGTCAGCCTGGCGGCGATCATGGAGCGTCGCGGCATGCCCACCGTCAAGTACGGCCTGACATGGGGCGACTATTGCTTTCTGCCCGTTTCAAAAGACCGGTTGCGCGAGGCAAGAGCCCAAGCGACTACCTTGCAGAGAGAAGCGCTGGCTTCTTTTTGAAATTCTGCGGCAATTCATGGAACGATCGTCTTGGTCGAGCGGCTTCACGTTGCTCGAAACGCTGATGGTGCTCGCCATCTCGGCCATCCTCATGGCGCTGGCGGTGCCTTCGATGCGCAACCTCATCGAGGGCAGCGGCGTTGTCGACAGCGTCAACAGCTTTGTGGGCGCCATCAGCTATGCGCGCTCGGAAGCGCTCCGGCGCGGGCTCCCCGTCACCTTGTGCCGCAGCGTCGACGCCGAGACGAGCGGTACGCCGGCGTGCAGCGCAGACCGGTACTGGGAGGCCGGCTGGATGGTCTTCGTCGATCTCGACAGCAACGGCGTCTTCGAAGCAAGCCAGGGAGACAGTTTGCTGCGCGTCCAGGGCGCCCTGAGCAATCGCGGGACCATCGTTCAGGGCAAGCGCGAGGGCGGTGGCTCCTATGCAAGCCTCAGGTTCAGGCCCACGGGCACGCTGAAGAATGGCGCCTCGACCTTCACCTTCGATTCGCCCTCCGACATCGTCGCCGCGCGGCGCAGGGTCTGCGTCAGCATGGTCGGCAGAGTCCGTCTCATCACCAACACCGAGACCGAGGTCTGCTCATCGTGAAGACCCGTCCGGGCCGCGAGACCGGCGCGTCCCTGCTCGAGGTGATGGTCGCCATCCTGATCATGTCCTTCGGGTTGCTGGCCCTCGGCGGCTTGGCGGCGGCCACCCAGCAGTACGTGAAGATGGCCCAGTTCCAGTCCGTCGGCACGGCGCTCGCATCGGACCTGGGCGAGCGCATGCGCGGCAACGTCCAGGCCTTCGAGAAGAGCAGCTACAACCGGATCGCGGCGTACTCGACCGAGGCTGTCGCCGTGCCCCCGTGCGACATCAAGACCGCATGCACGGCCGACGAGATCGCGGCCATCAACATGGCGCAATGGATCGGGGAACTGCAACTGCGCCTGCCGGGCGGCGACGCCTACGTCCAGCGCGATGCCGTCAATCCGCTGGCGACGGACGTCTGGATCCTGTGGATCGACCCCGACGCCGAGTTCGGCAAGGTCGGCCGGGGCGTGGGAGCGACCAGCGACTGCCCCGCCAAGGCGGTCGCCGGCATCACGGTCGGCGCGCCCATGCCCCGCTGCATGTACTACCGGATCAGCATATGAACAAGACGCCAGGTCGCCAGCGTCTTGCGCGCGCGCGGGGTCGCACCTTTCTGGAGCTGCTGATCGCCATCACGATCGGCATCGTGGTGCTGGGTGCGCTGATCGTCGTCTATCTCTCCACCGGTGCCAGCAGTCGGCAATCGACGGCGATCTCGCGCATGAACGAGGATGCCGCGATCGCGCTCGACTTCGTCGGGTCGCAGCTGCGCTTGGCCGGTTTCAGCATTCCCCGCCGCAGCGTGGCGTCCGGCGGCGCGATGGTCGATGGGGTGCAGATGTCGGTGCCCGATCGAAACTTCATCGGCGCGGGCATCCGGGCCTGCGACCATGGCTTCTCGAATCCGACCGTCGCCGCCTTCGAGGACCTTGCGTGCAGCGACGCATCGACCGGTGCCGCGGCGTTCGCGCTTCGCTTCGAAGGCGCAGACCCCGCTGGTGCCGATGTTGCCCGGACCTTGCTGCCGCCCAATACCGACTGCCTGGACCAGGGGGTCGACGCACCCGAGTACACGGCGGGCGCGCTGGGCGAGTCCTACCCGCTCGTCGAATCCCGGTTTGTCGTCGGGCTCAGCAAGTCGAGCGGCACGCCGGAGCTGTCATGCGGCGGCAACGGCAAGGCGTCGTTCGCCCCGCAACCCATCATGCAGTACGTGGAGGACATGACCCTGCGCTACGGTATCGCCGCCGACCGCCAGGGTCGTGAAGTCGTGCAGTACCTCGACAACGCCGCCGAGATCGACAAACTTCCCGAGACGCTCGATCAGCGCTGGTCGCGCGTCGTGACGGTCAGGCTGTGCCTGCTTATGCGCAGCGCCGAGCCTGATCCCGCGGGCGCGGGCAAGTACATCGACTGCGAGGGGAGGCCGGTGCCGTCGGGCGACGGGTTGATCCGCCGCGCCTACGTCAGCACCTTCACGCTGCGCAACCGCGGTGGTTTCTCGGGGGATGCGCTGTGAGGCCGCGCATCGCGGCGGCCCGCGCGGCCGGGCGCGGGATCGTGCTGGTGCTCGCGCTGGTCCTGCTGGTCCTGATCTCGCTGGTCGCCGCAGTGGCCATCCGGCGCGCGACTTCCGGTGAACAGGTGTCCAAGGCCTTGAAGACCCATACCGTGGCCTTCCAGGCGGCGGAAACCGCGCTGCGTTTCTGTGAAGACCAGGTGCTGAAGAATTCCAGGATCGCGAGCGGCAAGGACGTGCTGGAGCCGGTGCCCTACCCGATGGACGGCAGCGCGCCGGCGCTCTGGAACAGCCGGGCCAATTGGGACCCGGCGGCGGGCAAGGCGCTAGCGATCGACACAACGCTGGTCAACTCCAAGGACAGCGCGGCCAGACAGCTGCCGAAGACGGTACTGCCGCGCTGCATGGTCGAGCAACTGCGGTTGCCCAGCGATGAGGGCGCCGAGGTCGACGCCTTCCTCATCACCGCGGTCGGCTTCAGTGCCGACTACCACCAGACGACGTCGTCGAGCCCGCCCGACGCAGGCGGCGAGGTATGGCTGCAGTCCACGGTGACACGCAAGCGCTAGCCGAGTGAAGAAACGGGAGGAAAACAAAAATGAAAAACCGGGCTCGACTATTGGCCGCGATTGCGATGGGTGTGCTGGTGGCCGGCAACGTCGGGGCAGGCTTGTCGCAGATGCCTTTGACACGCTCGAACTCCTCGATTTACCCCAACCTGATGTTCACGCTCGACGATTCGGGATCGATGGAATTCGAGTGCCTGCCCGACTCGAACTGCCATGTGCCCGATGTCGTCGCAGGAGCCGTGGCGTGGTATCCGGCCGGGGGCTATTGGGATTGCTGCCGCTCGGTGGCGACTTACGACAGCCGCAAGTTGTTCGCGCGTCGGATACGGTCCGCCGGGACCAATTCTCTCTACTACAACCCCGAGATGCGCTATAGGCCATGGCTCAATGCCGATGGCTCGCGGTTTCCCGAATATTCCGAAACCGCGGCCCCGCTCGATCCGCAAAATCCTGCGACAAAGGTCAATCTGGTTGCGACGCAGACCGTCACCGCGTTTTGGTGCGCGGACCTGACTGCCGCCTGCGCCGTCGCTCGGATGAAGGCGAGTGCAGAGACCTTCTGGCCTGCCCAGTACTACCAGCTTGCGCCGGGGGCATTCGGCAAGAATCTGACCGACTACACGCAGGTCCTGATCTCGTCTTCCAACAACAGGTACGCGAAGAGCGCGAACCGTCAGGATTGCGCCGGCGACACGTGCACCTACAAGGAGGAAATACAGAACTTCTCGAACTGGTTCACCTACGCGCGCAATCGTCTCAAGGTCGCCATAGGCGGGACGTCCGAGGCATTCGCCAGCGTTTCGCCGGGGTTTCGCGTCGGCTACGGCACGATCAACAGTCCTGCGACCACGGTCGACGGTGTCGTGACCCGAACGGTCCTTCGAGGCGTTCGCCCGTTTGGCGGCGACGGCAGGAACGACTTCTACCGGTTGCTTCAGAACTCGAAACCTCTCGGCGGAACGCCGCTCAGGCGCGCCTTGGATGATGTGGGGCAGTATTTCTCGCGCGCGGACACGCAATCGCCGTGGGCGAAGGATCCTGTTGCCGGCCAACTCCCCAGCGAACATCTGGGTTGCCGGCGCGCGTATCACATACTGATGACAGACGGCGTCTGGAATGGCGATGCCGCATCGACGGCGGCTGCGGCCGAGGATGTCGACGGCACCGAAGGGCCCTGGATTACGCATGAAGACAAGACGACGAAGTGGCAATACACACCGATTGCGCCCTACGTCGGCACCGGTGGTTCGACGCTTGCGGATGTGGCGATGTATTACTGGAACAGGGATCTTCGTCCCGATCTTCCGAACAACGTGCCGCACAGCACGACCCATCCGGCGTTCTGGCAGCATCTCGTCAATTACACACTGGCATTCGGCGTGAAGGGCAATCTGCGCAATCCCGAAGACCTGCCGACGCTGGCATCAGCCTGGGGCATGCCGGCCTCGGACGCAGAGCTGCCCAATGTCGACGATCTTTGGCACGCCGCGGTGAATAGCCGGGGTTCGGCCAAGAGCGCCGTCAACACCATCGAGTACGCCAGCGCCGTGAAGTCGATGCTGGAAGACATCGATGCACGCAGCGGCAATGACGCTGGTGTCGCGGTCTCGGGCCGGAGCTACTCGCCGACGACCTACAAGTACGTGCCCAGCTACAAGGCCGGCGACTGGACCGGCGACATCGAGGCGTTGGCGTTGAGCGATGGCAAAAGGGCCTGGCTCGCTTCCGAGCAACTGCCGCCGGACCCTGCAGACCGCAAGATCTACACACTCAACCAGGAAGACGCCAAGGGCGTGCCGTTCACCTCTGCGGCGATGAGCGCCGCGACCCAAAAGCTGCTCGGGGTCGACGAACCCGGCAAGTTGATCGGCTACGTGCGCGGCGATCGCACCGAGGAGGCGAAAAGCTATCGCAAGCGCGTGGCGCTGCTGGGCGACATCGTCAATTCGTCCCCCGTGTTGGTGAAGGACCTGGTCGACAGCCAGTACGATTTCCTGTCGACCTCGACGCCGGGTCAGGGCAGCTATCTGCGATTCGTGGACAGCAAGAAGTACCGGAGCGCACAACTCTTCGCTGGCGCCAACGACGGCATGCTGCATGCCTTCAACGCCGGCAGCGGCAAGGAAATTTTCGCGTTCGTGCCACGGACTGTGCTGGGCGGCCTGAAGGCGCTCGCGGACCTCGCCTATGCGCACCGCTACTTCGTCGACGGGCCGTTGGCCGAGGTCGATGTCTACGACCGCAAGGACACGAGATGGCGCAACCTGGTCGTGGGCGGGGGCGGTGCAGGGGCGAAGAATCTCTTTGCCATCAATGTCCCGGTACCTTCCTTGCCGGAGAAGGGTGCACCGACCGCATTGAGCGACGCAGCGTCGGCGCCCGGCGCCGGAGACATCCTGTGGGAGATCAACAGCAGCGCCGATGATCTCAAGGACCTGGGCAATGTGCTGCAGGCGCCGGAGGCGGGCATCCTTCGCGACGGCACCTGGGTGATCGTTACCGGCAACGGCTACGACAGCGCTGACGGCAAGGCCAAGCTGTACCTGATCGATGCCCGCACCGGCGCGCGCGTCGCGGTGCTGGACACCGGGGCCGGCTCGACCGCGGCGCCCAACGGCCTCGGCGGCGTGGAGCTGATGCGCGACGGCGCCAAGCGCATCGTGGCCGCCTATGCCGGCGATCTCTACGGCAACCTCTGGAAGTTCGACCTGTCGTCTTCCAAGCGTGCGGACTGGGGGGTCGCCTTCGGTGGAAATCCGCTCTTCAAGGCCACCAACGGCAAGAGCGAACCGGAGCCGATCACCGCAGCCCCCAGCGTCACGCGCCATCCGCTCGGCGGCCTCATGGTCCTGGCGGGTTCCGGGAAGCTGTTCGAAAAAGAAGATGCCGACAGCCAGTCGGAGCGGACCCTGTACGGCGTCTGGGACAAGGTGGTGGTCGGGGCCAGTTCCGGCAAGGCCGACGACCGCGTCGCGAACAACGACCTGCTCGTGACCCAGGCCATCACGAGCCTGAACATCGGCGGCACCTCCGGCAGCTACTTCGCGATCAGCAGCAACGGCGTGGACTACGGCGCGGGCGACGACGCGAAGAAGCGAGGCTGGAAGATCCGCATGGGCATCGCCAAGGGACAGCGCCTGATCTACGCGCCGAAGCTCCATTCAGGCCGCGTGATCTTCGACACCATGGTGCCCGGCGGCACTGCTACGGGCTGTACTGCATCCGTGCCGAGCGGCTATATCTTCGTGCTCGACCCTTTCACCGGTGCGCCAGGGCGCGACGGGCCGACCTTCGACACCAACGGCGACGGACACATCACCACGGCGGACAACGCCACGGCGGCCATCACAAGCTATTCGTCCGTCGGCGACAAGGCGATCGTCGGGATGCCCGGTTCCGGGTCTTCTTCGCAGGTTCGCATCGAAGGCGTGGGTGCCGGCAAGCTGGTCCAGCTGGGCAAGACGCCGATCGGCCGCCAATGGAGGCAGATCGCCTCACCGCCTCCGTACTGAGCACGACCGTGCGAGCCCGCCAACAACCTACGTGCCCCGTTCGAGGCTTTACCCTCATCGAGCTGATGATCGTGGTCGCGATCCTCGCGATCCTTGCGGCGATCGCCTACCCCAGCTACGTCGACTCGGTCCGGAAGTCCAGGCGCGCGGAGGCGCGGGCCCAGCTGCTGGAAGCGGCGCAGTACATGCAGCGCTTCTATTCACAGAACGACAGCTTCAAGAGGGCGGTCGATACGGGCGTCGACATGACGCTACCCGGCGAGCTGAAGATCGTGCCCCGGCAAGGCGCTCAGACTTATACGATCGACTTCGCGACGAACTCTCCGACGCCGAGCTCATTCAATCTCCAGGCCACGCCCACCGGCTCGATGAAAGGCGACCGCTGCGGAACGCTGGAACTCGACAACGTAGGCCGCAGGAAAGCGGCCACCGGCGTGCCGGTCGAAGACTGCTGGCGCTGAACGCCTCTCGTTCGGTCAGTTCGAACAGAGGCGAGCCAGCTCGTACGTGCGGGTGTGGATGAAGTCGATCAAGGGCCGGCACGAAGATTCGAATTCCGTCTCGGCGCCGATCATCGCGCCTTCGGCCGAGCCCAGCGCCAGAAATATTTTCTGCGCCAGTCGCGATGTTTCGGTGCGGCGGTGGCGGGTGGCATTCAGTAGCGAGTTCAAGTCGACATGACAATCGAGAAGATGTCGTCCAAGTCGGTCGGCAACCGACTCCCACCGCATCGGGCCAGGCGTTCGGTCGGGAACTTTGGACAACTCGTCGATCAGCGAGCGATGAATGATCTCGCCGCGCTCGAGATGACTCCGGATGGTGGGTTTTTCCGGTAGCAGGTGCGCGTCAAGAAACTTGTCTGGCACGCCGATCATCAAGCTCTGGAGGCTCCGATAGGCGCGCTGAAAACGGTGCAGCCGCCGCTGCTGCGAGCCTCTGGCTGTTCCGCGGCGCGCATCGTCAATAGCGATGCCGAGATGGACAAGATGCTGACGAATCTCGCAAGCGATATCGCGGAGATTGTCGGTGTCGGCGACCCTGTCGATCTTCGTGTGTGCATCCGGCTCTTCGGGCATCCCGCTGCTGTCGGGGATTCGGACCAGCGTGTCGCAGAAACGCGCGACGGCGTGCGCAAGCGGCTTCATGGCGTCGTTTGCGATCCGGAACAGTCGATGCGTGCTGTGTGCGCGGATTGCCTTCGGCAGCGCGGCACGGCGTGGCGGCTCTGCAAATTCATGCAAGCTGATGCACTCATTGAGAGCCAAAATTACGTCCGGCGAGGAATAAACGGGTTGTTCCATTGTGAGAAATAAGGGCATGTGTTCCAGCTGAGACTGTCTTTTGGCAAGGTCATACCTGTAATGCTGAAGCCATTGAATTGATTCGCTGAGCGTGCACGCATTCACCGTGTCGTCTCCGTGCTAGGTTGTCAAATCGATCCAGCAGGCAAAAAGCGGATGCCCATCGACGATCTGCGGCGGAGCGGCTCGATACGCGCGAAAGCCCGCCTTTCTAAGCAGTCTCTCGACGCCCAGAGGAGAAACCGTGATGAGGCGGCTGGCTTGATGCCTGAGCGCGCATTGCTGAACTGCATGGAGCAATCCAATGGCTGTGGGGGACGAAAATTGGCCCGACAGGACGTTGGAGCTGAAGTCGAACGCCGCAAATCTTGAGAGTTCCCAAACGTCGGCGGATCTCGGTATCGGGGCATCGGCGAGAAGTTGCGGAAAGATTTCGCCCAGCAAATACGGTTGCAGGGTGGGCAACAGCCTGGCGACGCCGACGCAGTCGCCCTGTTCGCGTGCTACCACGTAAATCGTGTCGGGACGGTCGAATTGATCGAGCTCGAGGCCAGCGTCGGCGGCCAAATCCCAACCCAGCGTTTTAATGAATACTTTGTGTCTATATCGGGCAAGCCCGAGAAAAACTTCGTTCGTCAGATTTTGCGAAGTACCGGTAATGAATTCCACCCTGGCTCCTTAAAGACCGGGGGCTATTTCACCTAGATCATTCGCTGGTGGTAACTACCAAAGTTGGTAGGTCGGCGGATTTATCGACAGCCGGACCACGCATACCTGGTGCACAGCGCGGCGCGGGTCGATTCCGCCCAAGCCATGGCATCCACCAGGTCCGCAAGGCGTCTGAGGCTTTGCTGCCATGCAATGTCCTGCCGAGCGCGATCGACCAGCAGGACATTGGTGAACGGCAGGCCTACGCGGCGCCACAGCACTTGGCCGAGCTCGCACTGCATCTCCCAATCCCAGCCGAGCGTGACGGGCGAGCCGGCCGCAGCCGTCCATTCCGTATAGCCGGTGATCGAGGTGGGTCGGCCGCACGCCTGCGCGGCGGGTTGTGAGCTCTCTTCGTGAATGCCCGAAAGCAAGTGCTGCAGGCGCAGCGTCGGCAAGGCCTGAATCGGCAGCCGCACGAGGCCATGGGGCGGCATCGGCTCTCCAAATGCGGAATCGCTCATCGGTTGGGCTCTGGATCTCCAATCGTGCGCTGATGCTGCATCGCGTGGTGCTGCAACCCAAAGGCAGCCGGCTCCGGACCTAGAAGTTGAGCCATCCGAGCATGGCGGCCCTCACCACGGCGGAAGTCTTGTTTGCCGCCCCGAGTTTGGCGGTCGCATTCCGCACATGAAAGTTGACTGTGTCCACAGAGATGGCAAGGATTCGCCCGATGTCGTTCGCCGTCTTGCCGTCGGCAGTCCATTTCAACACTTCGATTTCTCGCTCCGTCAGTCGTATGTCCTGGGCTTGCTGAAGCCGTGGTGCCAAGGCGCGAGTCAGCGTCAGGTGCGCGACGTTCACCAGCCACCGCATTCTGATTTCCTTGGTCGCGAGTTCCTTCGCGGAGAGCTTTTCGCCCGAGCGCGCCAGGGTCAGCATGCCGCCGACGCCGTTGGCGTCCAGGCTCGACTGGGCCCAGCCGACGCGCAGGCCGTAGGAGCGGGCCTCCTCCCAAAGTTCCTTGGTGGGCGTGAACAGCGCGTCGCTCCATATCACCGGTGTTTGTGTTCGGCGGCAATGCAGGACGGAGGGATCGATGCTGACGTAGGAAGCGTCAAGATAACGCTGCGTCCATTCAGGCGGATAGTCGAACAGCGTGACCACCCTTGGGTTCGACACGGGCAAGGGAAGACGAACTCCATAGGCGCAGTATTCGAACCCCAGCGCGCGCGCCGCACTCACGATCTTGTCGAAGATCTCTTTCTCGCCGGGAGCGCCGCCCACGATCCTCAGCAAATCTTCTTGCCAGGCTTTCATTGCGTGCCCTCCCCGGGACCTCGTGCCTGCTTCAGCTTGCCAGATGGAGGCAGAATCGGCTGCGATTTTGGAAACTCTGGCTTGCACTTGATGACGAACTTCGACGCCGCGATCGTCGATGCGTTTTCTTTAGAGACTGGGAGCTATTTCACCTAGATCATTCGCTGGTGGTAACTACCAAAGTTGGTAGGTCGGCGGATTGATCGTGCTGCAGGCGCAGCGTCGGCAATCCCGTGGTGCCGAAACCCAAAGGCAGCCGGCTCCGGACCTAGAAGTTGAGCCATCCGAGCATGGCGGCCCTCACCACGGCGGAAGTCTTGTTTGCCGCCCCGAGTTTGGCGGTCGCATTCCGCACATGAAAGT
>Ga0307515_10016151_pt1 | contig 13691 bp, 1 predicted proteins | sample 17_EM_MG_FD_194513 | JGI IMG/M metagenome (GOLD analysis project Ga0307515, IMG submission 194513) | Populus trichocarpa ectomycorrhiza microbial communities from riparian zone in the Pacific Northwest, United States - 17_EM | ecosystem: Host-associated > Plants > Roots > Unclassified | place... | reverse complement strand
AAGTGTATATAAAAGTCTAAATATAAATTATTAAAAATTATTATTAAGTGGTTGTTAAGATATTAAGGTATGAATTTCCTAATTTTTGGGTGTCGGCCACTTGGTGGTATCGGCCACTTGGTGGTATAATACGTTATATAATTAAAATTAATTTTATATTTTAACTACCTATAAATACTAGAGTGTTAATATACCTTATTTTTAAATCTAGAATTTTAATTATTCTAATTATCCTAATTGTTCTAATTGTCCTAATTGTCCTAATGGTCCTGATGGTCCGTTTGGTCCGTTTAGTCCGTTTGGTCTAGGCGGCCTCCTAACAGGCTCCTAACAGGAAACCGAGTGTAAGGGTCTTCTAGAGATCCTGGCAGCCCTAACAGGAGCTATTAGGAGCCTGTCAGTACTATTAGGAGGCATGAACATTTTCCTAATGTAGTTAACTATATATTTAACCACTAATTAGTATTAGCTATATAGGGTAACTCATTAATAACGACTACTTAAGTAGGTTATAGTAATGTTAGTTAATATACTTGTTATTTTCTAGAATAAGAAAGGGCGAGGAGCTTAAGGCTCCTCGCTACGCTAGTGCTATAGCAATACATAACGACCACTTATCCTACTCCCAATAGTAACAATGATATTTTAGGCCTATACCCATAATTTGCCTAAAATAGTAATATCTCTATATCTTCCTATAGTGTTGCACTATATATAAACTATATAGCTAGTAATAGTAATACCTAATTATTCTATATATAATTAATATAATATCTTAAATACTATTCTAGTGTCTAATTTAATCTCTCTATCTATCCGTCCGTCTATAGATAATATACCGTTAATATTACTACGCAAACCCCTTATTCTATTAAGAATATCTTTTAAAATACTATTATAAATCTTAAATTTCTGTCTAATATAATCTTTATTAGTACTCTATATTTTATAAATACTTCTTTAATATAAATTTTAGCGATATTCTCCACTAATATTTTTCTATGTATACTATAAAGTAGCCCTATTTAGTTAACTTATCTACTATTACTAGGACTGTATTATGCTCCTATTTAGTAATAGAATCTCTTAACTTTAGCAACTTTATAATAAAGTCCTATAAGATAACCTCCTATAGTCTCTCTAGTATCGTAATAGGCTATAGCTTCCCCTATAGCTTATACCTTATTAGCTTATTTCTTTAGCAGTCTAGGTATTCCTTTATAGCTTCCCTTACTAAACTTTAGATTCTATTAATAATATACTCCTTTTAAAGTCTTAACACTAAGCCTATAGCTCCGTTATATCCTTATATTATTCCCCTATAGAAATCTTTAATAAATTCCTTTATAATACTTTTTAGTATATATATCGCTTTTTAATTTTTATACTATATTTCCTAAATCTTTTTTATCTAATTACTCTTTAGTAACTTGTAGGTTATTATAATCTTCGGATAATTATATCTAATTAATCTATTACTATCTTTACGTAATTTTGCCCCTAATAGTTTCTTATTATTTTATAGTTTAGCTTTCCTACTAAGTATGTCTACTCTTATATTTTTGGTGCCTTTAGTATACTAAATTTTAAAATGGTATTCTATAAGTATTTCCGCCTATCTAACTTATCTATAATTAAGTTCTTTTGTTATTAGGAACCCCGTTAAGTTTTTATAATCCATTTTAACTATAAATAGTTTCTCTATACCTTATAAAAATACTATAACTATACCTAATAACTACTTATTATAAATATTATAATTTAATTTTAGCGGTATTATCTTTTAACTATAATATGCTACTAGATGCTATACGCCTCTATACTTCTATAGTAAGTATACTCCTAATATAAAGTTTAATACGTCCGTTTCTACAACTGTCTTTAAGCCTAATTAGTAGATTTTACGGATTAGCTCCTAGGTAACCCTCTTTTTAAGTTTTTAAAACAGCCTCTTTTACTTATCTCCTTATACCTATAATTCCTCTTTCTTTATTAATATTTATTAACCACTATGCTATAAACCTTCTATAGTAGTTATAAACCCCTAAAAATAACCTTAACTATATTACGTTCTTTAGTTCTTACTAACTTACTATGGCTTTAATCTTCTTTAGGTCCATACTAATATAACCTAGTTTAATAGTAAATTTAATAAAATTGGTCTTCTTAGTAAGACCTATTTAATATATTTTCTATATTCTTCCTTACTTATTAAGTAGATAATAATATTATTAAAGTATACTATAATTAACTTATTAAGGTACTCTTCTAATATACTATTAATTTGCTTCTAAAACGTTACTAGTGCGTTTATAAGTCCGAATTATATAACTAATAGTTTATATAGTCCTTCCTTTAACCTAAAGGCTTCCTTCTATTTATTGCCCTCCTTAATCCTAATCTAATAGTACGCCTATCTTAGATCTATCTTTATAAAGATTTACGCGTTACTTATCCTACTCTAGATTTTACTAATTAAGGGTAAAGGATGCTATTTAACTATTTATGGTTAATATATAACCTAAGCTTTCTATTCTTCTTTAGAACGAATAATACTAAATATCCCGCTAATAACTATAATAGTTAAATATATCCCTTTTATAGGTTCTCTTAGATAAACTCTTTAAGTACTTTTAACTCCTCTTTGGTTGGCTTATAAATTAGAAAGAACTTTAGACTAGTTCCTAGTTCTAACTCTATTTTATAGTTCTATGCTATATACTCTAATAGCTTTTTACTTTCTAGGCTTTATAGCTTTTTATTATACTTATAATATCTTTTTAGTACGTAACTTAAGCCCTACTTAGTCTCCTTATATAATCGCTCCGATTTAGTACTATACTATCTTAGTTTGCCATTATATCTTATGCTATTAAGTATCTCTAATATTAACCTAACCTATAACCTAATTAATCTTTAGATTATATTCCTATAACTAAGGTATTCTTAGTACTGCCTTATCTTGTCTTAATAGTAAGATATTAAAAGATATCTTAATGCGCCTTCCTTTAATAGTTATTTACATAGGTCCTATTTTAAGATTAATAATGCCTCCTCTATAGGCTATTAGATCTCCTAAAATTATAACTAATAAATAATGGTACTTTTTCTACCTATAAGGTAGTCCTATTTATTTAACTACTATTAGTAAAATATGGTTCCTTATTACTCCACTATTTATTAGTACTTTAAATTACTAATCTTATATTAGCATTTTGTTGGGGTGCCAAGATCCTGGAGGCCTCCTGACAGGAGTTTGATTTTCCTGATCGTCCTAATCGTCCTGTGTTGGAATTACAAGGTCATGGGGTCACAGCGGAGGTATCTTAAGGGTCTAATTAATAATAGAGATGACGCAGACGATGAATATTAATTGATTCGTAATGCAGTAGATGCGGTTAATATCTATATAGATTGCATGCGGACTTCAACCTCGCAGTGTATCCAGAGCTTAGTTAGCACCTCTCGTTTAATTCTAACACTCCCCTATGCTGACAACGCTCTGCTTGTCTGCTCGTCTGTTTCCTAAATAGGCAATTATAAAGCTATTCCCAAGTACCTTATAAGTGCCATTCGGCCTACATATAGAGGGAAAACCTAATAGGCGAAAAACCTCTGTTACTTACTCTGTTAGTTACCGATTCCTAGCGTTATATAGTCCTTTATAAATTGGTTAATTGGTAGCTGTTTTATAAGCATATCTTTAAGTTAATCTTTACCTAGTATATATACCACTTTAAGTCGATCTTACTAAACTATATCGTTTCGTATGAAGAGGTATCGAGTCTCAATATGCTTGGCTTTCTAGTAGTGCTTTATGTCGTATAAAAGGTCGACTGTACCCTTATTGTTATAGTAGAGCGTAGGGATAAAGGGGTTATTATTATTATTTCTCTCCCCTAGATCTCTTATCAGCTTCTTAAGCTATATTACTAACCTTGCTCCTTCTAACGCTGCTATAATCTCTACTTCTATTAAACTTAGTACCGTTAACTTCTGCCTTTAAGCCATCTAGATCACGGCTCCCCCATAGCGTATAACTGCTATACCTTAAAATAATATCCGATCGTGTTTTATTCCCTATATAGCGTTAGTAAAGATATTATAGCTAGTAAATAACGTAAGCTTGCATAGAGGTAGGCAAATTACTTAATTTAAGTAGATAATTCCTATTTCGAGAGTACCGTTTAGATATTATAGTAGCTGCTTACTTAAGCCGTAATGCGATTCTCCTAGTGCTGCTATAAACTAAGCTAACTAACTAACAGCGTAGCGGGTATTAGGACGTATATAGTTTAAGAGGTAGATTATAGAGCTAATAATTTATCGGTATACCGTCGCATTGTTATACTTAAGAGGACTTTTAATATTAGGTTTCAGAATAGTGCTAGGTGGTATTAGTAGCTTAACCGAATTGCAGTTGTCCATTTTTAGCTATTTAAGTAGCTTCTTAGTATACATCGTTTAGTGTAGCTTAAGGGTTTAATTTGTACAATCTTGATTAATTTGGAAGCCTATAAATACCTCTATAGGGCCTAGGTCTTTACATCTCCATTCCCTTAAGATTCTTATCTTTATAATATTAAGGTGTCGGCGCTTTCCTATAATCAGCATATTATTAACGAATAATAAGATATATACTTATTTCCTATAAAAAGGTTAGGGTCAGCTTTAGCTAATTTTAGACCTATACTCTTAAAGAACTTCTTAACTATATAAAACCATTCTCTTAGTGCCTGCTTAAGGCCGTAAAGTGACTTATTAAGCTTTAAGTAGACGTCTTTTACCCTCTTAAGGTTAGGTTTAAAGTCTCTTAATAGGTTAAGAATCTGCATATAGATCTATTCTTATAACGGCGGGTTTAAGAATGCAGTTTTAATATCAATATAGTTAAGTTTAAGGTCTTCTATTATTACCTTTACCATTAAGAACCTAAAGGTGTTGTATTGTACGACTAACGTAAATATCTCAAAATAGTCAATATTGGGGGTCTGCTTGTCTCCCTAAATACACAGTCTTACCTTCTTACGAATTACTTCTCCCTTAGCGTTATACTTGTGCTTTAAAACTAGCTTACTTAGGAGTAATAACCTTCCTTTTAGTACTCTCCCCCTTATAATAGTATAGGTATGCATTCTCTTAAGAGAGAGAAATTCTTTAAAGATAGCTTTTATCTAGCTAGGAGCGTCCTCCCTTAAGGCCTAATTTAGCTTAATAGCGTTAAACGGTACTATAGGTGCTCCTAAGGAGGTAGTGTTCTTAGCTTCTAGGTGGATAGCTTTTATAGCTATTACTAACTAAACTACCGTGTCGTTAAAAACCCTTATATTTAGTAACCTTCTAGACCTTATTCTTTGCGTATAAGGAATGCGTATTAATGTGCTTTATATAGGCGTCTCACCCTTAGCATTACCTTATAGATTTAAGCGTCCTACTTAATCTTAACCTAGGCTTCCCACTCGATTTAAGCGGCCTACTCGGTCACCATCTAGCCTACTCGCAGTTCTCGCAACTGGAGTCTCTATCGGCGCGTTTAAGGTAGTAGGGGAAGGTCTAGGTCAGTTCGCAGCTTAGCTTATAGTATATCTTATAGCTTATACCTAACGTACTCTATAAGGGAACCTATACTTATTTACTTTAGCATCTCTATAGAGCTTAATTGCTTGCGTATATAGGTTCATTATCTTAAATTAACTACTCTTTTTTAATCCCATAAAAACGTAGTTAGGTTTTATCCTTAAGTTGTACTTCTTAGGGTGTTTCTTAAGCGTATTAATTAGGTTAGCATAACACCCAAAAACAACTAGATTCTTTAAGTTAGGGACTTATTAGGTGTATGCCTTATATAATATAATAGCACCACTATGCTTATCGTTAAATGGAAGTACTAAGGTCGGTACTCGATTCTTAATCTAGACAGCGTGTTTAACTACATAGCACTAGAGTTTAACTAGTATATTTCCTTAAAATAGAAGTAACCTTATCTTATAATCGACTATATAAATTACGCGCTTAATCGCGCCATTATATAAGTGCTTATATAGCGGGTAAGGCTTAAAATCAATACCCTAGGGTATCAATTCGTCTTAAAATCTGCGGCTAAACCCCCCCTTTCTATTATCCGCTCAAATCCATACAGCTTTAGTCCCAGTAAATCTCTCTACCCTTACAATAATCTCTTTAATATACGGCAGTACTTTTTCGGTTTATAGGGTCTTAAGTAAAATAACCTAAGTATAGCGTGTGGCGTTATCTAGGGCTAGTAGGTAGTAGTTATAGCCTCTAATTAATATACCGATTTGTCCTATAGTATTAAAATATAGCCCTTAATTAGGTATCTTCTCGCACTTAGTTATCTTCTTACTTAGTATTTTTTATATCTTTCTAGCTAGATAAGCTTTACATATGCTCTTACTAACTAGTACTACTCTCTTCCTAAGCTATATGCCTAGTAAGGAGTGCTATAGCTTAAGTAGATTACTGTAGTTTATATGTCCAGTTTAGCAATGCCATAGTTTAGCATCTATTTTATTAACGTTTAATTATAAATTATATGCTTCCACTATTGTATTAAATGCTCCCTAAGGTTCTTATAGTATATAGAGGTTATTCTTTATAGTGGCCTTAAATATTACCCCCAATTTATACTAACTAGTAGCTTAATTATCTGTATTAAAGGTAATTAAGTAGCCTTCCTAAGTAAGAGTCCTTACTAAGATTAGTTTAATCGTCTTAAACAAAGGTATAAGCCAGACGTCTTTTAGCCTTAGGCTGCCGATTTAAACTTGGCTATAGCCTATAGCAGGGATAACGATCCTATTTATAGTACGGACCTATTAAGGTGTATTCTATCTCTTTAAGTATACTAGGTCTAATTGATTACTAGTAAAATACTTAGTTGCTCCTAAGTTAAGAGCTTAAGCTAGTAATATTGTTATAAGTATAGCACGTTTAGGGTCAGGGTTAAGATAAATTAAATTACTGTCAAATTCTTCCTTAGCTATTACTATATTCCCTACTTCCTCTACCTTAAAGACACCTTAATCTCTCTTTTTAGCGTTATTAAATTAGAATTATTTAAGTAGGGGACAGTTTTTCTGGTAATAACCTTTTTAATAGTATACTTAATACTTGTCTCTTTCTAGTTATCTTAGCTCTTTGCTAACTTAAGATAACGAGCTATAATATAAGGAATAATTAAATCTACCAGTACAACCTCTGCCCCTTATTTAACCTCGGTTTCCCCTTCTCCTCCTAGGTTCGTCTTTCCTCTTATATGCGAGTGCAGCAGTCTATATAGGGAGAGTAGTCTCTTACTCCTAAAGAAGGGTAATATAACTCTTAAGGTCTTATTTGTCTTACAGATACTAGGTCTTTATATTCTGCTATATAACGTCGCTTAGTAGGGCTAGGAGGAGTTACTCTTTAATATTGTTGTTAGTAAGTACTTAAGGTATAAAGGCTAGATTAATCTTAAATTAATTTAGTATATAGATAAACTTAATAATTTATATCTTTATAGGGTCGAATATAGTGCTATAGAACTCCCTATAAAGTCTAGAGATATAGACCTCGTTATTAGCCTTATTAAACTTCTTTATTCCTTCCTACATTCCCTAAATATTATACTCCTTTATTATTATACGCATCTCTTTCTAACGGTCATCTCCTATAGAGTTAAAGATAATCTTATTCGCTTCCCCCCTTCTTCTTCTCCTATTAGCTAAACTAGGAGGAAATCCAATCTACCACCTCGCTACGCGAGGTGGCGTCTCGCTGTCTCGACTCAGGTGGCCTTTCGCTGTTTTGACTTAGGTGGCCTTTATATAATAATTGCGTAATATAGATTTATATAATTAATTACGTGATGTATATTAACAATAGCTATTTATATCGTCGTTGTCGTCGTCTTCTTCTTTAAGCAACAGTACTAGCACTACTATTACTACCATTACCACCACTACCGCTACTGCTACTGCTCCTGCTTCTGCTCCTACTTCTACTCCCGCTGCTACTGCTACTACTACTACTACTACTACTACTACTCTATATTACGAAAGCAAAACTTCTAGATATATAATATTGTCCGTTTCTGTTTAATTTTAGGGAAGCAGTACTAAAATACTATTTATGGTAGTAACCTAAGATAGTGCAATATAGAGCTAACCGTGTATAAAAACCAATATCCGTAAATCAACGCCTATAAAGGTAAAAGACTAACCCTATAACTTATTTATGGTTATTATAAAAGATAAACGGATAGGAAACTGCTGTTAATTAATAATAAACGGCAGCTCGCCTTCTGTAAAAGACAGTATAATCCGCGGGATAACCCGTAGCTAGTTAGTAAAGGTGCCGCTAAAAATACGGGCTTTAAGACAGCGGTGGCCTATCCGGGTAAGAACTATACGAGTACCGTTATAGAGGCCCTCTTTAGGATATAGGTTCCGTAAAAGGATTATTAGAGCGCTAACCTTAAGGTAGAGCCGTGCGGGAGGAAGGTATACAGGGTTAAAGCTCTATAAAAGCTCTAGGGGGGGAGTATTTTTAGTATTTAGATCGTCCTGTTCTATAGTATCCGTAGAGTAAAAAACGGACTTAGGGCTATTAAGAGAGTGGAGAATAGTATTGTTAGTAGCAGCAACGGTGTTGTTATGGATAGTTAAGATAGCACAGCCGTAGAACGTATAGAGATTAGTATACACCTACTATAAAAGAGTGGGAGGGTAAATAAAGTTAATAAAAGGTTATAGACCGGTAAACTGGGCGATACTAGTAGGCAACTAGATACGGCTAGTAAGAGTAGGGTTATAAGAAAGACTACGGACCTAGGTAGTAAAGCGCTAATTTAGCTTACTATCTAAAACGCGTATATTCTAGCGTAGCGATAGAATACGGAGGGAAGGCTATAAGAAGGACTGCTATAAGTAGGCCGCAATAATATTAGTTTAGGTCCCCCGTTTTATAATAGGGAGGATCTAAGTAAAATTACTACCTAAAATAATGGGAACGCCGCTAAAAGGAGCCTAGGTATTAGAACGGACGTCCGTAAGTATATAGTGCACAGCTTTAAAGCAGTAATAATGCTATATTAGTACTTCGTCCTAAATTATAAGGGCAGTAGAGCGTAGTAACTGCGCTAGCTAGGAGTCTTTAGGTACGTTATATACGGATTTCTTATATAGATTGATAGGAATGCGAAAACGGAAGTAGGCAGTTTGGCCGCTAGGTAGTAAAAGAGCAGCTATACCGGAAGAGGCGATGTAGAGAATAATGCGGCCGTGGGAGCGGTAGTAGTAGTAGATGTAGCGGTAGAGAAAGGTTTTACCGGTGCCTACAGGGCCCTATAGGAAAAAATAGGCAGCCTGTAGGTCTATATCTATAGCGGTAGTAACTATAGTAAAGCAGGCGGCCTAGTTGGAATTTAGCTGGGAACGTAGCTCTATAAAAAGACGGCCTTCCTTAGTAGTATTATAATTTAGCTCTATAGTAATAAGCGGGTTACTATCTATAAGGTCCCAGCAGTGCTATAGTAGAGGTAGAAAGTAATCTGTAAGAGTTTTACTATAGTCTATAAGTACCCGCTAGATAAGATATAGGCCGTAATCCAGATATATATCCTTAATACTGCCTAGAAGATTAGGCCAACGCTCTAAAACACAAGGGAGATTATTGCAGAGAGACGGCTTATATTTTACCTAAAGGGTAAGCAGGTTGCTTACGGGGCTATAAACTAAGGCAGTTATAAAAAAAGACTATAGTTAGGCGCCGGTAGCGAATATAGATGCTTCCTATAGGCAGTTAACCTACTTACTGTTATTGTTAAGGAGTCCTAAAGCCACGTAAGCGGCTTAAAAGGTTAGGTAAATAGTGCCGGCGATAGTATAGAGGTGCTTAAAAGAGGTAGCGCCAGGAACAACGGTAGGTAATAGCCGTAAGTAATACTACTCGCTAGTAACGGGGCTGTAGTAATATATACGGCTAATAACGGTATCCTTTATATAGGCGCGGCGCTGCTACTGGCGTATTTTTGCTATAAAGGTATACCTATAAGGAAAGTCCTGGTAAAGTATAGTACGACTATCTATATTTTTGGTGTTATACTAAAACTAAGCAGTTAAAGTTAAATAGGCTATCTTAAGCCGCTGCTATAAGTCCTCTATAAACTTATCTGGCTAAAAATAAACAGGCTGCTGGCTAGGAAGGTATACGGTAAGGTATATTATAGGGGGGTACTCCTTATAAACGGGAAACTTAAATAGCCGCTAGACGGCCTCTATAGGGCCAATATATCTACCATAAAGGTACTTACTAATTTTATCGTTATCGTCCGAGAGCTGTATAGTTGTGCGGTTGTCCCCCTTATAGATATACTTATTAATATACTTTATAGCCTACACGGAGGCGTAGGCCTTAATATTAATATAGGCCCTATACTTTGCGCTAAGATACGGATTGTATAGTACTATATAGTGGTTATTAAGGTTTACGGTGGTACTGTTACCGCCCGGTATATAGATAGGCCACGACCGTAAATTATTGCAACGCCGATACTAAGGGTACCTATTGTTATACACGACCGTTACGGGGCAAAACTGCTTTAGAAACTGCTTTAAGTAGGTTAGCGGATACCCTAAAGCACTAGCAACCATATAGGGGGCGTTTGGATTAGCAGTACCGTAGGGCCTATAGACTATTATAGCCTGCATAATGTCCGTAAGGCGTCCGGTAGGGTTATCTTAGGGCTATAGGAGCTCTGCAGATATATAGCAGTTAATAACTACTAGATCTATAAACGAATTATAGTCCTCCGGATATAAAAAGAGAAGAAGGTAGAGATGCGATAGGCCCCGTTTTTAATATTTAATAGTCTAAACGTAGCTAAGAAATTTGCTAAAAATCTGCTTTTTCTTAAGGTTGGTAAGAAAGTGGGTAACCTTTATATAAAAAACACGGGCAACCAAATTAGGGCGGTTAGTGGCGGTTTAGAAAGGTAAAAGCTTATATATAACTTTATCCTACTATAGATTAGCCGTAAAAGTAATAAATAGGCTTAGATGGCCGTAACGGCGGACTATAGCTATAGCATCTTAGTAGCACTGGCCGATAAAACGGGCGCTACCTAGGTAGCTTAAAGGAAGGACAACATAACGGCTAATAGAATTAGCATTAACATCTCCGTGGGAGATAGTATCTATAATACTGTTATATAGGTCCGCGCGGAGGTTAAACTAGTAGGAATGGATTTAGTTAAGCTTATTCTGGTTATATAGGGCCTAGGCGTTAACTACATACTACTAAAATAGCCGGCGAAAGGCAAACGGTACTAGTTCGGAGCTATTATAGATATAAAGGTAATACTAAAAATAAGCTCGCTAGGGAAGCTAGTTAGACTAGTGGGTATAAGAATCGCTACAGAGCTGTATACCCTAGTGCTAGCCACAGTCGCTATAAGGGAAGAGTAGTATATAATATAGCGGTATATAAGCGGCGTAAGTTAGGCTAATATGGTAGTAACATAGGGGCTCGCTAGACGGCCTACGGTTAGCAAGAATAATATTACGGTAGCTGGAATTTTCATACTTATTAGGAATAACGATAGCAACCTTATTAGCCGTAGGTAGATTTTTATAGCGCTAATTAGCCCCTACTTTAAAAATCAGCTTTATCTACGGGTTAAGAATAACCCGTAACGGAGTAGACGTAGTTTACGCCTAGAGCCGTTTTATAGTAGTTTAGTATAACGTAATAAAAGGACTGCTAATCTTATATAGTATATTAGTAAGACGCCATAAAACGTCCGCATTAAGCTGCGGATTAGTCTATAGACGGATATTAGTAACGTAGGTGGGGTTGTAAAAGTAAAGCTAAGTATATTAAGGCGTAGCTCTAGAGGGAGCTTCTATAGGCCTAGTAAGGTGGTATAGTTTGCTATAAATTTAGAAACAATTAATACCGGCCGAAGTAGCGCCACGGTTAGTAGCGGTATAGTTAACGGAGGTAAAAGCTAAAGCCGCGTTATATAAACGGAGCTAGTCCTAAAATATACGGGCGAAGCGTTCCTGGGACTATAGTAGGGTTTATAAATACTGCGGCGGGGGTCTAAATAAAGGTAAGATAATATCGCTTTGCTTATAGTAGCTCTTAAAGCAAGGCTATTTAGCCTACGTGAAACTAATCCGTTTATCTATCTAGTATAAAGCTTCGCAGCAATTATAGGCTGTATTTATAGGCCTAATATCTAACTAGTTCGCAATAGGGCGGATAGTAGTAATAGCGGCTATACTTATAGGCCTAGTATCTAACTGGTCCGTAATAGGGCGGACTATAGTAGGTCGCGGCTAGATTAATATAGGCGGTATAAGAAGGCGGGAAGTGGAGGGAGAAGCAGTAGCGAAAGCAGCGGAAGTAGTAGCAAAAGTAGTCTGGTTTATAGGCTGCCAAAGGTCCGCTAAAGATTATTAGGACCGTCCCTTTCTTTTCTCCTATATATATAGAGTTAGAAAGGCAGTAAAAAAAAGAAGAAAAAAAGGATTAACCTTATAAGATTTATAGGTCTTATACGCAGCTTTAAGACGGTTCGTTATAAAGTTAGCGGAAGGGCGATACTGCCTATAGGTAGCGCAAAATATACGATCGGAAGGCATTTAGGCGGTAGGTAGGGAGTAGTATTATAGTAGTAAATAGGGGGGAAGATAGAGAGTAGTAAGGGGTAGGAAAGAGGTAGATTTAATAGGATGGCACATAACTAGGACTAAATCTCACGACTAATTAAAACCCGCTAAGCCCCTTTAAACAGTATATTATAGACGAGAAATCTATTAAATTTCCAAATTGCTGACTTATAGCCAGCAATTTGGTTCCTTGGGTAAATTTAACGGATTTCTCGCGCCTGCGGCGGGCTTTTAGCTTTATAAACTCAGTCTACCCTACTGCTGCCTTATTACTACCCTATTACCGCCCTATTACTACTACTACTACTACTACTACTACTACTACTACTACCCTATATCGAAAATTATTTAGAACTATATTAAGAAACCTATTATAAAGACTATTATAGGTATTTATATAACCGTTTATATAGCTACTTATAAACCTATTAGTAGAACTATTATAATGCCGTTTATAAACTTGTTAGTAAAACTATTTATATAAATAATTATATAGGTAATAGTAAAACTATTATAGAGATAATATAAAGCTATAAATTAATATTTCTTATATCATTTTTTAACGTTATAGCTTAATTAAACTTTTTTAGTTAACTTTTATATTTTATAAAAAGTTACTTTATATTTAGCTACCTCTTTATTTATTTATTATTAATTACCTCTACTATTAATACTATTTTTCCTTTTTTTATTTTACTATTACCACTACTTCTACTTCTACTATTTTACCTACTATTTTAATTTCTTTTATTAGGTACTTTATTATTCTTATTTTTACTATAACTTTATTTACTAATTTATGGCTACCTATATTACTACTTTACTATTACTTTATCTATTTACTACTACTACTTTAATTACTTATTATTATTACTACTATTTCCTTTTTTGTTATTATTTATATACTATTTATAACCTTTATATTAATTATTACTTTACTTTATTAAATTTAATATTACTTTTATTACTATTTTATTTCTAATACTATTTCTAGTACTTTTTTTTATCTTTATTACC
>Ga0307515_10016150_pt1 | contig 13691 bp, 12 predicted proteins | sample 17_EM_MG_FD_194513 | JGI IMG/M metagenome (GOLD analysis project Ga0307515, IMG submission 194513) | Populus trichocarpa ectomycorrhiza microbial communities from riparian zone in the Pacific Northwest, United States - 17_EM | ecosystem: Host-associated > Plants > Roots > Unclassified | place... | reverse complement strand
CGAATTGTACTATTCGATATAGACATTATATATTATCACTCCCAGAGAGTCTGGCTCCAGGTGCACCGGAATCGTCTTGGAGACGAGTGTTGTAGTCCCAGCAGCTCCGAAATTTTACCACCTTAAAGGCATGATTTTATAGCATTCTGAAGACGACTTCTTACTCTTTAGAATATTCTTGTATTCTGTTCTGCTACGTCAGGAGTGTTGAGGAGCACCTGAAAGTACTCTCAGAGCACCTGAGAGGCGCATCGTTTTGCATTCAGCCTGTTCGGGAGCTTCTAGGAGCTTCTGGAAGGATCGGCGTGGCTGTTCAGAACAGCTAAATCATCGAGTTATGACTTCCGAACCATTTTACATTTTGCTGATGTAAGCCCGAACTATCTATTCCAAGAGACTATAAAGAGATTTCTGAAGAGTTATGGTGTGAGGGATTAATTTATAGTTCGGAATTCAGGGCATCATCGAGAGAGATGCTAAGCCCACACTGAAATGATAGGGGATCATCGAGAGCGATGCTATGCCCGAACTATCTATTCCAGGAGACTATAAAGAGATCATGTTGTTCCGACAGTGAGGGAGGACAACCGGCTTGAGATACGAAAAAAAGGATACCTACCAGCGAAGAAGAATCCTTATTTATTATGGCGTTTTTATGATACCTATATCTATTATACCTATACCTAGAATCTATTAGCTTTGTGTAGCGGCAGCCCCACACCTTCGTTTACTCTGTGGTGGATCGATGCCTGTTACCTTCGAGAACGACAACGATACTATTGTGTACACTCTGGAGTGCATTATAGCTCACGCAAGACGAACCCAGCAAATCTTTGTGGCACAGTGTGTGTGGTGGCTAGCCTCAATTATTGGACTTGAGCAGGAATTGGTTTCCCAAATCGATAAGCTCCAAGGCGTAAGAGATACGATTAGGCCTCAAGACGAAAGGGATACAAATAAGCCTCAAGACGAGAGGGATACAAATAAGCCTCAAGACGAGAGGGATACAAATAAGCCTCAAGACGAAAGGGATACGAATAAGCCTCAAGACAAAAACAATCCAACTAAGCTCCAGGATGGAAGGGACTGTAATGAGCAGCACTTAAGGGAGTCCAAGCGTCTAAGAGAAATAGCAGCTCTAAAGGTTTCTGGACATACGGCTACTGGCCGAATTAATCCACTGGGAAGAATTAAGAAGTCTTCAAGGAGAGCCAGGGATATACCCAAAGACGTTGCAATCAATAATAAGACAGAAGGAATTAACCTTAAAGAGATTTCAAGAAGGAAAGCAGCAGGCGAGTGCCTACATTGTGCTTGGCCTTCCTATAGAAAAGGAAGTCATCGAGTTATGGATTGCAAACGTAAGATTAAGTTGGATAAAGGAACCGCGTTATTCCCTAGGAATAAGGATCATCAGAAGCTAGTCGAATCTTCTGACAAAAGAGATCCTACGGATAGTTCCGATTCCGAAAATAATATAGAATCCGTTCTACGGCCGTACGCGCCCATAGTACCTAGCGAAGTATTATTGGATAGGTGTTGTACCCCCGTAACAGGTGTTTTCCATTTTTTGGTGTTATCGGTGTTACGGGAGGTTACAGTAGGCCATATAGCCTATGGTAGATTACACGTAACAGAATATGTTTTTCCAGACATTCTAGAGTAGTGGTGACCTCCAATCTGATATGTGTAAATATTGATATGAGGAATTATATATCTGATAAAGCAGATTATATCTTGCATTTTCCATATTCCCTTGTATTCTTCTTTATAGTCTCCATCACTATCCTTTATCTTTCTATTTACAACTTTAACCCAACACTTTTTGGAGAATCCGAAGTTTAGGTATTCCTTACAATCTCCCAACGCCATCATCATGAGTATAGATTGAATACAGAATATACACAAGATTGACCATTATCAACTCCCATCCAGTTTCCCTGCAAAACTACAATTGCAAGTCAATATACTGGCAAGGTAAAAGCTGATTGTCAGACTGTGATACATGATCAAGATTGGGTTAGTGTGTATCTCATACTTGTTGCCAACGTCTTGGTACTTAAATTGGTATGGATTATCTTGCCACTTACTTCTCCATATATACTCACATGCTTTTATGTACAAACTTGCCACTATACCATATATCTACATTCAAGGATAGACATATGTGCTGTTTCACTATATTTGAGTTTTCGGTTATTGGATACATTTCACTCAGGGGAATATCTGAGTTTTACCCCTACCATCAAAAACTGTACCAAAAAATGATTCAACTGACCAAACTGAACAGTCTACTTGGTATTTTACCTTCAATCTTCTAATGTCTTCTAAGAAAGCTGCCAGAGGTCAATTGCTCTTGGGTAGTACATGTTCAAGTACAGAAAACCTACAATCTAATCTTGGCTGTGTAACTTCTATTTTCACCTGATTGGGTTTGTCACTTCCAGAGGATAATATCTACAATGTTGGTGATTATGGTGAAGAAGCTAATACTTCTGACATGGATGATTGTCTGAGTAACAATCTGGGCAACAAGCCAAACAAGCCTGAGCCCAAGTCAAGTATACAATCTGAGATCACGGCAATGCAAAAGATCATTGAGGAACAGTGAGATATGCTCAACAATGGCATCCGACAGATTACCTAACTATGGGTGCAGAATGCCAAACTGATGGAAGTGAATACCACAGAGAGTCAATTCAACAAGAAACAATGAAAACCGAAATCTTCGATATCACCCATCCAGAACGGTACTACAGCGGAGCAATGGAATTTGATAACTTCCTCGACACATTACAGTCTAACTTCCAGTGCCCTGTGAACCTATTCCCGCTTGCAGATCCCGACAAAGTGAAATATGCACCTAGTCTTCTAAGCACCCAATCACCGCCTCCAACTTCCTCTCCAGGTTCACTCAATCACGGCCTCTGAGTGTGTCTCTAAGTTCAGTCGATTGCCATCTCCAAATGCAGCCTGCACTGTCTCCAAGTGCACCTCCATATTTGCACGATTACGACCTCCAAGTGCATCTATAAGTTAGCTCGATCACCATCTCTATGCGCGCTAGAGTGCCCTCTGCAGCCAGATCGATCGTATGTACATATATAGATTGACATTGATAGAGAATACATGCCATATTATGATGTAGCAAATCTTGTAATTGTGAAACACAAATGTCTAAACGAGACAAATATAATAGACGAAATGGCTTGTGGTTATAGGACTCTACGAACCACCGGGAGAATACAGTACCAAGTTTAAGGTGCTCCGGGAGACCTGCGCCGAGGTCTCAGCAGCTCCGAAATTTGATTATCTACTATCCTGAATGCATCTCTAAAACTGTAGGAGCTTTCAGGAGCACCTGAGCATGCTCTTGGAGCATTTGAGAGCACTTCGCTTAGCTTCAGGACGGCCTGGGAGCACTAGTGCCTGGGAGGTTTGCATATAGTTTCCGGACCGTTTTACATTTTGCTGATGTAGGAACACATGTACCACTACAGGATGCAGTTCTGGGAAGTAAGCACTAGCGCTAACGTCTTACAACAAGACAAAAACATAATCAAAGAAGCTAGAGAAGCTTTTCAGGGTATCCGGAACCAGTTCAAAGGAAAAGTTAAGATACTCAACGACGAGTGTCTTAAGCTACAGTCATGTAGCAAAAGTCTTGGTGATTGAGCTATTAAGGGTTCTCTCCTAGTACGTTGTTAAAACACCTCCCCAAAAACCCAGAAATTAGACCAGACTGCTACGCCAGTAGTGGTTCGAGACTCCCAAACCTCCGTTTCGAGGCTTCTGCATCAAGATCTATCACCATGCCGCCTCGACTCCATACCACGCTACGGATGTTGCTATTGCCCCACCGGCCCTCACTTCGTTCATTCAATTCTAAGCGCACACTCATTAATGGCGGCGATGTTTCAACGGATTCTGATGCTGCGTCGCCCAATATTCGCCAGTTTGAATCCAGTAAGCCTGATGATGATCGCAGTCGCGCTCGCAGCGTAATGGATGTCCTTACCTCTCGGCTTCCACTTTCCCCTTCAGCAGCGACTTCTACGACCGTCAATTCCTCTAGTCCCGCAGCACCAACTGAAGAATTTACTCAGCAAGAACTCAATAATTCACAGTTTCGATTCCAGCCGGGTGACGTGTACGCTCCCAATGATCTCACTATGGAAGAGCTACAGGCTCGTAGGAGTAACCGACGTCCCGTCAAGGATGCATTCGATGTTTTAGGGATCAACCCGATTACACAGTACAAGGTAAGATGTTAGGTGAAATGGTAGGAAATGAGACTGATCCCAGGCACGCAGAACTACAATTTGTTGTCCGACTATGTGACCTCCATGGGGAGGATTATGCATTCGCGAGAAACGGGACTGAGACTGGTAAACCAGAGGAGGATAGCAAAGGCCATTCGTAGGGCAGTGGGGATTGGTTTCCTGCCGTCGACCCATCGTCACCCGGAGATCTTGAAGAATATAGAGATCAACATGAACAACAAGTTAGGTAAACCACTGAGGAGGTAGTGAATGCGGCTGCAGCGATGTGTAATGATCAAAAATCTTGTACAGCTATGCATAGACAGTCGCTGAGACATTTCCGGTGTTTCCCCAAGATCAAGTGAAAGTCGGAGCCCATCACATCGCCCTTGTTCTAACCGACGGCGAGGAATATTACACGGCTATTTTATGGAATCACTATGTTATAGATTTAGGTTTAGTATGCCTGAGGACGCTGGTGTGATACTTTGTCGTAAGTGGGCTCCAGAGTTATGAAACAAACTCTTCCAGAGAAACCTGAGCCAATTGTTAGTACTACAACAATGAAAACTCTATAAAACAGTTTACATACGCCTCACTAAGCAGTATTTCCATATCTTTCTCACTCCAATTTTGCGTTGGTAACGCCTGCAAGAACATCATGGTTTCCTGAATGCATATTAGCGCTGTCTTCCGTTATGCAGATAAAATGTACCTGAAAGTCCATCCTCTGAAGCTGATCTGACCATTTGACCAAAAATGCCGCACAAACGTAAAGGTGGAACTCAGAAAATCCTGATGTGCCCTCGGCCTATACATATCAGTCGATTACACATGGCACAAATCGTGAAAGGCCCATACCATGTAGGTATCCCACATCCTAATTGTATTCTTCACGCTCAACTCCCGCATGAGCATGCAATTCATCCACCGAAAGCTGAACTGTATGAATTCTACCCCGTTGTCTGCAAGATGAGTTGCCAACCCAACGTCTATCCTCGATACTAGCTCCCGAAGTGCAACTACTTGCCGCTGAATACCAGGTTGTGTGTGGATGTAGTTGTCTTGTATTCCGTCTAGTAGCTTTGTCAGGCACCAAAATGAATCTGCTTCAACAACATCCAAAACATCTTTTGGTAAGGTTCCTGGATCAAATATTTCCACATCGCCATCTAAAAGCTTAACTCAGCTCATTGTTGAAATACACCGATTACAAGGCTGAAAAACATACCTATATACGATGATAGGAAGACCTGGAAAAAAGGCGTCACCAAATCGTTTATTCCCTGCACATACCCACTTGCAGGATGACGAATTGCCCAGACGTATAAGATTCGTTCAAGTGACCTTTGCGTCGCCTCAAATCCATATAGGGCAAGATGTGGGTTAGTCCGAGGAACGTCAATTGATATTTGGTGCCATATCGTCTGGTCGAGTGAATCGGATCCTCTGGAGAATGCTTGTTTCACGCCGTCTATGAATTCCTTTCTTTTACGTTCTAGTGCACTCACACGTCTATCGGCGTTTGTAGGAAGGTAGCCCAATAACAGTTGCCAAGCCATGGGTCGAAGTTCCTCCGGGATGCCATTCCATGATATCTTACGCAACTCGGGTAAGTCAACGGTGCTGGCCTGCAGGATTTTTTTAAATTTGTTAATTCGAGATATTCTGGCGTTTAAGCGTTCTATCTCAGCGGGTGTGTGTATGTCTACAGAGAGTGTAGGATGATATATCATGTGCAAAGAGTTGCCCGGGTCTTGGTTAAATACACTTCAGCTTGGACCTTTGCACAGCAGGCAAAGAAAATACTAGACAGTACGAGGTGCAATCTCACCTTTAACAAGTCCTTCAAACTGTGGCTTTAATCCCTGACTGCCTCTCTTTCGGGGATTCGGATATGACGGACCACGAGATTCGACCGCGCTGGGGGATTTGCCATTGCCAACCAGCCAATTTCCTCTATGTGGGCGGTATTCTATCGACTTGGGCGGCCTAAACTTGCCATCTAATATATCGTCCGTCGATTCCTCGGCAAGATCTGCATCCCAATCATCGTCTGTTTGAGACATAAAGTCAGTATAGTGCTTTCCTGGTTTTCGTGTCGCATTTGAGTTTGTAGTGTAGGCTACAGGTGGAGATGCCGTAGGCGGAGGCGTGTTGGGTCGAACCGAACTGACCTATGATCAGTTACCGCCATATCAAGATGATAGCGTATAGAATTACAGCGACTCTAGCTTCAGTATGTCGGCATAGGAATACGAAGCGCCCACGACCTTGGATGGGGAATCTCGAGGCCTGAATATCTCCCATCAACTATGGCCAAAGTGTGCCGCAAGACGAGCATTCCGTACCTCGACTCGGGTAAAGACGTCGTTGATGCGGCGGGGGATCTTCCTCTCCAAAAGGGCGAGATCGAACTGGTGTATTGCAGGACTCAGTACATATTCGACACCAAAGCTCAAAGGAGCTTAGGCACGGGACAGAGTGGAGGTCAATTACTCGGAACGGTCTGTAACAAGGCTGCGTTAGCGATATAAAGCCAAGGATAAAGCGAGTAGACATGCCGACTTGGACCATCTCCTATGGTTTCGTCAGCTTAGTTTGTGTGAGCTCTGGTGGTAGACCTTACCTGTCTCTTGCCAGCCATGCTGATGAGGGCCCGAAATGAGACAACTACAAGCTGCGGACAATAGAACAAGCACTCACGATGAGCCCCGCAAACGATCGTATATGGTTACGAACTTATCAGTGGTAGATAATGTGCCCAAGAGCCGTTAAATGTTATGGTATTGATTGGCTTGGAGTTGAGAATGTGGGGAATGCCGCCGTGACACGCAACAGTACCTGTGCGAATAAGCGCGGGCAGCCGCCACATGCAGTATGACGATGGTTTGGAATGTCTGTGTATTCTGTTCCGCCTACATCAATATACACACCTGAGTAGGCACCTCCATGCATTCCCTGAGTGCTTTGTAGTCATTGTCCCCACCGTATGTCCTAGCTGGACTGCCTGTACTACTCTGTATATGCTCTACCCGATTGCGACCGCAAATCACTCGTCCTGCGAATATCGCATAGGTACCACACGGGCTCGTTGGGCTGAAAGGGTTCCGGGTACTCTATTTTACGAGTTACTAAGTCGGAATTTCACGCTACCTTAAGTCCGCTTGGCACTCCCTGCTACATACTTAAGTACTTATACCTTCTTATAACCTCTTCCCTCCAACACAACTCGCTGACTTCCAGCTTTCTTCCTTTCACTCACAACTGAAACAGCTCGCCAACTTCACTCTTCCTCGCGTAACGAGACCCCTGGACAGATCGACGATTGAAAGGCTCAGTGAGCAACTGCAAAGCCGAAACTAATTGTCAACCACGGCGCAATCAAACCCGATATCTATCATGGACCCTTCCGACGATCAGCACGACGATGATCTCTTCGCCGATCTGTATGTGTCCTTCAGTCTCTTCCTCGTGCTCAGTTGAGCCGAGATGTAGTGCGCCCCGCCCTCTCAGTCGTTAACAGCTTTGGTACCTAGCTACGGTGATGACGAACCACCGAAGCCCGTAACCGAGACACCTAAACAGCCACCAATGGAAACAGCTTCCACTGCGGTTCAAGAGCCCTCAGCAAATGCGATCCCAAAGACTCTTTCGGAACAGGTAGCACCGACTCCAGTCCCTGCACAGCCCACAAAGGCCTTTGACCCAAGGGCACCGCAACCACCGACACACCCCAACAACCAACTGGAGGAAGAGCCACAACAGGAGGAACAACAGCATTTCATGACTAACCAGACAACCGACTATAGCGGCTGGGATACTTCCAATATGGACCAAGGACAATCGGTCAATGATGGTCAAGGTTATGATCACATGGGCATGAATGGCTACGGTGATCAGGGGGCTGGTACCCCAGCAATTAAAGAGGACGGGTGCGTATTTACAATAAGTTTTTTATCTGGTTGGCGTCTACATTTCATTTCAAGCGAGGGGAGGAATCATCATCGTCGATAGCAGAAGACTAGGCGCAATTTGCCCACTGCCATTGATGGGAGAAGTTAGAGGATGTATCCAGTGCTAGATAGCACTTTGTGTTGCATGAGGCGGGGTCCGGAGTCGATGTCGAGATGTCAAAATCATGAAGCAGACGGGGATTGGTCTTCGCTCCACCATATGCTATACTCGACACGACGGTTCACTTGGGAAAGGAGGTGTACATCTACTACTCCGGCATATTGGAGAACTACCTAGCTAGCAGTATCTAGCCGCCATGTTGGCACCCACACAGATGGTAGTTTGTGTACGAAAAGAGACAATGGGAATCATATTTCGATTGGGAGTTACATGGTGTTCCACAACCGCGTCGTCTGCAAACAGTGTTGGTTATGCTGAAACAACCCTCGTTCCCTCATACGCCATCACTCTGAATTACTGCATGGCTGCTAGCCATTTGATATCCTCCTCTCGTTTTACGGGCCGTTTAGCAGATTTCCCTAGTTCTGATCTTATCATCTCATTGCTTCGTCACACGCTGTTGTACAGGAACGTTAGTTGACTCCATTATTTGTCTGTATTTAGGAAAATGTTTATAGGTGGCTTGAATTGGGAAACAACAGATGGTATGACTCGTGCTGCTAGATACCAGTGGTGCGCAATATTGATATATCGTGTGTTCCATAGATTCGCTCAAAGAATATTTCAGTCAGTTCGGCGAGGTCACTGAATGTACAGTCATGCGAGACGGCCCAACAGGGCGATCCCGAGGGTTTGGATTCTTAACATTTAAAGATCCCAAGACAGTAAACATTGTCATGGTGAAGGAACACTATCTGGACGGAAAGATCGTGCGTTTACATACATCCTGTCACTATGCTTTCTCATTTATTATACTAAAATTCACCATGCAGATTGATCCCAAGCGCGCAATCCCACGAGATGAACAGGAGAAAACATCAAAGATCTTTGTTGGAGGTGTAAGTCAGGAAGCTACGGAAACGGACTTTCGGGAGTATTTCATGCAATTTGGAAGAGTCCTGGATGCCACCTTGATGATGGATAAGGATACAGGCCGGCCTAGAGGATTCGGCTTTGTCACATTCGATAGCGAGTCGGCTGTGGAAAATGCCTTGAACTGTCCTACTCTGGAAATCATGGGCAAGCAGGTATATACTATTTAAAAATTAACATCACTACATGGAATCGAATTAACGGGCTATTAGATCGAAGTAAAGAAGGCTCAGCCACGAGGCAATACTCGTGAACGTATGAATGCACATATGGATGAGCGAGAAGACCGCGCCAACTTTAGAGATCGTGGTAACCGAGACCGATTCGACGACCGAGGAGGCAACGGAGGGGGAGGGTATAACAACCAACAGGGACAAAATGGCCAACAGAGTGCCCAAAGTGCAGCCTACAATGGGATGACTCCGCAAATGATGGCACAGTATTGGCAACAAATGCAACGCTACATGCAAGCCTTAAGCCAGTTTGGTCGAGGCGGCGCTGGGCCTATGCCAATTATCAATCCAGCAATGATGCAGCAAGCCATGCAGAGCATACCCCAGCAGATGGCCGGAATGAACCCTCAGACGATGCAGCAGATGACTATGCAGGCGCAAGCCCAAATGATGAGACAACAGCAAGGAGCGCATCAACAGTCCCCCCCAATCCAGTCACCTCCGCCACAGATGCCCATCCAAATGAACGTACCCCAGCAGGGACCAGGCCCTCAAGGACAGTATACCGGGCAATTAGGCCCAGGATACGGTCAAGGCTATGATTCTCAGGGGTCATATAGCGATATGTCGCAGCAGCAGCAGCAAGGAGCGCAAAATGCGTACCGCAACCCTCGGTTCCAGAACCATCCTTCGCAGAGGGATTACCAGCCGCCACAGTCACATCCAAGTTCGTGGGAAGGAATGTACGACGACGTTCCTCCTCAACAGGTGGTGCAACAAATGCAGCAACAGAATGCCGCTGCAATTGCTGCTCAGCAGTCCAGAGGAGGTACATTTCATTCCTTCAGTATACACAATGATGCACTGACAAGACGCCCAACAGGCACACCAAATGGCCAATACGGTCGCTTTGAAGGCCCTCCCCCCAATGCACCCACTGGCCCTCGTAACACTAAGCCAGGCAGCAACTATCGTGGTGGGAGAGGTGGTGCGCCGGTTGGTAGAGGAGCAGGATATAACGTGGGACATCGCGGAGGATTCCACCCATATGCTCGTAACCAAGAGAGGTTTACGTAGACAGATCCCGAGTCGGAAAAAAAGTTGTAACTACTGATGAACTTCATTAGTTTCCATCTTCCCTTTTTTTTTCTCCAAACTCTTTGGTGGCTTGTAATACAATGTTAGTTATTTGTTCTTGTTTTTGTTTGGGTTTTTATTTTTGGTGGGATCATGATTGGAAGACGTTCTTCCAAATTGAAGCTTTCGTGGATGGATGGACACACAGGGCAGATTGGCGGGAGATTATATGTTGATACGCCCTTATCACTGTACCTGAAATCGATATGATTATGCCCTGAGCAGCCAGTGTGCACCTCACGTTCGTCCGAATTCTATGCTCTCATCTTCGCTACAGTAGAGTATGTAGTCAATGTGGGATATGCAGGCTTATGGTAGTTGTGGTTCAGAAGACTATGGCGAACGATGTAGACCCACTTGTTCGTGTGACTTCCACTGGCGTACCTGGTAGCTGAGATGGCGAAAAGCAGATTCACCAAACGGACTACGGATCAACATTCAATATTTAGTATATTATGTACAGTTAGTGCATGTTCGTATGGTCAATGGTAAAATTTTGTCGTTTCCCTAGCACGATTCAGCCCATATTGTATATATCATAGACCATCACTCGGCTCTCATACACTTATCCTTGTTGAAATACTTATTGCTAGAAGCTTGATTCTACTATCTAAGAGGGCCACAAGGCCATATATATACGGTACGAGCACGTACGTACTCATCTAAATGCAGAGACGGCTGAGCTCTGTCAGCCCGTCTCAGAACATCTCCGTCAGCCCGTATAAGATCTATTTATGCAACAATCCCAGTACTCTCAGAGACTAAGGGGATATAGCCCCGAGATGGAAACCGCCTATACTCTATAAAGCATCTATATATGAAGCTACGTGAATCCCTAGTTACAGGCGTACGACAAGCTTCGACTGTTTCTATATAAATTGAAAGATAGGTCATTTTGAGATAATGACAAGCCCTGGCCTCAAATCATGCTCTCAAATCATGCTGATTGTTACTAGCTTAACCTGATCCCTATACATCACAAATTTTGCCTGACTAGCCAATTGCCCCATATAAACTTTATTTTCTTTGTCCTTAACAATTCTATCCATGCAAATCTAACTAAAACTGATAGTACTGAAATTTTCTCTTAGTTAATATACAAACTTTATATTGAGTGATATTTTCCAGCTTTCCCACAATATTATTCCCTTGTAATACAGTATCTGTTTTATCAATTCCATTTCTATTTGAGTACAATTCAGAGTCAAGTTTAAAGCCAAAGAGAGTTTAGGAATATTATCTATATGTGATGTTGTATTCAAATCCTTTAAGATTGTATGATTTTATACTTACTGAAATGGTAAGTCTGATCCACAAATGAGATTGTGAAAAAAGTGAGGTTGGAGGGCCTACAGTTATAACTCCACCAAAATTTCAAACTATCTTCAAAATGCTAAACTTTGGAGGAATATTAGATTCTATTAATCTGAGTTAATACCAAGTATTATTTACAAATTCCTCTAAAAGTGGCTATACTGCAGTTTTAACTCAAAGCTAATCTGGAATTGATTTTAATTAATACCAGCTTTACTCAGCCACTCTCAATCACTTTACACCACCAATTTTATTTAATTTACTTTGTATCCTATATACAGGTAATTTCTTTTTCCTTAAGCTTTTCATTTCAGGCAAACCCAGCAAAAATCCATGGTGTCAATATGTTAAGTAGGGTAACCTTAACAACAAAAGTGCAAATTGACTAGACTGTACTTTACTTATACATATACACATGTAGATTATAGCCAGCTTACAATAGACCTCTATATATTATTAAGTCTTTAGTTATCTATAGTTGATTTTTGAAATGTATATATAGACTTTTGGTACTAGGTCAAGCTAATTGCTAGAGATGGATTTATGTGTATCTTTACTACCTGGAGTTTTCCCGGTTATATGTATACTGTATATAGTATCAATTAGTCTATTTGAAAGCCCACCCGTACTTGAGAGTAGTGTTAGCAATGGGTCCAAATTCCCGGTTTGGTTCCGGTTGCGGTTCCACCCAGAACCGGACCATTGCAACGGGTCTTACCAAACCAAAAACCTGGACCATTGCAATTGGGCCAGTTTTACCACCAAAAACCTGGCATTTTAACCTTACAACTTTGGCTCCAATTAAGTGTCTGAGTTCTGATTGTATCATGACATAATCAATATGTAGATTGTGCAGTTCTAGCCACTCATTCACCTCCCGCTTCCAGATTTGTGATCCAACCAATAGTTGTTGAATTGCAATTGAAACTGGTGAATTTTGCCGAAAATTTGGCATCATTGTACAGCAATTCAATAAACAATTGGTTGGATTGCAAATCTCGAAGTGGGATATGAAAGAGCTCCGAAAACTGCACAATATACGTATTGATCATGTCACGATACGATCAAAACCCAAAAACTTATATGGAGCCTCAGTTGTAGAAACTGTGAAATGGAACCACAGTCCGGTTCCAACCCGGGCAACAACCTGCAGGGATATGTCGGGTCCCGATAACAACCAGGTGCTAGTTAGCCATTTTGGGTTCCTTGGCAGTTCCTGACCTGGACCGTGGCCTCTGATTCGGTTCCAGCGCGGACCACAGCTGGGTAACCCGGAATTGTTGCTAACACTACTTGAGAGACATTAGCAAAATGTGTATTTATTGCCATGAACTTCTGGAAGTATACAGGAGGTGTTTGAATCAGTATCTTATATAGTCAAATCTCAAAGAAGAATGAATACTCGTGGTGGACATTAGATACACCTGGAAGCACTGCCTACCAATCTGGAAGAATTTAGAAGAACTGGTGACAATTTGAGGAGTAAATCACAATATAGACAACAGGCTGGGAAATATCTTCAAATATGGTCCATAATCTTGCAAATACCTTTTATTAAAGGCAAAAAGCTTTCAAGCATGTTGATTTACTTGAGAGTAGTCTAGAAATAATGACATATTCATCAGCAAAATGTATTTTAGTTACTGGGAACCTCTGGGAGTGTCTGAGAGTTGTCGGACCAGAATCGCAGGGTGGTCAAATCCCAGAGTTTACTGGACTGATGCAGTGGCCTTCAGGTGCACCTGGGAGCACCTGGGAGCACCAACCACAAGCCTGGGAACACTGGGGAGCGCCG
>Ga0307515_10016149_pt1 | contig 13691 bp, 9 predicted proteins | sample 17_EM_MG_FD_194513 | JGI IMG/M metagenome (GOLD analysis project Ga0307515, IMG submission 194513) | Populus trichocarpa ectomycorrhiza microbial communities from riparian zone in the Pacific Northwest, United States - 17_EM | ecosystem: Host-associated > Plants > Roots > Unclassified | place... | reverse complement strand
CCTGGAATGGTGGCAGATTGACATGACTTGGTAAGTTGTAAGGTTTCTTCAAGCTATTGGATTGGCAACAGATGTGAAGCTGCCACCGGAAGTTCAAAAGCAAAGATGGCTTTCATAAATAAATAAATAAAAATATCTCAACAGATAATAACCAAATAAAATCTCCTTTAAGAAAAAACAAAACAAGAAAATAGAAGCACATCTATTTATCTAGAAAATTACTAGATATTCTCATCATAACTGAATAATATTACGGATTGATTCAAGAAACTCATAACTTAATTAACCCTAATCAAATTTTAAAATAAATAAATAAATATTAACACTTAACCAATAACATAGATAACTGGTCAAATATAATCCAAACTCGTTCAAATCAACATAAAAAAAATGTTTTTTTTTAAAAAAAAAACCATTAACCCAAGCCTTTTTTAGAGTAAATCTGCCAACACAACGAAGCAAGTTGCAGGAAATAAATAGTAAATTATAAAGGTTGAAAGTTAAAATTAAACAATTGACACACACACACACACACAAGTGAAATTGCGTCATTCACTTATCCTTTGAAGTTCTCAAATCAATGGATTCTTGTTAAAGTGATTGGTAAATTTAGTTGGTATAAATCCTTAACGATATAAATAATAATTCTGACCAAAGATGCTTAAGAGATGACAACTAGAGAAATAGAGATTGGATAAATTATTAGTTTTTTTCTTTTTTCCATAAGATCCTGATTGTTTCCAGAAAAATAGTTTCTTTTTGAAAAATGGTTTTTTCGAAAAATGAATTCTAGAAAAGTAAATTATTTTTCGATGTTTGGTAGTGTCATGGAAAGTAAGTTGGAAAATACTTTCCAGTGTTTGGTTATGTTATGGAAAATGAGTTGGAAAATAACTTATTAATTTTTTTTTCAAGTTTATTAAAATAATAAGGAACAAATCTTACAAATTAAAATTTTGAATGAGAATGGAATTGAAAAAAAATCTAATTTCATAAATTATCTCAAATAAAATAAATAATAATCAAAATAATAGAGATCAAATCTAATAGATAAAAAAAATTTAAAGATGATGAAATTAAAATAATAATAATTACAATTTCATAAATTATTTTAAATAAAATAAGTAACAATCAAAAGATTGAGGACCAAATTTAATAGATAAAAAATTTCAATTTAAAAAATGATAAGAGAAAAGTAAATAACAATCATAAAAATAAGGACTAAAATTAATATAAAAATCAAATTAAATCAAATTTTAAGGGATGGATTTGAAAAAAAAAAGATTCAAACAAAATATATAGCAATCAAAAGTTTGAGGATCAAATTTGACATAATCAGCAAATAATATGATATTTTTAAATTTTTCACAACTTCTGGAAAGTGTTTTCCGCAAAAAATAAAAGGAAAACACTTTCCTGAAAATCAAGCTAAATTTTTCTTTGACCGGAAAATATTTTCCATTGACCAACTTTTTTAATGGCAAACAAACACATAAAAGTTTAGAAAATGGTTTTTCAGAAACTACTTTCCGAGAAACAAACGCAAACTAAATATATAATCATTATGTAATTAATTAATATTGCTCATCATAATTGAATATTTCACCCCCTAAAAAACAGTTTTCTGATCACTCTATTGGACCATATAAATTATATTTTCTTGATATATGATATTATATAGTCATGAGATTCATTACACCAATTAGTCAAATTGATTTCATTTACATAAATAGTTACATGTTTAATTTAATATTCTTTGTTGTCTTGGAACAGCAGAGAGCCAGAGACAGAATTGAAGTCAATATTCTTAATTAATTATCTGAACTCTTGCCTCCCACCGACTCATGAGCTGATTTATGCCACCATTTGTCTTGGTTCATTTAACCTTTCCAAAAACCAAGCAAAGAATATCTGGACCGACAATCACACAACAATCATCTTACCATCATCAATTTTTTTATAAGGAAAAATGCACCAATAATTTTTTTTTAAAAAAACACACAGGGTATATCATCTTACCATCATCAATTTAAAGAAAAAATGCACCAATTTTTTCTTTTTTAAAAAACACAAAGTGTATATCGAAGGCTGGTTTTCAATTAACAGACTAAAACATGTTTGGTACTGTAGTAATAGTGATAATTCAAAGTACTTTTCATTTAAAAATATATAAAATAAAGTTTTTTTTTGTTTTTTTTCAAAAAAAATTTGACATCGGTACATCAAAACGATTCGAAAACATAATTTTTTTATTTTAATGAAAAATAAAAAAATAAAATTTATAAAACTTAAAAAAAAAACATAATTTATACCGCATTTCCATTGACCCTCTAAATCCTTAGTCTAGAAATACAAGGTGCTTTATACCCTGTGCCCGTGATCCTAGAAGTTTTTTTTAATTGAATAAAGGGTTTAAGCTTGAGATAAAAAATTTCAAGTTATCATGGAAAATAAAAAATGTCACGTACACAAGACGTTAGGGAATGTAAACACAGAAATAATCATATAATAAACAAACTAATCCTCGACCGTTAAAAGTGGCAAGGCATGTTGAGATATTTTTCAAGTAAGGTCAGAAGAAAATTTGTGAATTGAGACCAAGCACTAGCTAGCTAAGCAATCTCCAATTCCCAAGCAAGTAAACATGGTTTGACAAGACGCATGCAGGCGGCTGGCTTTTGATCGTTGAACATGGTCTCATCTCATGGTCATCTCCAGTAGGCTCCAAAAGAAGCCGCCATTAACTATTCCACGCCTTTGAAGCCTACAAGGAACAACAACCATCTTGGAAGATAAAAGGAATCGCACAGCCTTCCTTGTTTTTGACGGCAATCAAGATTCCTTCCTTTCTTTACCACTATATATAAGCTTTTCTTGACATTGCTCCTCCTCAAATTGCCCAACAAAATCTTGCTCTCTAGCTATCAAAAGATCCTCTACTACTTCTTGAGATTAATTTGGGGTGATTAAGATTTTGTTGAAGAGATCATGAATTCTATGTTCAGTTCTTTTGATGCTTTGTGTAATGAATTCTTGAGCCAAAAAGTGAAGTCTTCTTTTGCTTTTACAACCATGGATGGCAATACCAAGAGGGTTTTGAGTAGGAAGGTGGCTGAAGATAAGCTGATCAAGAATCAACAAGGAAGCTCCTCGAGATCATTAACTAGGAAACAAGAGAAGAAGATGACAAGGTTTGCGCTAGAGCTCGATGGGCTCAACTGTTTTGAGACCATTGTTAACTATTGAGATCTTTTGTAGGAAATTTACAGAGAAGAAAAGGATAGGAATTATTCTTTGATTGATCTATCTGAGGCTGTGATAGTAATGAGAAAATCTATTTCCAGTCTATTTTTTCATGACACTAATATACTCTTTGTTCTTCTTGATGATCTTATCTCAATTTCCTGAAATAATTTTGATTTTTTCTTAATTGATGAATCGTGGATTAACTTCTCTAAGCATACTGTGAGCTATGATTTTTTGGATGCTCTCAAATCATGGCAATCATGTTCCTCTTATCAGAGCCAAGATCCCCTCCCCTCTGTATATAGCTGCTACTCTGATCTGCCCGTCTATGAAGTTCAATTAGCAAGATGGTTATGCTAAATTCAGATTAACAACTTAATCCTAGGCTTAAGGTTCGATTCTGGCCAGCAACTTGAAACAACAAAGGCTATAATTTGCTAGCAATTATCTTACACAGATAATCACTATGATAAATTTCAGTCTGCATACTTTATTCTTACATCTATACTCCAATGAGCCATTCCTCCATGGCATAAAAAAATGCCAAATTGGCATGTCTTCCATGTTAGTTATGATGCTATAAACAAGAATCAAGACCATCATGGTTAGCCTCTAGTCTTTAGATGTCTGGTGAATAGTTAGCCCATATAATTGTTTTTTGCATTAGCTTTAAACAACGCTAGCTCTAGCTTTGCCTTCACCACCGACACAATTTGTTTCCTCCTCCTTCACAGGAGAGTTTACTACATGGATTATGTCCATGAGACCTCATAAATCTCTCTATCTTGATTGAGCGCAACAACTATATACAAAGTAGAGAAGAGAAGGAGGATTCAATGCTCCATTCAATTAAAACTGTTTTAGTCCAATAAACTTGTTTTGTACGCAAATTCTTCCTCATGCGTGCCTCTTCCATCACTCCATTGAGTAAATTTTGCTTTTTCCTTGTTGCTTGTAAATGCAATTAGTGGAATTTGCCAATGGAGGGCCACTTCAATCTATGAGTAGCTTTTTCTAGATCCTATGGGCTTTGGAATTGGCCCCCATGGAAGGGACTACATGTGGGGATCCAAAATTAAGGAATGAGCCCATGCCTAGCTTCACCTCTTGGCTGCTTTTGGATGCTTTCTACCCAAGGAACCGCTCATCCCAGCTGTTGCCTGAGAATTACAGAATTGTGCCCCACTCCTTCTCGATCTTCTGTTTTGACAATCTCATGTTCCAAGTTCTGAACAATGTTTTCAATCTGAAATAAAGATGGGTTTTAATGCCAATCCAACTCAACTACAACAGTAATAAATAACACTAATCTTGCTGAATACTCTTCTCGAAATTACTTTTTACATGCATCAAGTATAAAGGATCCCATAAAACCAGTGGTTCAAATTCTAAGAAAGTGTTTTTCAAAAAATCTCTGGGTAAAATTAACATTATTTGAATTATAGTTGTGTCAGAGTTCTAACTTGGAAAGAAGATGTAGGCATTGTCAATCCATGAATTGTTGGGTCAATGATTTTCTATAAAATAATATCTTTTTATTCTTTTTGAAAAAATTTAACTTGGTTGAATTTGGCCATCTCAACCAAGTCAAGAGTAAATCATTAAATTAACCATTAATGTCTTTATCTCAAATCAGACTCTAAATCTCAAGTTTTTTAGATCAACATGTACAGCAAAGCTGAGTTTAATAACTATTATATAAATATAATTTCGTGCTTGCAAAGTTAATCCTACCTAGATGCAATTCTCTTGCACATGCCCTCCATTGGCAAATTTATATAATAGTTATTAAGTGGAAGTGAGACCAAGGCGCGGGAAAAGGCAATCTTGCCCCAGTGGTTGCGGGTGTCTATAAACATGCTTAAAATAATCATAAAAAACGGCTGGATTTGAGGACTTCTGCTGGCTCTCACAACTGGATTTGGTATCCATCACCGTGTGGAAAGTATGCTTAGTACAAAGTTTGCATCGTGAGGAACTGGGAAATGTCAACTTTTTTTCTTTTTTATGGGACAAAAGGAAAATGTCAAACTCGTGGAATGGAAGGAAATGCGTGAGCAAATCTTGCCTCAACTAATCAAAACAGAGTTATTGTAGCATTGTTGACCCAATGTGAATATATTTGTTTACCATTAATTCAAAAGGTTCAGTTCTCCACCTACTGAGTGGAAAATGATCGTATCATATGGGGCAAGAAGAACAACATGGCAGTGAAGAAGACCTTTTTGAATGCTTGACATCCCAAATTCTAGTTCAGACATGACAGGTTCTTTGATGAGGAATGATACCATAGAATGACAGAACTCTTGCCTGTTACTTTTCACCCAGGAATCCTTTGAACTATCAAAAGGTGATCTGACTATAAATGGCCTATATGCTATATAATATGCATCCACAACCACCCTTTTCTCTCCAAGGCTTAAATCAATTCTGATGAGAGAATCTCGAACAAGTAGGAAAGCCATTCACTCTGTTGTCTTTAAACGAAAGGGTATTGTTCAAAATGTCTGTTTCTTCGAAAATGAGACGGATGGGTGAGAACTCATTTTGGTCAAGCACTAAAAATGTCAAGGCAGCTGAGGCAGGTTTTTGTTGACTAGTGTTTTTCAGAAAATTGCCTTCTGTTCTGCCTTTGACTGTTTCACTCGTAAGACTTGCCAAGAACCTCCATATTTGTTGAATTCTGGGAGAAGGGGAGAAATATCCCAATCCGTCAAGAAGAAAGACTTCTCCAGCTTCCATCATGCAATAACAACTATAATAATCTCTGGAAAGTTAACGAGTAGACATGCAGGAGGTCGTCTTTGGCCTGGTTATTAGCAAAACTTCTGCTTTAACCAAGTTTTATTAGCAGAAGGTGGCTACTTGAATGGATTATCAGCTCAGCTCAAATTTCACTCTCAATTTCCCAAGTGGGGTCTTTTGTGCCCTAAATTATCAAGCAAAAGACAAAAAAAAATGAATTAAGGCATTTTAAATGAACAAGAAAAGAACCTTGAACTCCTGTTATTTCTGCAGCTTGTATCATTTAATGACATCAATTTGCTAAATTTTGTGAATACAACAATTACAAGAACTTTTCGCCTTTTCTGTCCTGAGGCGAAGCTGCGCTTAGCTCAACTGCGGAAAAAAAAATGGAAGCCTCTATTCCTTCTAAAAGGGGCATGGAGATCAACAATGGACTATTTCTCACTTCACTGCATGAGCAGTCAACTTCGTCCAGTGCCTTCAGAATGAGGGAAGAAAAAAAAATCCGGTATCATGACCTCCTTCTAATTGCAAACTTTCTAGCCACTCCAAATATAAGAGCCTTAGTTAAGAGCCCCCGCTCAAGAGTACAAGCAAGAGCGACAGCCCCACCAATGACTAAAAACTTAGGCACATTATGCCCAACAGGTTTCTCAGATGTTTCTCGAATTTCAATCTCTGATGAATCACTAATGCTGGTCTCCAAAGATCTCAGGTAGTCTGCACTCACTTTGGTGTTGATCTGAGCCATGAAAGCACTTCGTGAAAGTGGTGCGGCAGATGCTCTATGTTTCTGATATGCACGTAAACCAGGCTCCAACTTCTTTACAGCTCCCCACATACCTTGCCGAACTCCAAGCTTGGCAATTTCCCAAGGAATACCCATGTCCTCATGGTGGAACAGCATCACCTCACAGGCAGTCAGCTCACCATCCCCTCTCTTTGATTCAACTAGTTCATTCCAACAGATAGACATCTCAATCACACAAGGAACATGCTAGGCAACTCTTATAAAGAGAAATGTACAAAATGTGTATAACTTAGAAAACTGAGAGTATAAGTTACCTGCACGAATGCACCAGCTTGAATAGTACAGATCAACACGCCTTGGTTTGTTACGCCTTGGCACAGAGGAGCAAGGAACTCCCTAGAACATAAGAGACATGCTAATAAGTTTCTAGGAGAGGTAACTGTCTAATATGATCAAATACTAATTACACTTTTATCCCAATGGAAACATGAATACCCCACACAGAAAGTAAGACTAGCAACAAGAGGACAGTTAATTTGTGCTCACGACTTGAGCAGACACAACCAGGTTTGTCTTCCATTACAGTAGGATGAGGTTCACTGGTGCCTTCAGCAATTAACTCACAGGGTAAAAACTAGAAACTTGCCCTTCATTTAATAACCAACTACTGCTGCTCCAGGCATGTCTTTTAAAATTCAAAACCAAGAGTAGCGTGAATATCATACTTCTAAGACTAGGTAATCAAGTTTGATATTCATATGACATCCAAGTAATTCTACATAAGACTGATAATTCAACATCATAGGATCTCCCCTAAATGGAACTCATAATCCCCTCGTTTCATGATATACATTGCTCAGCAGATGTATATAATCAAGTTGTCTCTCTACAAGTACTATAAAAGGAAAAATAGAATATACAACTCATTCGTCCAATCTTTCTCATACCTTTGTAACACAATAGTACAATCGACCTGACTCCCAAATTCGACGGCCTATGATGTATTCTCTGTCACTACAAAAGAAGGGAAACTGAACCCAAAAAAAAAACAATAAATTCAGTAAAAAAAACCACCACAAACAAAACATTTCATAGAAACAAGTGACGAAGGGGACACTCTTCCCACCTTGCGCACCCACTGGACCACCATGGTTCCTCTGGTAGGGCACTCCTCCAAAGTTTCAGCATGTACAAGCATGTCATCCCACTTGGCTCGAAATTCATCATCCCAAAAGAAGTCCCTCACCATTTCAGGAGTTGCATCCTCAAAAACAGTTCTGGTACGATATTGTGGAGGGCCAGTCTAGAAAATCCATTAAAACATAATCCATTTCAATCACAAGGGTTGCACATGTCTACCAAAGAGCAGCATTATAAAGCAAGAACTGGCATCGGTAACTACAACTTCATTTCCAAGACTGCATTAACAAGTCCAATTACACATATTACACAAATCAACACCAATTTGAGAAGAGGAAACCTACCTCAGGATCTCTACGCCAAGCTTGATAGTTCATAGTCGGTGTAGAACGATCCATCATTTGAATCCAAGCAGGACCTCCATCTTTCACTTCAACAAGCTTGCACAAATGCTCCAAATCATCTTCCATCACTAGATTTGGTTTTTCCTTTTCCATTTTTGATGAACTGCCCGATTAAATTCAACCATATTAGTTTTTTTTTCCAATTCAATCAAATCCCACAAATTCTAATCATAATCCATAGCTAAGAGCATCTTGCATAAAGACATTAAATTTGAAACAGCAGCCAACTAACCTGCATTTAGAATTGAGGGTACGTCGCCCAGAGAAAGAGTCCGTTTGAATCCCACCATCATCAGCAGCTCGAAAAACACAACTTGGCAACTGAAACTTCAAAATATTCAAACTAGGAATCATGGTACTCAATGATGTTGCTGAAAATTCCCCTCCTTGTTTAGCATCCAACAACATTTCTCTACTCAAATTGCTAGCCCATTTAGGCTTCCATACCCACCCAACAAGCACCCCAATAGCAACAGCAACCCACAAAGGAATCGCAAAAATAAAAAGCTCACTCAACACTTGACCAGTTGTAGGTCTATGCAGAATCTCCAATAAAACTGACCCTAAAGCCATCTTTAACCAATAAAACCAAAAACAACCCAGATAAATTAATCCCTTGAAAATCAAGAACAAACAAGAAAAACCCTCGATTTAATCCAAAAGAATAAACATTTAAAGCACAGGATCATTCAAGGGTTTTCAAAAAAAAAAAAACACAAACCCCTCCCCTCAAAAACCAATGCAAAACAACCTCCACAACCCTAAAGAAAATAAGAAGACAAAAGAAGATATGGGTTTTGTAGAGGAACTGTCAGAGAATTGAAACGACAAATTAAAAACTCTCTTCTTGTTGTTTGAAAGGGATAAGGATTCAAAGATAAGCTGCTGATAGAGATGTTATTTAGATTACTGTAGGCCCAATATTTACTCTCCTTTTTTTTTCTACCTGGTACCACACAAACTGTGTTGTTGTAATAATACCATTAGTTACAAAATGTCACTTCCATTTTGCCCTTTTTTTGGACAGGTTGATGAATAGCAAATGTTGCGAGATAAATGGCAACAAGTGGATAAAATTCTTCTATCCTATAAACAGAAACAGAGATAGAAAATTGGTGTCTTGTCTCTGTTCAACAGTTGTCTTCTCTCTTGTTGTGTTGTAATGTGTGAGGGTTTGAATGCGTGGAGAGTGTCTTCTTATATATGAGGGAGATATGGTCTGTGGTCAGTGGTCATACTTCTAGCAACCGCGTCTGGCTTTTTCTATCTCATTTATCACGTTTTAGGGTTGGCTTTTCTTGTTTATAAAATACATGGCAAGGTTTTAATGAGTTTTGATAGATTAATAATGCTATGAACATTGAAGATTGAGGTTGTATGTTTATATTTATGATCATTTTGTCGTTTTGATTGAGTTTTTTTAGCAAAATTGACGAAGAAAATGATGATCCAAATGGTTAGATTTAAGGGTTTCTGGGTATTAATAAGACAATGGAAGAAAGGAAAAATTCTTTATATTCTTATTATATTATAATCTCTCTAATTTAAAGAAATAGACTTCATTCTTTCTATATATCATTTTAATAGAGAAAATTGGATTGGTTATTATTTATCTTTTTTTTATTCATCCTTCCATTTTGTAATTCTCATTTTTTTTAATATAGATAAACGAAAGTGATTGTTGGAAGAGATTTTTAATGGATGCATTACATAATAAATAAATAAAAAATAAAGATAAAGATAAAAATATTAAAATTCAATATATCATTTACTGACAAATGAAGTGTTGGTCTAACGGTTAAAACACTACTATACTCCTGTAAAGGTGAAAACATAAGTTTGATTTCCAGGAAGCGTATTTATTCGGAGAGGCAGCCACAAACCCCAAATAAGACTAGTCTTATTTTTTAAAAGGGTGTGAGGATATCCAAATAAAAAATAATATATACTATTTACTTCAATAGTAAAATGAAGTTTTTGTCCTCTCTTAAAAAATCCAATGAGGTGTTTTAGTTATTTTATATAGTATATTAATCATTAAAAAATTGTCCAATAATATATTTATATTTTTCATTTTTAAAGCACGGTAATTGACTCTGGAATCAAAATTACAAAGCTGGCAAAAAATAATATAATTATCTTTTTAGTCATGTATAGTAAACTGATAAGCATGACCTGGGATAAAAAAAAAAATCTTGGGTTCAAGGGTTTTTTTATCTTTTTCTTCAGGGTTTTTTTGTAATTACTGAGGTAATCAATGAGATTTTTTTGTCTTTTAACATTAATTAAATATTAATTAATTTGAAAACATTACTATATAATTTAAGGATGTCAGTTAAAATAATCTGGCATTCAGGGGTATTTATAATTTGAACTCAAGCACAGTGAAAGGTCAAGAAGTCGGGCATCAATTTAAGTTTTTAAATATAGTATTTGATTACTTATTTTAGAATAAAAAAACATGAAGATAGCTTGAATAAATGTAACATGTTCCTTGTCTTTTTTTTTAATAAAAAAATCATTTTAAAAAATATATATCCATATTCATTTTTAGATCCCTACAATTAAATATGTTTTTATGCTTTAGGTGCCTTTCATGAATACTAACATACACAATAATAAAAGAAAAGGATGCAAATGCTTCTAGTTTACATGATCATTAACTTTAAGGGCTGTGAGATTAGTCGAGGTGCGCCCAAGCTGACATGGACATCCATGTTAATAAAAAAAAAGATGCAAATGCTTCTGGTCGGTAAGATAAAGCTAGTATTTGTTTCACCGGGTTTTGACCGGGTGACCGGGTCGCTGGGGTCATTTTTTTTTTTTTGTATTTCTGCATTTTAAAAGTGTATTTCGCAGCAAAAAGTGTTAAATTGATGTTTTTTTTAGTGTTTTTAGATGGATTTAATACGGTGATGTCTAAAACGATATATTTTAATGTATTTTTAAACAAAAAAAATATTTTATAATTTACATGTGTCCATCATGTAATTAGATTTGAGTTTGTGGCAATAATAGTCTGGTGTTGTAGTGCTCCTTCTTAACACTTGTATTCGAGCGAGCAACATAGTTTCTGTACATAATTGAGAAATAAAAATATGGTGAGTCAGGATTTCCTCATGCTCATAAGAGTCCTTTTCATGCATTTCTTAAAGGGAAAAGGGGAGGCGTGGCTTTTTTGAGTGGGCTTCTTTCTAGTGACAGACATGCCTAACAAGCTCTCAGCAAAAGATATCAACGCTGTATGTGAATGGATCCTTAGCCTCCATTGGAGAATTGACATGGCTTGCTTGTAATCCTTCTGACTTTCAGAAAATGGACATAAAATATGAAAAAGAAGGTTGCCTAAATGACGGTGGCCGAGGCCATGATCAAGAATCATGACTAGCACTTCGAAAGGTATGTTTATTAAATACAGCATAACCCGGCATGTTGATACGGAACTGAATCTTTAGAAAATTCATATTTAAAGTTTACTTGATTCGACTCGGTTGATTAGCAAATCAATATTTTATAAAATCAAATATTTTTTAAAAAAATTAGATTTAGAATTAATTTTGTTTCATTCGGTTGATCCAGCAGATGAATCTACAACCAAATCAAAACTTTATTCTAATATCTTTTAAAATAATAATTTTAATTGACACGAGTTAACCAGTTCAACCTTTACTCCAGGATTTGAATCATGTTAGGTTTAATTTCGAAATTATTTATGTTGTCCATCATTATCATCGAGAAATGAAAGTTTGTATATGAAAATCTTTTTGATGTGTTGGTTTATGGTGCAAAACATTCCTAATGGCTGCTACGTACACTGACCTCGAAAGGCTCTAGTGATTCTCAATTCAACCCAATCTAGTCACATGGCACAAATTCAAAGATACAATTTTGGCCGAGATGGAAGTGTGTGAATTGAATTGATTCACTATTGAAATTTCAACTTCTTCATTTTTTAAATCTACATATTCAATATATATAAGATTTTTCTTCGATTCAGAAGAAAAATTAGAAATTGGATTTTGATTCGGTACAATGTTTAAATAAAAAATCATGAGGGTTGGTTGACTAATATCAAACCAAGCTTTTTTAAAATAAAATGTTTAATACAAGGAATTTCGAGGAATTTTTACTAATCCGATTCTAATCAAGTCTTAGATCGACAAGTCACAAAGTTGATGTATTAAACTAGGACGGGTCTAATACCAAAGATCTAGCTTAGGAAAGCAAGAAAAAGAAAACCTTTCTTTTACAAAATCCAATCTGTTTAAGACTCGGATTAGCAGGAGATTTCACTTCATTAAGCAAAATCTGATCGGAGCAATTCTGAGAGGTATAACCGTATAACTCAACTGGTCACACTCTGAATTTATTTTTTAAAAGTTATCAGTTCAAGTTTTATAAAATTTAAGGTCATTGAAGACTTACATGGTCATTAATTTTAGGGTCCATGAGATTAGTTGAGATACGCGCAAACTTACTCACACACCCTCATTAATCTTAAAAAAAAATCTGATCGGAGGGTTTATATTTTGCTGTTCGTTAACCAAGAAAATATTCAATGAACTCCACAAAATGGTTGAGGAGGCGATCCTGTCAAATTTGATGTTATATATTGGGCCAGACTATGCTGATAATGACATCTCACCTCACCGACCACTTTTCGTGGAGTTCTTGCAATTAATATGTAGAAAATATTTTTTCGTCGGCACTCTTTTCGTGTGATTGAATGCCTTGTACTTTTGATCAAGTCATAAAATTAGTTTGGCATTACATCAAGTTGCTTCTTCTTCATTTTTGTGCCTTGTATGCTTCACAAAATCAAAATTTATGTTTTTGAAAGAAAAAAATAATAAAAGAAAGGTTTTTTAATTATTATTATTAGAAATTATTTTAAAGACTATCCGTTTATATTGATCTAGTGTTTATATTAATCTAGTGTATTCAGAAAAAAACTATAAATGTATTTGAATGCTAGCAAAAAAATTTAAATTTAAAAAGAACAATATATATATATATATATATATATATAAAGTTTTCATAAAAATGCACATTTTCAACATTTTTTATTATAATAAAGAATATTTTTGAACAAACTTGCAATATTTTATATTTATCCATAATATATTCGCCTTATTCATAAAAAGATGACTCACTCTTGATTATTTTTTTTGGGTTCATTGCAATACCTTTACCAATATTTATAAAGTAAAAGCATTTTCCATTTTTGATAGTGTAAAGAAAAAAAATTATTTGACAAAAAGTTGAATGATAAACACTATGATAGTGTTTGTTTACGCGGTAGCTTCTGCTTTTAAAGCTAACCGCGTAAATATGATGTTTGGTAACGGCTGAAAACTTGATTCAGCCTTGTGGGTCCCAGCAATTCCTGCGTTAAAAACGCA
>Ga0307515_10016148_pt1 | contig 13692 bp, 14 predicted proteins | sample 17_EM_MG_FD_194513 | JGI IMG/M metagenome (GOLD analysis project Ga0307515, IMG submission 194513) | Populus trichocarpa ectomycorrhiza microbial communities from riparian zone in the Pacific Northwest, United States - 17_EM | ecosystem: Host-associated > Plants > Roots > Unclassified | place... | reverse complement strand
GACGCGAAGCCAAGCACGTTCTCGGTCGTCCAAGTCAGCTCGGCAAAGGTCGCCCCGGTGACGACGATGGATTCGCCGAGCGCGATGATGATGAACCCCGCGCAGCGCTCGGCCATATGGCCGCCCTCGACCACCCAATCCGCGACCGACGACGCGCCGTATCGGGGTATCCAGAACCGCACCGCCGGGGAGATATATTCTATGCAAAGCGCAATGGCCCACAGCACCAGTCGCGTTTGCCCGGTCGCAAATCCGCCCGCAATCCAGAACAGCGCTGACAGCGACAGCCAGGACGTAATGCGGATCGCATTCATGCGCGCGAGAGATTGCGACGGCAGCGTCGACATCCATAAAAAGATGGTCTTGCCGACCTGCATCGCGGCATAGGCACAGGCGAACCACAGCCCGCGGTCGTCGAACGCTTTCGGGATCGAGGTTGAAAGCACCAGCCCGCCCAGCGTCAGCGCAAACAGCAGCAGCCGGACCGGGGTCTTTTCGGGATTGAGCCAGTTGGTGATCCAGGAGGTGTAGACCCACACCCACCAGACCGCGAGGAACAGCAGCGTGACCTGCAACACGCCTAGCGGCGTGAAATGGCCGAGCAGCGTGTGCGATATCTGCGTGACCGCAAAGACGAAGACGAGATCGAAGAACAGTTCGGCGTAAGTTACCCGGCTGTGCTGGTTCGGCACCATGGGGCGGAACAGCACGCCGCGCGCATTATCCGCCGCCATCGGCGCGCCCCCGAGGTTGGATCAGCCGCCGGACACCCCGGGTCCGCCAGGTACCCCGGTCTGCAGCGCCAGCGCGTGCAGCACGCCACCCATCTGTCCCTTGAGCGACTGGTAGACGATCTGGTGCTGCTGGACCCGCGACTTGCCGCGGAAGGATTCCGAAATCACGGTCGCGGCGTAATGGTCACCATCGCCGGCCAGATCGCGGATCGTCACCTCGGCATCGGGTATGGCTGCCTTGATCATCGATTCGATATCGTGGGCGTCCATCGGCATCCAGCATGTCTCCGTCAGATATTTCGAATCACGGCCGGCTCGCGCGACCGTGACGACCAAACCTAGCGCGTACGCCCTTCTAGGTCACCCTTCCCGACACTATATCCCGGGTCCAAACGTTTTAAACCCTTTCAGGCCGAGGCGTCCGGTCACATCCGGCTGACCCAAAAATGCGGTTGACCCAAAAAGAGGCTCAGAACCATGAAACTTCCCGGTCCCGACCATCCGATCACGATTACGGCCAATCCGAAGCGCGTCCGGGTCTCGGCCGGCGGCGTTGTCATCGCCGAGACCAGTTATGCCCTAACCCTGAAGGAAGCCAGCTACCCCGCCGTGCAATATGTGCCACGGAGCGACGCCAATATGGCGCTGTTGGCCCGCACCGAGCGGACCACGCATTGCCCCTACAAGGGGGACGCGAACTACTTCAGCATCAACGCCAACGGCAAGGCGCTGGAGAACGCGACCTGGACCTACGAGACGCCGTTTCCGGCGATGGCTGACATCGCCGGCCATCTGGCGTTCTATCCGGACAAGGTCAAGATCGAGGAAGTCGCCTGATTGGCCAACGCGCGGACGCCCGGCTCATCGGGTGCGCAAAGCCGCGCTTTTGCTGCGTGACGAAATTTCCGATCTGTTCAGCCACGTATTCGCGACACGTTTAACGAATGTGCGATGATGCCACGTTGCGGTGTTTGAAGATTAGCCTTGCCCAATCGGGTTGCCGGCTGCAACATTCGGCACAAATGGCCTGGCCGGGGGGCGCGCATGACATCGATTTCCACAGCGGGGCATGCCGACGTTCAAGCCGTCCCTAAAGTCAAATCGCGAAACCTTTCGCTCGATCGCGCCCGCACCTTTCTGACGCTGGTGGTGTTGCTGCACCATGCCGTCATTCCCTATACCTATTACGGTCACACCGATCCGAAGGATTTCTTCGGCTTCGACATGATCGTGCTCGCCACCGACAGTTTCTTCATGGCGATGTTCTTTTTCCTGTCGGGGCTGTTCGTCTGGCCGGGCATCGCCCGGAAGGGACCACTGAATTATTTGCAAGATCGTCTGTTTCGGCTCGCCCTGCCCTTCGTGATCTGCGCATTCACGGTCATTCCGCTCGCATACTACGCCATCTCGCTGCGGCACCATCCCGAAATCGGCTTTTCTGAATTCTGGTGGACCACGATCACCAAAGGCCCGTGGCCGAGCGGACCGATCTGGTTCCTTTGGGTCTTGCTCGTGTTCGACGTGGTTGCCTGTGTCCTGTACCGGCTGTCACCTCACGCGCTCGATCCGATCAATCGCCTCTCGCTGCACGGTCGCCGGCGGCCCGCGGTGTTCTTCGCGGTCATGCTTGCCGTCACCGCGGCCTTTTACATTCCGGGGCGGGTTCACTTCGGCGCAGGCAGTTGGTTCGAGTTCGGGCCGTTCTCGGTCCAGCATGGTCGCGTGATGCTCTACGCCACCTATTTCTTTTTCGGCGCCGGCATAGGCGTTGCGCAAATGGATCGCGGGGTGCTTTCAGCAGACGGCCGGATGGCGAAGGTCAGCTGGGATTGGATGATACTGGCGATCGTTCCGTATTACCTGATGTGGGTGCTGATCTCCATCAAGCGCGAAAATCTGGGAAATCCGGTGGACTTGCCGGACTGGTATGAGGGGAGCTACGCCGTCTGCTTCACCGTCTTCAGCGTGGCGATCATGTTTCTGATCCTGGCCTATTTCCTGCGGTTCGCCAGCTCAGGCAAGAGCGTGCTCGATCCCATGCAGGCTGATGCCTATGGAATATTCCTGGTGCACTATCCGATCGCGCTCTGGCTGCAGTACTGGCTGTTCAACTTCAATCTGCCGGCGACCGTGAAAGCCCCCCTCGGATTCGCATTGACGGTCGCGTTCAGTTGGGCGCTGACGCGTGCACTACGGAAGATTCCAGGCGCGAAAAGGGTGTTGTGAGCTTGGGCCGTCATTCCGGGGCGATGCGAAGCATCGAACCCGGAATCTCGAGATTCCGGGTCTGGTGCTAACCCACCATCCCGGAATGACGGTGGGACCTACGAACCCTTGCCGCTCATATACGCCGGCAACCAGCTTTCGAACGCGGTGTTGAGCGACGCCACCGCGACCGGCGCTTCGCCGGCCACAGCGATCGCATCGCCGCCTGTGGTGCCGATGCGCACGCACGGCACGCCGGCGCCCTTCATCTTCGCCAGCACCAGTCCGGCTTCCGCCGCCGGCACCGTCACGATATAGCGCGCCTGGTCTTCGCCGAACCAGTATGCATGCGGCACGATCGAGGCCGGTGCGGCCAGGAGCTGCGCACCGATGCCGCTTGCAATCGCCATCTCGGCGAGCGCGATCAAGAGGCCGCCGTCGGATATGTCATGCACAGCGGTCGCAGTACCGGCGTGGATCATGCCGCGCACGACGTCGCCATTGCGCTTTTCGGCGGCCAGATCCACCGGCGGCGGCGCGCCCTCTTCGCGGCCGCAGACATCGCGCAGATACACGGACTGTCCGAGCCAGCCTTGCGTGTCGCCGATCAGCAGGATCGCTTCGCCCCCGGCCTTGAACGCGAGCGTCGCGGACTTGGTGAAATCATCCAGCAGTCCGACGCCGCCGATCGACGGTGTCGGCAAGATGCCGCGGCCGTTGGTCTCGTTGTAGAGCGAGACGTTGCCGGACACGACCGGGAAGTCGAGCGAACGACAGGCCTCCGCGATGCCCTTCAGGCAGCCGACGAACTGGCCCATGATCTCGGGCCGTTCCGGATTGCCGAAATTGAGATTGTCGGTGATCGCGAGCGGACGTCCGCCGACGGCGGTGATGTTGCGCCAGGCTTCGGCCACCGCCTGCATGCCGCCCTGATAAGGATCGGCCTCGCAATAACGCGGCGTCACGTCGACGGTCAGCGCCAGCCCCTTCGGCCCGTCCTCTACGCGCACCACGGCGGCGTCGCCACCGGGGCGCTGCACGGTGTTGCCGAGAATGACGTGGTCGTACTGTTCCCAGACCCAGCGCCGCGAGCACAGCTCAGGCGTCGCAATCAGCTTTTCCAGCGCCGCCGAAATGCCGATCGGCGGCTTGACGTCCTGCGCGCGTACCACCGGCTGCAAAGCAGATTCAACATGCGGGCGGTCATAGAGCGGCGCCTCGTCGCCCAATTCCTTGATCGGCAAATCGGCCATCACGTCGCCGCCATGCTTCACCACAAAGCGCTTGCTCGGCGTGGTGTAGCCGACGACCGCGAAATCGAGCCCCCATTTCTTGAAGATCGCCTCCGCTTCTTTTTCCTTCTCGGGCTTGAGCACCATGAGCATGCGCTCCTGGCTTTCCGAGAGCATCATCTCATAGGCGCTCATGCCGGTTTCGCGCGTCGGCACCGCATCGAGATTGAGATCGACGCCGAGGTCGCCCTTGGCGCCCATCTCGACCGCCGAACAGGTGAGCCCCGCCGCGCCCATGTCCTGGATCGCGATCACGCAATCGGCTTCCATGATTTCGAGGCATGCTTCCAGCAGAAGCTTTTCCGCGAAGGGATCGCCGACCTGCACGGTCGGGCGCTTCTCGGCGGAATCGTCGTCGAATTCGGCCGACGCCATCGAGGCACCATGAATGCCGTCGCGGCCGGTCTTGGAGCCCAGATACACGATCGGCATGTTCACGCCGGAGGCAGCCGCGTAAAAAATCTTGTCGGTATCGGCGAGGCCGACGGCCATCGCGTTGACCAGAATGTTACCGTCGTAGCGGGTGTGGAAACGCACCTGGCCACCGACGGTCGGCACGCCGAACGAATTGCCGTAGCCGCCAACGCCGGCGACCACGCCCGATACCAGATGGCGGGTCTTGGGATGCTCCGGCGCACCGAAAGAGAGCGCATTGAGGCAGGCGATGGGGCGCGCGCCCATCGTGAACACGTCGCGCAAGATGCCGCCGACGCCCGTGGTCGCGCCCTGATAGGGCTCGATATAGCTCGGGTGGTTGTGGCTCTCCATCTTGAACACGACGGCCTGGCCGTCGCCGATGTCGATAACGCCAGCGTTCTCGCCGGGGCCCTGGATCACCCAGGGCGCCGTGGTCGGCAGGCCCTTCAGATGGATGCGCGAGGATTTGTACGAGCAGTGCTCGTTCCACATCGCGGAAAAAATCCCGAGTTCGGTGAAACTCGGCACCCGCCCGATCAGCTTGAGGATGCGTTCATACTCGTCCGGCTTCAGCCCATGGCTGGCGACGAGTTCGGGGGTAATCTGGGGCTCGTTCTTGGGCTCGTTCATGGGTCCCTTAATAGGAAGATCGGGGCGCTGCGAAAAGCCTTTTATGGCGCATTTTTGCCCTGTCCAGAGCTTTGCAGAGGCCTGTGCGGGAACAGCGTTTGCACATCCCCGCTGGATCGGATTTAAGGGCTTGAACCTGCAAAAGAAGGCCCATTTTCGTGAACGAGCTCTCCAAGACGGCCGTCGTCAAACGCCCCGGTATTCACGTCGAAACCGAGGGCGAATTCGCCGGCTGGCGCACCTGGACCCGCGACAGTTTTGAGACCCATAACGGGCCATTCTGGCACCGGGTGGAAGAAGACGGACGGGTCCGCGCTGTGTTCCGCGTCGAGAAGAAGCACCTCAACGGCATGCGCAACGTCCATGGCGGCTGCTTCATGACCTTTGCGGATTATTGCCTGTTCGCGCTGGCCTCCTCCGTGCTGCAGGGACCCGGCGTGACGATATCGTTCGCCTGCGAATTCCTCGATGCGGCGCGAGAAGGCGAACTGATCGAATGCGAGGGTGAGATCACCCGCGCCGGCGGCTCCCTGATCTTCCTGCGCGGGGTGCTGAAGTCAGGCGAGCGCTCGCTGTTCACCTTTTCCGGCACCATCAAGCGGGTGAAGCAGAAGCCGCGAACGGACGCGGCCGCCGTCGCCGGCTCAGACGGATAGCTGCTTTTCCGCAATCGCAAGCCATTCGGCCTGGACTTCGCGCACATATTTTGGCGCGCGTCGCATCTGCAGCAGCAATTCGTTGAAAACGACCTTGGCCTCGGCCGTACGCCCTACCATCCGCAGCAGCAGGCCGTAGCGAACCCGCGCCTCGGCGCTGGGGGCATAGGCGATCAACGCATCATATTCCTCGAGCGCCTCGTTGACCCGTCCGCCTTCAGTCAGCGCGCGGGCATAGAGCAGATGGCCCTCGGCCGATTCAAAATCGGGCCAGCGCTTTTGCAGATCGTCCAGCGTTGCGAGGGCATCTGCCGGGCGGTTGCGATCGAATTGGGCCTGCGCCTTGCTAAGCGCATAGACCGGTTCCTCGCCCATCGGCAGCTTGAGGATATGATCATAGTGGTACTCGGCTTCCTCGAATCGTCCAATCTTCTGGCATTCGGCGGCCAGCGCCGTACGGTTGGCGATCGTATCGGCGTCCGTAAGCCGGTCGCGCAATTCGCGATAGTATTTTTCCGGATCAAGTTTGCCCGCGACGCGCTTGCGTGCCTGTTGAGCCCCCGGGCCGTTGAGCCATTCGGGGATCAGTTCGACGGCAATATAAGCGAGCGCACCAATGAACGGGACCATCAGGATAATGAAGGCCCAGGGCTGCAGCCGCCCGGTTCGCGACGCGTGATAGATCAGGGTGATGTCGAGCAGCACGATAACCAGGGCAACAGGCATGGCAATTTCCAGCAAACGTGGCGGACGGCCGTGAACGCGCCCTCATAGCCCGACGCGCGCGGCCCGACAATCCCCGGTTGTCGCATCGGAACATTTAGTGTGAAAGGATTGTGAACCCGGAACAAATGCTTTGCGGCAGCGGATAGCGCGGAAAATAAAGCCGGACGCGGCTCTATTGCAAACTGACCAGGGTCAGATCGACGAACCACGATTGTGGCGAGACGAATCCCTTGATTTTCGTACTCATCGCACGCGGGTTCAGATCATGGACGATGAAAAGCCAGGGAGGATTATCGACGATGCGTTCATGCGCCTTGCGATAGGCAGCCGAGATGGCTTTCGGATCGGTCGCCTCGGAGATCGTCTTGAGCGCGTCTTCGAATTCGTCGTCCTTCCACTGCTCGAAATTGAATCCGTTCGGCGAAAAATTGGCCGCCGCAAAATAGCGCGCCATAACACCGGCATCTGACGATGGCGAGCTGATGTTGAGCACCATCGCCCCCTGCAGGCTTGCGTGATCGGGGGTGGCGCGAGCCGCATTCAGAAGAACCTGCCATTCGATCACGCCCACTTCCACATTCACCCCACAATTTTCCTTGAGGTTTTGCTGCAGGAATTCGTTCATCGGCAAAGGCAACATTTGGCCGGAGCCGGAATTCGAGATCAGCGCCTTGAAGGATAAGGGTTTCGCCGGCGTGTATCCCGCTTCGGCAAGCAGCGCCTTGCCCTTGGCCGCGTCGAACTTGTAGCGGTTGACCGGGCTTCCGAAATCGGGATCGCTCGCCTTGAGCCAGCCTACCGACGGCTCCGCGGTCCCGTTGAGAAGTGACACCAGCCCTTCACGATCGATGCAATAGTTCAGGGCCTGGCGAACCCTGACATCCTTGAAAGGACTGTTGGTCGCGCCGATGTTGTAGAACCATGGCCAGACATGCGGATATGAGCCGGTCGTGACGGTGAAGCCGGCGGACTTCAGTGAAGCGAGACCATCGGGCGGTGGCACTTCGATCCAGTCGACCTGACCGGAGCGCAACGCGGCCAGCCTGGAATTCGATTCGGGAATCGGCATCAGGACGACGGTGTCGACCTTCGCCATCCGGCTGGGGTCCCAATATTTATCCCAGCGTACGAGATCGGCTTCCTGGCGCGGCACGACCTTGGTGATGCGGAAGGGACCGGTGCCGGCGGCAGGCAACGTCGCGACCTTCGCCCACTCCCGGCCGGCCTTTTCGAACGAGGTAGGCGACGTGAACAGAAGGTACACCGCCATATAGGGGAAATAAGACACAGGCTTGGTCGTGGTGATGGCGACGGTGTCGTCATCGATCTTCTTGTAGCTTCCCATCACCGGAACGCGCGCCCGCGATATTGCCGAACTCGGCGGCTCAAATTGTGGGCTGCTGTTGTTGAAATAGCGATCAAGATTCCAGATCACGGCGTCCGCGTTGAAATCAGTGCCGTCGTGGAATTTCACGCCGCGGCGCAGATGGAATATCCACGTTTTGTTATCAGCAAGGTCCTGCTCCCATTTCTCCGCGAGCCCGGGGCGCAAGGTCGCCAATCGGTCGGTTTTGGTCAAATCCCACAGCACCAGGCCTTCAAAGATCGGATAGCCCAGAAAGCGCATGCCTTCGAAGCCGTTATTGGGCATTCCGGTTGCGGTGGGGATATCGGATGCCGTCATCGCAATGCGCAGCGTGGTTTCGGCCATCGCCGGTTGGTACGACAGCAAAACGGCCGCAAGCACAAAAGTACGGGAAAGCTTGATGAGCATGACATTCCTCCGTCCGACGACCGGAAAGTCCGCGTTCAGCGGGTACCACAGGATGGAGGAGCAAATTTCACGCCAGCCGGATACATCGCCGCGATAGGTCAGGAGCCCCTTGCGCCCGGAAATCGCTTATAGTCCCCAAAATGTTCCGGCGGGGAGGACGAGATGGATGTCGTTACAGCAATCCACGGCCGCCGCTCGGTGCGATCTTACGATCCCAAACCAGTCGAACGCGAACTGATCGAGGCCGTGATCGAGGACGCCGCACAGGCGCCGCCGCCGTTTCGCGGTCAGATCCCATGGGCGTTCAATGTTCTGCGCGGCGTCGAGTCTATCGCGGCCTATGGCGCACGGGCGATGGAGCATGCGAGAGCGCATCGTCCCGACCAACCCGGCCGGGACTGGCTTGATCGACCGGGCTTCAAGATCTTTTGGGATGCGCCGGTCGTCATCATCATTTCCGGTCCGGTCGGCGACTGCTGCCGCGCCGGCCAGAACCTGATGCTCTCAGCGCATGCGCGCGGATTGGGAACCTGCTGGGTCGGCTCGCCGATGCTTTGGATCAGCACACCTGAGGTAAGAGCGGAGCTGAAAATACCGGCAACACTGATGCCGGTTGCGGTGCTGTGCCTTGGTTATCCTGCGGCAATTCCGGAAGCGGTGATCCCTGACAAGCCACCCATCGTCTGGGTCTGAAGGCTGACTTTGCCGTGACCGAACGGCCCAGCGGGAGTCGGTCGGTCATTGTTCTCCGTGTGGACGGTCAGTAGCGAACCAATGCAACTGGTCAAAGAAGCCAAGCAGCCTTGAAAAGGCGTCGTCCCCTTTTACGACACGATGCCACTGCCTCTCTCGTACGTATGTGTCGATGTATCGAAATTCGATCGTGCCGTCGATGCGAGGAGAAATCCTGAGGTACGGGCCATCAGGGTATGCGCTACTCGGCAACTGCGTCACACACAAATCGTGCATTGAGGTCTCGCCGTGAACCCCGCCCGCATAACGCGACGTCTCGATCTGTTCGACCAAACGGACCATCGCCTGAAACGGTAGTCCGTTGACAACAAGTTCCTGGTAGAAGGTGCCGATATCCTTCCAAGGCTTGATCATGGCCTGACGCTTATTTCTTCTCTTCCAACATCTTGCGGTATTTCTCGACGTCGCGCGTCACCAGCTGTTGCAGCACTTCCGGCGTGTGTTCGTTGGCATCGGGTGCAACCGTCGAGAGATCGTTAAAGCGCTTCTTGACGGCATCGCTCTCGACCGCGCTCTTTGCTGCAGCATTCAGCTTCGCGATGATTGCAGGCGGCGTTCCCTTTGGTGCGAACAGGCCGTTCCAGCCTTGCGCCTCGAATTCGGGCAGCCCCGCTTCCGCCGAAGTCGGCAATTCAGGCAACGTCGCGAGCCGCACCGTCGAGCCGACGACGACGCCCCTCACCAGCTTGTCGTCGATCGCCTGCGACACGGAAGCTGCGGCGTCGCAGACGCCGTCGATCTGGCCGCCGATCGCATCGGTCAGCGCAGGCGCCGCGCCCCGATAACCGACCAGCGTGACGTCGATGCCGGCCGCTTGCTCAAAGCTCTTGCAGATCAGGAAATTCGACGAGCCGATGCCGGCATGTCCGAGATTGATCTTGCCGGGATTCTTCTTCGCGTAGGCAATGAATTCCTGAAGATTCTTGGCCGGAAAATCCTTGCGCAGCGCGACGATGCCGAAGGTCTTCGCCACCATCGCGATCGGCACGAAGGAATCCGGCGTGAATGGCAGCTTCGGATAGATCGTATAGGTCGCAGCACTGGTGCCGGCATTGCCGATCGCGATGGTGTAGCCATCAGCCTCCGCGCGCGCCGCCCGTGTCAGCGCGGTCGAACCGCCGGCGCCCGCGATATTCTCGATCACGACCGGCTGGCCGAGCGCCTTGGCCATCTCCTCGGCGACCACGCGCGCGATCACGTCCGACGTGCCGCCGGCCGCGAACGGCACGATCATGGTGACGGGACGTTTGGGATAGTCCTGCGCGTGGGCGGCCGTCGCGAATGACAACGCCGCAACGGCTATCAACAGCCGCTTGGCGATTTTATTTTGACGCGTTTTCTTCACGCGAACCGGTTCCCACTTCGCTCGAAAACGCTATGGAAAATCACGCCGCTTTTTCCAGATGCGCGACGAGGCCGGCGAACAGGCCGCGGCCATCGGTGCAGCCCATGATGTCTTCGACGTGGTTTTCCGGATGCGGCATCATGCCGAGCACATTGCCGCGCTCGCTGACGATGCCGGCGATCGACTGCGCCGCGCCGTTGATGTTGGAATTCTCGTCGACCACGCCGTCGGCGGAACAATAGCGATAGAGCACGCGCCCCTCGCCTTCGAGGCGTTTGACCGTCTCTTCGTCGGCCTCGTAATTGCCTTCGCCATGCGCGACCGGCACGCGGATGACCTGGCCGGCATTATAACCGCGCGTGAACGGCGTATCCGAGCGTTCGACCCGCAGGTGCACATCCTTGCAGATGAATTTCAGCCGCGCATTGCGCATCAGCACGCCCGGCAGCAGACCTGCCTCGCAGAGTATCTGAAAGCCGTTGCAGACGCCGAGCACGAGGCCGCCACCGGCCGCAAAGTCCCGCACCGCGTCCATGACAGGCGCACGCGCGGCAATCGCGCCGCAGCGCAGATAATCGCCATAGGAAAATCCGCCGGGCACCACTACCAGATCGGTGCCCTTGGGCAGCGCGGTCTCGGCATGCCAGACCATCGCGGCCTCATGGCCCGACGCGAGTTTGAGTGCCCGCGCCATGTCGCGTTCGCGATTGATGCCGGGGAAGACGAGAACGGCTGATTTCATTGCTGGCGCCTAGAGCAGTTCGACCCGGTAATTCTCGATCACGGTGTTCGCCAGCAGCTTGTCGGCGGCGTCTTTCAACGCCGCCTCGGCTTTGGCCTTGTCCGAGCCGGATAGTTCGATGTCGAACACCTTGCCCTGACGGACGCTGGCGACGCCATCGACGCCGAGCGATTTCAGCGCGCCTTCGATGGCCTTGCCCTGCGGATCGAGAATGCCGGACTTCAACGTAACGGTAACACGTGCTTTCATATCAACCTCGTCATTCCGGACGAACCGCGCAGCGGGTCGATCCGGAATCTCGCGCATGCAATCTCTGGATTCCGGGTTCGCGGTCTTCGCCCGCGCCCCGGAATGACGTACTAGCTCTTTACCAGCACCGGACCCGTACCCGCCGGCCGCTCGTTCTCCATCAGGATGCCCAGACGCTTTGCCACTTCGGTGTAGGCCTCCAGGAGACCGCCGAGATCCCTGCGGAAACGATCCTTGTCGAGCTTCTCGTTCGACTTGATGTCCCACAGCCGGCATGAATCGGGCGAGATCTCGTCCGCGACGATGATCCGCATCATTTCGTTTTCGAACAGCCGTCCGCATTCCATCTTGAAATCGACCAGACGGATGCCGATGCCCAGAAACAGCCCGGTCAGGAAGTCGTTGACGCGAATGGCGAGCGCCATGATGTCGTCGATTTCCTGCGGCGTCGCCCAACCGAACGCGGTGATGTGCTCTTCGGAGACCATCGGGTCGTTGAGCTGGTCGTTCTTGTAATAGAACTCGATGATCGAGCGCGGCAGCTGAGTACCTTCCTCGATGCCGAGGCGCTGCGACAGCGATCCCGCCGCCACGTTCCGCACCACCACCTCCAGCGGCACGATCTCGACCTCGCGAATCAGCTGTTCGCGCATGTTGAGTCGGCGGATGAAATGGGTCGGCACCCCGATGTCGTTGAGGTGCTGAAACAGGTACTCCGAAATCCGGTTATTGAGGACACCCTTGCCCTCGATCACCTGGTGTTTCTTGGCATTGAACGCAGTCGCGTCGTCCTTGAAGTGCTGGATCAGGGTTCCGGGCTCCGGGCCTTCATACAGGACCTTGGCCTTGCCTTCATAAATGCGGCGTCGACGGCTCATTGGGATGTACCGTGTTTTGTTGAAATCCATGAATTTGGTGTGCTCCGGATGACAAGGGTTTTACGACCACGACGGAGCTGCCGTGAAGGCCTGGAACTTGGACATAACGACAGAAACAGAACAAGAACCAAACCTGTTGGCAACCTATCCGATTGGGCTATCCAGCACAATCGATCCGGCCCTGTTGGGCCCAACTTATACCTGTAGACCTGCGGCTTAACGGCCCGTTGTTTTGCCGATTCGCCCCCTCTATCTAGGTAGGCGAAGGGGCCGCCACAACGCGGCCCCCGCGTGCATCTGGCAGGGATTGGAACCCAAAATGAGCAGTTTCGACAAGCGCGAGGAAGGTTTCGAGAAGAAATACGCCCTCGACGAGGAGCAGAAGTTCAAGGCTGAGGCCCGCCGCAACAAATTGCTCGGAATGTGGGCAGCCGAAAAGCTCGGAATTACCGGTGATGCTGCCACCGCCTACGCCAAGGAAGTGGTCGCCGCCGATTTCGAGGAGGCGGGCGACAGCGACGTGCTCCGCAAGGTCAGCGGAGATTTCAAGGCCAAGGGCGTCGCCCTTACCGACCAGGAACTCCGCGCCAAGATGGACGAGCTGATGGCGACCGCCGTCATGCAGGTGAAGGCGGGGACGTAAGGCTTGCGAATAGGGAGTGGCGAGTAGCGAATAGGGAGATTTCCATTCGCTACTCGCCATTCGCCATTCGCGCCTTCAGGATCTCCAACAACCGCCGCGACGCCGCGCTGAGAAAACCGCCGCGTCGCGTCACCGTCACGACATCCTGGCTCGCCTTGAGATCGCCGACGCGGATGGTCGCGATCGAGCCATATTTCAATTCTTCCGCGGCGTTGCTCTCCGACAGCAAGGCGATGCCGAGGCCGGCCTCGACCAGCCGCTTCTGCGCGGTGAGGCTATCGACCGGCGTCCAGTCGACCTCCCCCAACCCGTGGGTTTGAAACAGCGCGAACACATGTGACGCCGTGATCTCGCGCCGCCCCGGCAGCACGGGAAAGGCGATCCAGCGTTCACTGCGCAGATCAGCCAGTTTCGCGACCCTTCGGCCGGCGCGTGGATGATCGGCCGCGCACACGACCTGCAGCCGTTCGGCCAGCAGCAATTCGCAATCGAGGTCGCGCGAACGATCGCGGTCGTAGCGCAGCCCGATGGTGGCTTCGCCGCGCCGGATCAGATCGCTGACTTCCGCGCTCGTCGCCGTGCGCAGGGTCAGTTCGACACCGGGATATTCGGCAGCGAAGCGCTTGAGGATTTCGGACAGGCGGCCAC
>Ga0307515_10016147_pt1 | contig 13692 bp, 16 predicted proteins | sample 17_EM_MG_FD_194513 | JGI IMG/M metagenome (GOLD analysis project Ga0307515, IMG submission 194513) | Populus trichocarpa ectomycorrhiza microbial communities from riparian zone in the Pacific Northwest, United States - 17_EM | ecosystem: Host-associated > Plants > Roots > Unclassified | place... | reverse complement strand
GCATCCACATACTCCTCCCCCCCTCCTTCCTTCTTGAGGCGTCCAGCATTGGGAATCAGTCCCGCCTTTGTGAATCCTAGGGTTTCCCATAACCTGAGGGAGGAAATGATGAGGCGGCCAAGAGTATGAAAGGTATATGCATGCTGAGGATAGCTTACCTGAGGCTTGCGACGTTATTCACGTAGACGAGGTTGAACACGCTTCCTCGGTACCCGAGCTTGGGGCCGTAGTAGAGGTACGATTTCGCGAGAACGCGACCGTAACCTTTGTTCCAATGGTTTGGGGGCACGATGAACCCCGCATTACAAATCTGCGTAGAGACAGGGTGAAGTAGAACGCGTTGGGACGAAGCTGAGTGAACGAGAGCAACGAGGTGACTTACATGCGAGGATCTTCCTGGGTAATTAGGCTTGACCTGTGAGGTATCGTTGAAGTATTTGTAGATGTTTCAAGAAGAAGACCGGAGAAACAAGACAACATACGTAGTAGAACCCGACGATTACGTCCTCCCATACGAGCGGCTGGTCGTCTCTCGACAAGTCTGAAGAGCCGAATGGGCCATCTGCCCCCGAGACAATATCAACCCCATCCTGATTGTTGACACTAGACCATTTTCCAGCTCCTTCGCCAGTAAGAACACCGACGATAACGTCGGCAGCAAAGAAGTAACTCTCAAAAGCCTGCCTGGAATACCCCTCCCCCTCAGCTACCTCCATCGGGTACGTCCTCCCTTCTTCGACGATTCGCGCGAACACGGAATGGAGGTACTCCACCAACCCTGGACTGTTTGAGGCCGTCTCGAGGGTGAGGTGGTACAGGTCAATTGAAATCGGTGACCCGGTCGCTTTGTCCCGTGTGGTCCAGCGGGTAGTCGGGAGAGGCGATCCACTCTTATTCGCCGGCAGAATCGCACCGTACGCTGACATGGTGGTGTAATATGGAACTATAGCATGCAAGTAGATTAATTGGATCGTCCAGCCTGCCGAATGCGAACATGGTTTGGCTTACCGGCTCCAGGGACCCTGACGCAGAGAAGATTCTTCACGGGCTCGCGATATTGGGGTGAAGGGATCTTGAGGCTCGAGTGCTCGTTCGGTTCTTCGGGCCTGCTCCGGACTCACCGAAGGCGCCGAGAGGAAACCACTCGCGTGCAACCACCATGCCAATATCTGCTCGACCCACACTACCCTCCCTACCGACCGACAACATCGAAACAGCTGTTGTGACTCATGGAGGTGTTATGCGAAACGGGCGAACAGAGCGAAAGAGGGTCCCCGCCGCTGCCGGTGACCGTGTTGGTGTGACGCGCTGGAACTCTCGATCCCTCCGAGTCCCGCTCGTTCCTAACTCTGATCGCTCACAGTCACTGTCATCAGTTAGTCCTGGTGCCACCCCATCTCTGTATCCAGACATTCGACCCTGGAATCTTCGATTTCCGGTTCACGTTTTCGCTTCATTGAACGAGACGTGGGTTTTGCAGTTGTACCGCTCGTTTGGATTCCTTCGACGTCGGAGCTGGTTGTCCCTCTCACCACTCACCGGTGGATTCTAGCAGCGTGATCTACCTACATCCTGAATTCTCCAACGTGTTCTGTTTCACTGCTCTCGATTTCGCAGGCCTGTCCCCGCTATCCATATATTCCATGACGGGGTCTGCTAAGTAAGCGCCCCCCTCGCCGTTCTTTGGGGATCTTGTCTTGGCTCCACTGCTTCCAGGAATTCCTTTAAACGCGTTGTTTCGCCACACGGAAGGCGCACGTGTTCGTCTCATGGTTCACTACTCCGCGCCAAAATACCACAAGTTCGCGACTCTCCGGCCGATGCGGAATATCGGAGGTACCGTTGCAGAGATTTCGTAAATCAGGCGAGGATCTCCCACTTGCTGGCACAAGTTCCTGTACGTCTGACTTTTGCGGAAGGGAGGAGGGGGGGTTACAAGCTCGGAGGGTGTGTGGGTTACATTGTGAGGCGGAAGAGTTGAAGCTGGCAGATCCCAATCACTAGCCGGTCGAGTCGGGTCGCCGCCGTCCCGCCTGTCTGGCCGACGTCTCGGAGAATGATGTCCTCCATGCGTACCAGACGCGTAACTAGGGATATCTCACGGCCCCCGATTTTCTGGATGAGTCGGTGGTCTTTTCACGTCTCGGGCTCAGATGGCTGGAGCAAGTTTTTACCGGTTTTAGGAGGATTGGTTATAATAAGTGAGGACACTGGCCCGAAGTCGAATCGATAACTCTCCGATGCTTTCAACCTGTTATCCTTTCCACGTCGCATAGCTTGATTTCGTCACCGAAGCCCCCCGTCAACCGATGGAGCGTCAAGCACAACGTTGACAAGAACTTCGATCACAACCAATTCAGAGGCATCCTCCCCCTGTACCCTCCCTCCTCTAAATATGCCCTCCCTGCCTCTGAACTTGAGGCTGGACTCCAGCCTAGATCACAGCCACCGGCCACACTCATTGGTGAGTATAGGCAGGATTGCTTCAACCCAATGGAACTCCCTAGGCTTCAAGGTATTCATCGCGCCGGAAATCTTTCCCCTAGATTCGATACTTCCCTTGCCTTCGCCCCTAACGAGCGAAAAACGTCGGAGACGGCGGTGGTATTCTATGCAAGTCAACGACAATGACGTGTACAAGCACGGTGTGTTCAAGAGTACGAGGAGGAGACTGTCACCGTTGACGAGAATCCCGAGTTCGAACAAGGGGTTCGGGATACTGGTGAAGTTGAGGTGGATCGGAGGGGACAGGGATTAGGAGTCGGTGGCGATGGTGAGTCCCGGAATATCTCGTTTGAGTAACAGGAATCCTCATTGTTGAATCCCAGGACGTGTTGACCCCGTTCCGTTCCACGCAAAACAAGATATGACTTCAGGATGCACGGTCTCTGATTCGAGACTGCACGACGACACAACGCCGGGAAGTAGCTTCTGAACATTTTCCCAAGGGGAGCGAAGGCACGCTCGTCGTCATGGATTGTTGTTTAAATCAATTGCTGACGACGCGACAGGACAACTTAGCCCGTCGAGCGTATATTCAATCCGAGGTCACAGAAACCCTTCGGCCCCTCTATTGTGCGAAAAACGGTTCCAGAATGTTGCTCAGTATGACGAACATTACAATCCGTATACCTACCACCATAAGATCCGATTCAAGGAGATGCAATCGAGGGAGCGAACCAAGGTTAATTCCCAGGAGGAAATCGAAAGGCGGAGGGAGAAGGAACGGAAGAAACAGGAGAAAGGGTTGCGGAAGACTGTTCAGGTTTCTGGGGTGAAACTCGGCACCGTCACCCCGGTGGTCAGCACGATCAACACCACCCAGGACTCTGTTGTTGTGATAACCATTCCAGGTACCGGACCTGCACCCGCACCGTCGGAGAAGAAATCAGGGTTTGTCGTCGGTGGTCGGTCAACGGTCAGCAGCTCATCCTCCGGTGGGAGCTTCAAGAGACTCGGATTGACTCAGCCTACCGAAACCTACTTCACCGCCGCATCCCCCACCTTCAAAACCACCCAACGCTACGACAGTTCCTCCTCCACCCGTGACATCGACATCCGGTTTCAGGAGCGGAGATTGGGCGATGCTCGAAGGGCTGGCAGAATTTGGTTGCAGTGGATCAAGGTGGTGGGACGCACACAATCCGAACGGATGTACGAAAACCATCCTCCAGAGCGACGAGACAGAAAAGAACTGATTCCCTCCAGGTTATCCCAGCCGTTTTCCCATTACTCCGATGATGTACGTTAGGTGGGACCCTCGATAATTGTCGATTTCTCCTCGATGGGATGAGCAAACGGTCAGGAAGCAAAAGACATCGGAGGGTACGGTGGTTTTCCGTTTCATGCGGAGAGGGATTCAGATCGAGGGATCCTTCAATTGTGATCCTCCAATCGTTTGACGGCTGGACCTCGTCAACTTCGGGTTTCTTTTGGTCGGATGTCCTATTGACCTGGAATTTATTGTGGGGCTTTGAGAAAATATATCTGGTCACTAGAAAACCGGTCAAATAGCGGGAACACGGTGGAGAAATTGGATGAGAAGAACATTGCAACACAAAACTTCACGACTACGTCTGCTTTGTAACAAAGAGAAAGAGAGAATAAACAGTAGATGGAAGTGTCGTCGGTGGAGGGTGTTTGTGAGGACTGTATCGGGTGCCTGGAGGATAGCGCTGGGATCAATGCCACGAGGCGAGCCATCTGTTATCGCAACCACCACCCGCGTCGACCGATACCGACATGGACGACCTCCGGGATTCGTTCTCCAACCTGAAGAAGGATATCAAGCGCCGACTCAAAGGGAAAAAAGGCAAAGCGGACAATCCAGGGGCTGGTGGAAGTGGGGAGACGACTGGCCCGTCGGGTCCACCTCCCCGACCAGGGCCCGCTGTCGCGACTGGCGGCGGCCGCGAACAAGAAGGAAACAAGCCAGACGCAGGCGGCGAGAGGGTTGGACCGAGCGCTGTCTCGGATGAGAACAAACCGGACTGGAAGTCTGGATCGGCCAAATTGCTCCTTCGCGGGGTGAGAGACTCGGCTGATGCCTTCGGCCCGCTCAAGGCTGTTGCTGGAGGTCTTTGCTTTATCCTGGAGAATTGCGAGGTATGATTCCTCTCCCCTAATGTTATTCACAATGCTCATCGGTTCCGCAGCGTACGAAGGCAAACAAAGAGGCGATAAAATCCCTGGCACCTCGGGTGAAAGAACTCGCAGAACGGCTCTGTGAACCCGTCTCTGAGGGTGATATCAAGGAGCGAGAAAGGAGGAAGAGATTGGAACTGTAAGTGTATGTTCCCTCAGGAAAGCATCGAGTCTGACGTCCGGGGATTGGCAGGAAATTGGAAGACGTTCTGCGAGACCTTGGCCCACTGGAGGCACAGGGGAAGGTTGAAGGGTTCTTTACTAATGTTGAGAATCCGGGTAAACTTGGCGGTCTGGTCGAGGATATTCGGGATGCGATGATGGAGTATCAGGTTTGCGAATCAAGCTACTTGTTTGTACCATGTCTAACGTTTGTGCTAGACTTCGCTGCAACAAGGCATCTACAACAAGCAACAAGATATCTACGACAAGCAGCGAGAGATGCAACAAGATATGGATGGCAATAATCGCCTCCTCATAGTGGGTCCTCACCACTTGTCCCTTGTTCTCGAAAACTAACCTATAAATAGGAATCAGCAGACCTTGCCCTCCTTGACAGGATGCACCACACCGCGAACGCCGGACACCGTTGCGGAAACAGGCAGGGGTGTCTGAAGGGGACGAGGAAGGGTGTCCTCAAAGATATCGGGGATTGGTTCACAAGCGACCAGGGTCAGCGTGTTTTCTGGCTGAACGGCCTCGCCGGTACCGGGAAATCCACAATCGCCCAAACGTTCGCCGAAACGACCTTCGCAGACGGGAAGCTCGGAGCCAGCTTCTTCTGTTCACGAGACTTCGAGGACCGCAGCAACCTCCAGATGATCTTCCCAACACTCGCATTCCAGCTCGCCTGCCAGTATCCAACTTTCCGAAAGGAACTCCTCCATGTCTTGAAGGAGCGCCCCGATGTCGGTCACGAATCCCTCTGTTCACAGATGGAGAAGCTCCTCGTTGGTCCACTCAAAGTCATCGCCATTCCAACTCTCATCATCATCGACGCCCTCGACGAGTGCAAGGACAAAGAGCCCGCATCAGCCATTCTGTCAATACTCTCCCGCTACGTGGGCCAGATACCCAATGTCAAGTTCTTCATCACAGGACGGCCCGAACCACGAATTCGCTCGGGATTTCGATTGGAGTCACTCTCCCCGATTACGGAAGTCCTAAAGCTTCATGAGGTCAAGCCTGAAACAGTAGGCAGGGATATCGAACTGTTCTTCCAAACTCAGTTAGCCAGCATTTCCAAAGACCGAAGTGACTTGGATCTGACGGAAGATTGGCCAAGTTCATCCGACATCACTATTTTGTGCAAGAAGGCAGCCGGGTTCTTCATCTATGCCTCGACCGTTGTCAAGTTTGTCGCTTCTGAAAGTGATTCACCAATTGAAAGACTTTCTCTCATCACATTGCTTCCACAAAGCACTGCTGAAGAAGGAAAGTCTGGAATTGATCAACTCTACACCAAGGTCCTTCAGCAGGCTTTCAGTGGCATCCATGCAACAAACCACCAGCGGTGCCTCCGCTTCCGGACTGTGGTGGGGACAGTCTTGCTCATCCTCAACCCCCTCTCAATCAAGAGTCTTTCAGAACTTTTGGGGCACAGCACACAACATATCCACAGCACTATCCGCTCCCTCCACTCTCTCCTTCTGGTCCCAGAAAACACAGGAGACCCCATCCGTCCTTTCCATAAATCATTTCCTGACTTCCTTATAGACCCAGACCGTTGTGAGGATAAGAGGTTTTTTGTTGAGCCCACAAGTTACCATGTAGAGATCCTGCTGGCATGCCTTGGGCTGATGGGGAAGAAGTCAAAGAGGAATATCTGCAAACTGGATGACCATGCTGTTCTCAGTGAGGTCAATGATCTATCTTCTCGACAGGAGGCCTACATTGGGGATGCCCTTGAATATGCATGCAAGTTCTGGACCAAGCACCTCCTGAAGATCTCCCCCAGCAGCCCCAATGTTAAGAAAGTGCAGCAAGCAATTGTCAAGTTCTTCATGGTGGATCTCCTATGTTGGATTGAAGTCCTTGCACTCACAAGGAACCTTGGTATTGGTATTTATGCTATGAATGATATTGAGCAGTGGTATAATTTGGTGAGTGATCTGGAAGTTATTTACCAGAACCTGTGCTTATGATTTTCCCAGGCAGGAGTTGCATCCAATTGGACAAGTGACAGCCAGCATTTTCTGTTGGAGCACTTTGATACAATCAAGACCTCTCCTTCCCATATCTACCATTCTGCTCTCCCACTTTCTCCTTCCTCTTCTTGGCTTCACAAGTACTATGGTACAGATCCCTCACTCACAGTGAAGGTGGTCAAGGGGCTTCCAGCTAGATGGGGAATGTGTTCTCGCACAATTTTGTTGGGTAGCTTCACAAGAACCCTTTCATGCTGGAATAGCACCATTGCAGTTGGGTCTGAACATGGGGACATCATTATCCTTGATGCAATCACAGGCAGCCAGACAGCTGTTCTTTCTGGGCACACAGGTCAAGTGAATTGTGTCACCTTCTCACTAGATGGGACTTCACTTGTGTCTGGAAGTAATGACTGCACTGTCAAGCTCTGGGATGTACAGACTGGTGGAGTTGTTAAGACCTTCTCTGGTCACACCAACCCAGTTGGTTCTGTCTCAATATCAGCAAACTGCTCTGTAATTGCTTCAGGGTCTATAGATGAAACAATTCATTTATGGAATGTCCAGACAGAGAAATGCCAGTATATCATAGAGCAGCAGGGTTGGGTAGACCATATCCACTTCTCCCCCAGAAATCCTCAACACCTTATATCCATATGTAATGACAAACTCTGGCAATGGGATACCAATGGTTACCAAACCAACCCTCCATCTAATGGCTCTCATATTGCCTTCTCCTCAGATGGAACTAGATTTGTTTCATGTCATGGGGCAGTTGTCACAGTTCAAGCCTCTGATTCTGGAGCAATTGTGGCTAAATTCAATGTGGCCAAAGATGATGCCCAACGTTGCTGTTTCTCTCTTGATGGTCAACTTGTAGCTGTTGCTGCTAGACACACCATTTATATTTGGAATGTTACCAGTTCTACTCCTCACCTTGTTGGAACCTTTCTTGGCCATACTGGAAGTATCACCTCCCTTGCATTTTCCTCCCCCTCTACCCTCATCTCAGCATCTATGGATAAATCAGTAAAGTTCTGGCAGATTGGTACTTCATCTAAAGATCTAGCTATAACTGATCCAAGGTCTACCCCAACCACCTTACCCTTGATCTCATCTATCAGTTTACAAGCAAGGGATGGGATTGCAATCTCAAGTGATGCAGATGGAGTGGTGAAAATCTGGGATATCCCAGCTAGTCTCTGCAAAGAATCACCCAAATCCCTAACCAAAGAGTATAAGCATGGAGATGCCAAAATGATCAATAGTAGGTTGGTCTTTGTTTGGTATGGAGATGAGAAGATCAACATCTGGGATCCTGAGAAAGGGGAATTCCTCTGGCAAGATAATGTACCTGGGGATGATCCATTAGACCTCAGGATATCAAGAGATGGTTCTAAGATCTTCTACATAGACAGAACTGTCATTCGAGTATGGGATATGTGGACAGGAGAGTCTGAGGACACAGTACTGCCATTTGGTATTATTCTTAATGTAAAACTTCTTGCAATGGATGGCTCAAAGGTCTGGATGGAGTATCAAATGATGGACCCTGAGGGATGGGACTTTGGGATCCTAGGGTCACCCCCTATTAAATTGTCTACCATGCCTCCAAATACACTCTACCTCAATGATTCCAAACTGTGGGATAATACCCAGTACAGAATCCAGGACATGGTTACTGGAAAGGTAGTGTTTCAGCTTTCTGAAGGACTTCAAAGTCATATTGTTGAGGTGCAATGGAATGGCCAGTATCTTGTTATTTCTCTCAAGTCTGAAAAGGAGTTTATTCTGGAACTCCCTCCTGCATTTCTCCTCCAGTAGGAATCTGTAGTATATGCAAACTTTTTCTCATGTAAGCTCTATATGTAAAATATCTTATTGCTAGATAAGCACTCCAAAATCCATACAGTGTAATTGACTAAAATTTAAATTTATCTCTACAATATATACATGCAATGAGTGGAGGCCACAAGTACTGAGCAACGCCAAATAGAGGGAAAATATAAAGCAGCAGAACCAAGCTCGCTATGCACGTACTTCAAAACTCAGACCCTCCAGTGGTGGCACCGGGTATTGAGATAAATTTGTTCCGTTCTAACTTCCTCCCTCTCGATCACTGCCACTAGTCTGCAGATCACTTCCGTCTCGGGTTCTGCACTTTTCATCCGAGGTTTCAAACTCCTGAACCCTAAGCGTCTTCAATTTCTGGAACCACACCCAAATGAAACATAACTGACGAACAATCCGGCTCACGTCTGGAATCCTTTATAAACCTGGTGCTAATTCGCCATCTCTCCTACCACCTCACCAGGCTGGGACGCAGCAGTCTCTCGCTTCCCCAGATGCGCTGTCTCTGACACCTATCATCATGATACTCTCTGCTGTCGTAATCGCTTCTGTGTTGTTACTGCTCTCCTTCGCCTGCACGTTGACACTCAGCGTTCGCAAAGACGATTGTGCGCGGGCTTGCCCCAAGACCGACACAGCTTGCAGCGCTCTTTCCACCTCTGCCGTTGATGATGTAACCGTATCCTGTTCGTATACCAGAAAACCCACAATCTCGTGCATTTATGATGTGGTAAGGGTGGATTCATCCCTTGATTTGCGACTCTGCTCATGTTTCGGCTTAGATTACCGGTCTTGCCATCGGTGACGGCGGCGGTTGCCTCAAACAAGCCATCGAGCGATGCTCCACCCATCGCACACGACGGCTCAAGCAGGCTGTTGTCCGCAGAGCGGCGGATTACAAATCTTCGGAGAAGTGGGGTCCTGCCCCTAGCCCTAACCCCACTTGGAAGCGCCAGAATTCCCCGAGTCCGCGCCCAAAGCGAGCTGCGCGCCTTCTCCTACCTTGGAGAAGCGCTCTTACTCGCAGTCTAGCCCGACGCCTAAACCGTCCTCGTCACCCCTCTCCGCAGCTCCTAACGCAGCAGCCATGCAACCACAGGTACCCCATCAAGGATCTGGCAAAGAATCCCTTGACGGATGAGGCAATTCGAGACTCCTCCCTTTACTGCAGCTACTCCTCGTCGGATTGCAAGTCCTGCTCCTTCTGCAAGTGCAGTACGGCACGTATAACCCCAGAGGTTGATTTAGTATTATGCTGAAGGACAATCTCAGAAGACTGGACTCCTGCTCGAGGACAACGACGAAGCAAATTGCCCACAGTCCGCGGCCCCTGCACAATCTTGGGACCATCGCAGCGTATGAGACAGCCTCCGAAAGTTTCCGTCCGTAATTTTTCAACTCACAAGATAGAAAATAAAAATCATCCAAGAGAAGGAATTGGGCGATCAAAGCAAAGTCCGTGTGAGTTGAAAAATTACGGACGGAAACTTTCGGAGGCTGCCTCTGTTCAAATCCATAACTACATGTGGAAGGCGTTTGTGGACCGGGAATCTCTAAAGTCGTGTTCCGATGCCATCTTGCGATATGCTCCGTATATGCGATGTACCTCAAAATCCGGCAGTTATATCGTTCAAAATACACAACAAAATTGTATTTCACACGCCTGCCGCTCACCACATGGGCACCCAGATCTGGAAGAAGTTTTCTACCTCGACCCGGACGGAGCCGAAGGTAGTAAGTCTGTAACATTGATTTTTACGCGATTCCGGGGCGGTTCCGGGTCGAATTATCCCCGTGTGATCCCCCCTTCTGAAGTCGCTATCCTGAGGATTTAATGGTTTTTTCGAACTCGGACCCGGGATGTGAACGAATTAGTGTGGTCGTTATCATTAGCGTCGGGGCGCACGTCAGAATTCTAGTACCTCGCGGATATTATCGTCAACGAGGGAGAGAGGTCCTGTGGACCGGAAGTTTGAGGCCCTTGCAAATCAAGTCCGTTCTCTTTGGAGCAGGACTTAAAGCGAAATGAAACATTCTGGAGGGGTCAGGTCGCCGGAATTTGTTGGTGTAACCCAGTTACTATTATTCGCTCACGGTGCACTTCGTAGGTGCATTCTTTCCTCTCTTCTACCCGTACACTTTACAAATAACGATATTCTTCACGAGGCTTCAAGCTCACCGTGGACATTTCCTTAGGCCTCCTCCAATGAGTACCCCGTCGTGAACAACCCTTCCTTCACGGCTTTTATTTCTATTCATCCGCAGCTGTCAACATCACAAAGAAGAGCAGGTACGGTGGAGAAAGCTCACGGAGAGCGAGGTGTCGAGAATTATACCTGTATATGGCGAGATTCCTCGCCATACGCCACAGGCTACCGACTCCGATCTCCAAGCACCTCTCTATTTTCCAGAATCATTCAAACCCCCAAATCTGCCTCACTTTACCGCCGAGTCCTTCGCCGAAGATCTTCTTTAAACCATCTCGGTAGCCGTCGAGCCCAGTGGCGAAGACAACGAGGTCCGTCCCGAGCGTGCTGCCGTCTTCGAACTTCAATCCAGTCTTGGTGTACTCCTTGATAACGGAGTCGTTCTTGAGCACGATTTTCCCATCGATAATCATTTGGCTGGCTCCGACGTCTACGGGAAGGAAAGGCGTCAAGAAGAATCCAGATGGTCAGAACCACGGTGGAGGGAGCTGACCAAGGTAATAGGTATTCGGGTCAAGTGAGCGATCCATGCTTCCGAGGCATCCTTCTCGGCGGATGTAACAGTTGGATAAGTCCAGACGTTGAGCCCCATAATCTTGGAGTAGGATTCTAGCCAATCGATTAACTGTGAAAGGTAGTTGAGGGGTGTGGCATGTACAGTTTCTCTTCACCGACGACACTTGCATCTCCTGTCGATTTCTTCTTTCTCTTCCGATATCACGCAGACGCAGACGTGGAGTCATGCGCCTTGATATCCTTCTCATCAAATTTCCCCCCAATGTTTTGCAGTAGCTGGATATCTTTCCCGGGGCTACACACAATTTCAGGTCGTTAGGACGTTCGACCAAAAGCTGGTGACGTTGGGCAATCAAACCATTCAAGCTTGCCAGTGTTCGCTCGGTTCCTCCGGCCTGCTCGTACCGCCGCAATGCAGATCCCACATCATCCTCCCTACCTGCAGACAATACCGAGGCGGCTGTTGAGACCCATGGAGGCGTTAAAACGGGCGAAAAGAGCGAGAGAGGGTGCCCACCGCTGCAAACGCGGGTGTGACGCACTGGAACCCCCGATCCCTCCCACCAGTTCCTAACTCTGATCGCTCGCTCACTGCCATGGGTTGGCGAATGCACCTACACGGGTCAAGCGCAAAAAACACATTTGCGAGACAAACAAACCAACAACTAACCCTCCCAGGAGTCTCCATCGAATTGGGCGGGTCATCCCATAGGGATGTAAGCTATAAAAAAGTGATGGACTCAGGAAGTCAGCTATACGACTTTGGAAGTATGAACATGATGGTGGCGTCTTGAGCGTCGAAAGTGGAAGAATCACCTTCAAAGATATCAGTATAATGACACAGAAAAACGCAGCCGCTCTCTCGAGTACCGAGTGTCAGCACAGGTAGAGCGCAACATGACCATTAAATGATATCCCCGATAGGAGTAGTCGTTCGGTTTTTTTGCACGGATCCGGTCTCTGAAGCTCTGACTGTTTCAACGGTATATCTCAAGTTTGGAATACAGCCCGATCCTAACAAAGGGGGTTTGACGCAGACAAGAAACTCAGCTGAAGGGCGCAGCGGTGGAGTGGTGATGAGAGTCTGCGCCCCGTTCTAATTTCGTCCCTCTCGATCACTGCCACTGATCTGTAGATCACTTCCGTCTACGTAGCCTCGGTCCTGCATTTTTCATCCGAGTTTCAGAACTCCCAAACCCCAAGCGTCTTCTATTTCTGGCACCACACTCAAACGAAACATGACTGACAAACAGCCCGGCTCACGTCTGGAATCCTTTATAAACCCGGTGCCAACCCGCCGTCTCTCCCACCACCTCACAAGACTGGAACTCACCAATCCCTCACTTCCCCAGGTGCACTGTCCCCGACGCCCATCATCATGATACTCTCTGCCGCCGTAATCGTTTCTGTGTTGTCATTGTTCTCCTCCGCCTGCGCGTTGACAGTCAACGTTCGCGAAGACGATTGTGCGTTCGCTTGCCCCAAGACCGACGCAGTTGGCAACGCTCTTTCCAACTCTTCCATTGACGATAAAACCGTATCTTGTTCGTATACCGGAGAACCCACGATCTCGTGTGTTTATGATGCGGTAAGGGCGTATTCATCCCTTAGTTTGCGACCCTGCTCATGTTTCGGCTTAGATCACCGGTCTTGTCATCGGTGACAACGGCGATTGCCCCGAACAAGCCGTGGAGCGATGCTCCACCCGTCGCACACGACAGTTCAAGCAGGCTGTTGTCCGCAGAGCAGCGGATGACAAACCCTCGGAAAAGTGGGGTCCTACCCCTAGCCCTAACCCCACTCGAGAGCGCCGGAGTTCCCCGAGTCCGCATCCAAAGCGAGCTGCGCCTTCTCCTACGTATACCTCGGAGAAGCGCCCTCACTCGCAGTATAGCCCGAGGCCCAAACGGTCCCCGTCTCCTAGCTCCTCCCGGAACCCCTCTCCGCAGCTCCCGACGCAGCAGCCATGCAACTATAAGTGCCCTACCGAGGACCTGGCAAAGAGTCCCCTGACGGACGAAGAAATTCGAGACTCCTCCCTTTACTGCAGCTACTCGTCGAAGTGCAAGTACAGCACGGTGCGTATAACCCTAGAGTTTGATTTCGTATTATGCTGAAGGATAATCTCAGAAAACCGGACTCCTGCTCGAGGACAACGACGAAGGAAATTGCCCGCAGTCCGCGGCCCCCGCACGACCTTGGGACGGTCGCAGCGTATGAGACAGCCTCCGAAAGTTTTTTTAAACGTTTCGACTCACACGGACTTCTATCACCACGGACTTTACTCTGATCGCTTTTCACCACCAATCCCTTATCTCGGACGATAT
>Ga0307515_10016146_pt1 | contig 13692 bp, 11 predicted proteins | sample 17_EM_MG_FD_194513 | JGI IMG/M metagenome (GOLD analysis project Ga0307515, IMG submission 194513) | Populus trichocarpa ectomycorrhiza microbial communities from riparian zone in the Pacific Northwest, United States - 17_EM | ecosystem: Host-associated > Plants > Roots > Unclassified | place... | reverse complement strand
TCTTCTGCTAATAATTAAAAAATATACCGATGCGAAGGGTAGTTAATAACGAGGACGCTTAGTAAGAGATTATTAAAAGCCTTTATAATTGAAGCGGACATCGCGGATAAGAAGGAACGTATTAGAGGATCTTAAATTGATATTAGTGGCTAGGGCTATGGGATCAGATATTGTGGTATATTAAGTCGTGTCTGTAATGCTAGGAGCGATAGCTAGGATAGGAAGAAGAAGCGATGTACCCTACGTGGGAGTCCACCTTGTGGTAATAAGTAGTAGTGGACATTACGTTTATGCCTCTAAGCCGTCTCGGATTCCGGTACCTGGCTATTACTCGAGAATATGTATCTGGATAGGTGGAAGCTCGGGCCCTTCGAAATAAGGATATAAAAAGTATAGCGAAGTTCCTTTACGAAGATGTTATCTGCCGATGGGGAGTATTCGGACAGCTCTCTGTAGATGGTGGAGGAGAGAATGCTGACGTTACCGCTGCGCTCGCAGAACTCTACAATATTAAGAGGGTTGTGGCTTCCGCTTACCACACTTAGGCGTAAGGCTTTATAGAGCGAGGCCACAAACCTATAATAGACGCTTTAGCGAAGATGGATGGCTTATGGCTGGATAATCTTTATACCGTTTTGTGGGCAGATAGGACAACTATTAAGCGGCCTATGGGAATGACACCGGTAAGAGTTATATGTGGATATAAGCATGTCCTTTCTATTGAACTCTGTATACCTACTTAGCAGACGCTGCCTTGGCAAATAGTCCGGACCACTGTAGAGCTACTAGCACTTCGTGTAAAGTAGTTTGACTAAAGAGATGTAGACGTAAAAGAGGCTATCGCGTATATAAGACGACTAAGGGTAGCAAATAAGGAGTACTTTGATGATACCCACCGCATTCGCTAGGACGGATTTAAGGTTGGAGATATGGTTATGCTTTATAATATGTAGCTTAAGCAAGACTATTTTAGTAGTCGTAAGTTGGATCTAAAATGGCTGGGCCCGTTCTGTGTACGTGAGAGTCACCCTTATAAAGGATGGTACTTGATTAAGGATCTCGATGGTATACCGTTCTGTGATTAAACTCCTGGAAATAGATTGAAGAGGTTCTATTAATAATAGATATCTGAAGTCTACTAGGAAGACTGGCTTGACTAGTTAGGCGGAACTATGCTATAAGAAATGACAGTAGAGCTAGAGCCTGAGAAAGATATGTAAAATCTACTAGTATTGTAACGCCGCGTAGTTTAAGAAGTGCGCGTTCTAAAAAGATTGTTTGATAGAACTAAGTACGAAATATTTAACTAGGGGACAGTTAAGTTCTGCGGTGGGGGAGGGGATGTAGATAATAGCCGTGCAATTCTTTTATTTGCTGTATTTCCTAAAGCTCTTTCTATTGCGTGTTCTTATTTGCTTTTTTAGTTAGGAATCTGATGCGTGTTAATAGTAAGGTAAGGGTAGAAGAATGTTTGCGAATAACTATATAGTATTGTTTACTGCAAAGATGTTAGTTCCGCTTACCGCCTTTACTAAGCTAATAGCGATTTTCTATGCCGGGTATAGAAAATTATAATTGGTCTATTTAACGATTAGAGCCGGTAGAACTCTATACCGCTACCTGGATTTGGTAGACTATTTAGATTAGGAAACCCTATTTAGAACTTTACCTTTTTGCCCTTGATAAACCTTAGAGATAGTTATAATTAGCTAAAGTAGAAACTAAGTAGAATTAAGAATAACGGCATGCTTATTATGTCTTTATCTAGTAGACCACTGGTCCTTTATAAAGGAGCTGAGTAATAGATTAGTGACGTCCTGACGGAAGTTAGAGGCTTTGCGGTTAATTGGCGTTGAGTAGTGCTTATCTAAATCTGTGACGAGATTTTGCTCTTATGAGAAAACTACGCAGATGCGGCTAGTGTAGTAGTTAATTTTATTAACTAAGATAACGGACTGCAAGCATCTCTAGGAAAGGACGTATTTATGTTAATTTTTAAGGACATCTCTGACGTTAGCAAAATGGCTAAAGATTAAAGAAACCGATATAACGAAGCTAGAGAAACTATCTAAAAGGCCTAGGGATAAGATGTTCTTAACGGACCGCTAAAATACGTAGTTTTTTATAACTTCCTCTTCGCCGTCTAAAAGCTTGTAATATACCTACTTCCTAAAGTTATAGTAAGAGTTAATGAAGCTCTAATTGATAGGCTCGAACGTCTAGGACGTGGCATTAAGAACACTACTTAACTATAGCCGACCGATTTTGCGCTCGCATCTAAGATGTTAGGAAGGGCAATATTAGACTAGGTGGTGAATAAGTATGGTTTAGGAAGATACTTGACTGGCTTCCTTGTTCTAAATGAGGACCTGCCGCTAAGAAGTGGGAGACTGACTACTGTGGGATTAGAGGTTACTAATGTCGGAATTAGATAAGCAGGAGAGAGCTTAGCTCTTGTACTGCGAATATATTTACGGCATGCTTCTGATATAATGAATCCCTTAGCCTTTTAGCCATTAACACCTGTTTGAGGAGGAGGCGTTAGTATTATACTAAGCCCGTTCTAACAAGGATCGCCTATGTTAGTTGACTTGCCTTTGTTATTTATAAACGAGAGCATTCTCGCAGCTGGAACGCCTGTTGGCTCGCCCCCGCGGCTGCTAGTATCTTTATTAAGAAGGAATCTAAGAAGGGGGCTGATGATTGCTTACCCGGAAGTAGGGGGGCTAGGAGTAGAATTAATGTTTGATGAGAATATTATTGAGCCGGGAGATGATGTGGAGTATATTGAGGAGGCTGTAGATGTTGTGGTGGTACTCCGTGCAAAACGAGGATGCGACTGTAAGAATGACGTGCTAGCGTATCTTAAGGTGTCCCTAAATTGAACTACTAAAATCGAACTAATAGAGGTTATGAAGCTCTTACGCAGCTAGTATAGGGCGGCTGGTTCTAATCCGGAGATATATAAGGTTTGCTGGATGTATACTTAAGCAATGGGAGGACGTATGGGTTTGGCGATGAAAGGTCTAAACTATGCCGCACTGTGTTATAGACTCCGTTTAATATATTACGCCTATAACCACCTTGGTACTATAAAGACCGATCCTACTATATACTCCTGGTTTAGAAAGGCTTATAGACCTCCAGTTCCGTCTGATTCCTTAGGACTGTATAAGTTTATTTATAACTTAGCGCTAAGGTTTTCCTATGATAGAGAGGCTTTGCTTAATTGGATGATGTTACTAGAAGATTAAGAAGTATGGTAGCGAGAAGGATCCGTAATTTTGAACGTGTTTGGATAGTAGTGGGATTTTGGTATCTTAACGATAATTGACGAGGAAATACGTATGTACCGCTATTATTAGCGTCTAATTAATGGGCGGCCAAATTACAGCTGGTTGAGAATAATAGTTTATGGTTTCTGCTAACAGCTAATAAGATAAGACCCTTAGTATTATTGTCTCTATTGCGCCCTTAGACCTAATAGCTGGTGGCGACTTATCTCCTACCCTTATTATGCGAAATTCGCAGTTAAAGGAGACTCTATAGCTTTCCGCCATATTAACGTTAATATTCCCTCGCTCTTTAAAAGTGGACGCGGTGCCGATATGATCTAAGGGAGCGTTTTTCTGGATAATAAGACTGAGGACAACTGCACGATTATCCTACCTGGTATGTATCACCACTTGGAATTATAGTGGGAGGATCTTAAGGCGCGAGAATTAACTAAGGGCGATGGATTTGTTTATAAGATCTCTGACCAAGACTGGACTACTGAAGACGTAGAAAAGTATACGACTGACTGGGTAGCTTAGCCATATAAGAAAGGAGATGTGCGTATAACTATGCCTTACCTTCCTTATAGAGCGAAAGGACCTTTGACTGGAACCCGGCGAATAATACTGCTATAGTTCGTTAGTATTTAGGACGATTATGATAACCTTAAGGTTACTGAAGGAGGTACTTGGGCAGAGTTGGCAGATGCGCACTGAGACTTAAGAGTGCCGCCCTGTACGCCGTCTGGACATGCCAATCTCTACGGCGTAATTCTATATCGCTTCCCTGCAGCAGTTAAGCTTACAGCTGCCAGCGCTCTATCCGACGCCCTTCTCGGTAAACGACGATGGGATTCTCTAGCGGTAGTTTAAGATCGTGACCTTCTTCTTAATGGCAACGGAAATAAAGTTGGGAAATGGATGCATTCCTACCGTCTTAGGGCCGTCGAGAATTACAAAGATGCGTTTAAGCTAATGCGTGCGACTAAGATAGAACGCTTCGATAGCCGCTTTTACTTCTACTGTATTGATAATGGAATCGATCCTTTAGCTGTCACGGTAGATCTAAGTAGAGTGCCCTTGGTTGTTATAGAAGGACAGAGTCATGCGGAGTTGTTTAAAGAATTGTGGGATAGAACTAAGTAAATGGAAGGGCGCGAAAGAGCTATGTTATCTAAGAGCTGCTAGTTTAAAGTCTCTCTTACTGCTTAGCTAAGTAGACGAGAACGGTCTTATTTAACCAGAACGGAGTCTCCTCGCTCGCTATCTCGGGTTTATGGTAAGGGTAAGGAATGTATGTAATTACCTGCCGCGCCTTCGTTTTAAAGATAAGGAGTTTTGGAGTTTTGGAAGTCGTTAGGGGACAACGACTTAGGTAGGGGAGGTATGTAGTGGTGTGATTTGGCCCCTGGATTTAATATCTAGATTGGGCATAGCTTTGGGAGAGCCTAGGCCTTATATAAGTTATATAGATCGGTCTGGAGCCCTTAGGGTCTTTAACAACTTGGACAGGCACGACGGATACACAATACACTCTTTTCTTTCTTTCTTACTGCCTGTTCTACTGACTGATTACGACTGACTAACCAACTGACTGACCGACTGACAGACAGACAGACAGCACTGTGACTTTCCTATCTTAGAGAGGTCGTACCCTCCCACAATATAGGCGCCTCTTGCACGCTATGCAATGTATTAGTTCTTTATATTTATAGTCTTGCGGGTCTCTTTACGGGAGCTAGTAAGGTCCGTAGGCTTTACTATAATAGGCTTTAGGTTTTAAGCCTAGCGTTCCTAAATTAGCTTAATTAGGTTGCCCTTTTGTGTAATTAGGCCTTTATTAAACTTAATCGGATTCTACTTAGTTAACTGCTCTTGCGGCTTAACTAAGAACTTGGCCTTTTATAGTTTAGTTTCTTTAGCATCCGTAAAGGTCTGGTCTGCTAGGAATAGGGTATTATCTATTTAGAGTTTAATAATACTAAGGCCGTTTAATGGGCTATATAGGAGGTAGGGGTTGTAGGTTAACTGTTTTATTTTAAGTTTACTAATGTGGTGCTAGTGGTATATCTTAAACTAATAGTTTCTAGCTTCCGGTACTCCGTATAGAGGTTTTATAACTTATAAAATTGTTCTTAGTTATAGATTAAGCTTAAGCGGTGGTCGTATAAAGATATCCCTACTTAGGTAAGTATTAGACTGTACGTAGGCTTGTAAGATATCCCGTAAGTATAGGGCTATAGGTTTAGTTTGCTATAGTCTAGGCGTAAGTGTAAGTATAATCCGTTAACTAACTTGTTAAATTATAGGCGATTGCGTAAGAACTAGGTTCTTTCCTTAGTTGTTATAAGCTTGTATAACAAGTCTTAACTTTTTAAAGGCTTTATTAGTACTAGGGTGCTTAATTTCGTTAATAAAGCGTAAGTTAAATATATAGACGCCTTGTGGAATGTCTCTCTCCGTTATAACCGCAAAAACGCCCTTTTTAAGTAGTCCGTTAATCTCTTTACGTCGTAAGTCCGTAAAAGGGGTTTCCTATACTAGAACTAATATATTCGTAGGCGGAGATTACCTTGCGGATATTCCTGTGGAGGTTAGGTAATTCTCCGTTATAGGGTTCTTAGTTATAGGGTGCTTTTAGGGGCGTCCTCGACTACGTTTTACGGCAGGTTTAGTGGGTTTAGTAGGTTTGCGGGGGACTTCTGTAGTAGGTATAGGTGCTTTTAGTTTGTTTAAAGGCAGGGGTGCTTCCAGTTTATCTGGTTCGGCGGGTGCTTCCGGTTTGTCTAGTTCGACGGGTGTTTCTAGTTCGTTTGGCTTGACGTTATAGTTATCTTTAGGCCAAAAGTAGGGTTTTATAGACGTGCTTCTAAAGCTAGTTGGCCCGCTAGGGAGTTATACGTAGCACGTCTTGTTTTCTACGGCTAGTAGGCGATAAGGTCTATTTTAATTGCCGCTTTTACGCTATATAAGGACTTTAGAGTTAAGCGGGAGGTTGTGTACTGGGGTTATATTAGGTCCGTTGCGGTAGTATAGGGCGTTATTAATAGTTTGTTTGGCCCGTAGCTTAACTATCTTAGCTATTACCTTTTATATTATGGCTGCTTATTCCATAATAGATGGGGTAGGAGAATCTAGTTTGCTTATCCTTAGGTAGGCTCTATAGACTAAGAGGGTAGGTACTAGTCCGTCTAGGCTAGTAGTGTCGTTAATAGCTTTTACGGCTATCTGTAGAGCTAGTTCCTTTTAGATGTCCTTATATTTGTCTATAATAATCTAGTAAGCTCTCCGTAAAGCTAAGTAAGCTCACTTAATAAGCCTAACAGACTAATACGCCTTAACTAGAACGGCTTTTATTGATATAGCTATGGCTATAGTATACTGCTGGAATTCCTTACTAATAAAGTTCCTACCGGCGTTGTGGGTAATATACTGTTAGGACGCCAAGGTCCTTAGGGTATGTAGTAACGTGATAACAGTAACGGGATGCAAAGAGTATCTGGTTCTTAATGAAGTAGAACTGTAGAACTGAATTCTGCTGTTCTCTAATGCGGGGCGACTACGTTTTGTAGGCGCCTCGCCTGCGCCTCGCCTGCGCTAAGCCGGTTACGGCCAGTGCGTCTTTATGGCCTAATAATTGCCCCCCCCTTCTTAAGTGGCTGTCCTTAGCCGACGCTATTATACAATAGGAGTGCTATTATTGTCCTTCTTTAAATAAAAAGTTTTTGACAAATTTAAGTGAATTAGATAATGTAATAATAGAATAATATAATAATAGGATAATGTAATAATAGGACCTTGTAAAGATCTATAAAGGTAGGAGTTCCCACCTAGGTAGGACATCAGATTTTCCTTCTAATTCATTTTGATTTGTTTAGCCTGCGACTTGCCTTCTTTACGACTTTTAATTAACTATAAATCGCAAGCGCTAAGCTATCGGTCCGCCTGTTGGTGAACTTTCCGTAAGTATTCTTTATATTGGCTTGTAGCTGTCGCTAACCCTGCTAGACGCCGTTGAAGCTCCTATATTAATCGTAAGCCGCTCCCCCAGTTTTGCTAGAACTAATCTGTCTCTGCTATGCTAAGTGTGTAGCTACCGCTGGGTGGGCCACCTATGGTAAGTAGGCCAACCGCAATTACGGGTACTGCTAATGACTAAATAAGTTGTGTTAACTAGTAAGTCTAAGTGTGTTGGTTTAGGTTTTGATGGCTAACAGACTAGGTCCTTGAGGCCTTCTATAGCCGCCTGAATGAGCTGCTTGCCCTTATTAATAGGGCTAAACGCTAGCGGGTTGCTAGCGGAGACACGGCTAACCTTAATACTCGTGTCGCTGCTACCTAGAAGTCCTTCACGAAGGATGTTAAGGCCTTAGTGCGCACTAGCGCTAAGCACGGTCTTCGCTAGCGCCTAAAAGGCGAAGACTTTTCCTTGCTTTAAGTATAGGAATTACAGGCTATCCGTTGTACTCTTAAAGGAATTCTTGATATAATATGCGCTTTAGTACGTATTGTAGCGTAGGTGTTTCGCCGTTATAGCGTATGCTAATAGTACCTGTAGGCTAATATGCCTCCTATTATAAGGGATAAGGAGGAGGATAAGGGTAAGGAGGATGAGGAGGAGGGGGAGGAGGAAGATAAGAAGGGAGAGGAGGAGGAAGAGGAAGGAGGGGAGGAGAGGGAGGATTTGTTAGAGCTGTAGAGTATCTATATTTCTGTCAGCGTACTGCCGTTGCTTTGCCGTCGTTCTGTTGTTGCCCCGCTAGTAGGGCGTAATCCCGGTTGCAATTAAAAGTTTTTTATTCTTCCACCTACTTTTTTTTTTATTTGCCCCTTGGGGTAAAGTAACTATTATATGTTTCCTTTGCGTCCTTATTAATGTCCTCTGCTAGGACCTATTTATTATACTCTTTTGGCCAGCCTTTCTACTTAACTAGGTACTGTAGGGTCTGGTTATGTCTTTTTCTTTTATGTATTTCTTCTACCTTATACTAATCCTCTTGGTCCTCTTTATCGTCTAGCTTAATAGGCCCAGGTAAAGGGTCTCTAGTAGCGCCTTTATGTTGTTTATATGGCTTTAGTAAGCTAATATAGAACACTGGGTGGATATGGTAAGACGTAGGTAGATATAGTTGGTATGCTTACTTTCTAACTGGTTTGGCTATACTAAAAGGTCTAATAAAGCGTGCTATGAGTTTCTTATTTGGCCTTTTTAGTTTAAGGTTTTTAGTTAATAGCAAGACTAGATCCCCTACTTTATATGCCTGTGGTTAGTAATAATGATTGTAGTATTTTACCTGTGCCTCGGCAGCGTGTTTCTAGCGCTTTGTTAGCGCCTTATGTTTAAGGGATATTTTTTTAATCCTTTTAGAGGCGGCTAAAATAGAGCTACTATTGTCCGCCTAGACCTTATATTCTAGACGTGGGTAAAACCTATAGCAGGTATAAAACGGGCTTATACCTATTATACTATGTTTAGCATTATTATAGGTGAATTTGGTTAGTAATAAGAGGCCTATCTAGTTGCTTTGCTTTTTGTTATAAAATATACGGAGGTAATACTCTAAGGTTTAGTTCTGGCGTTTTGTTTACCCGTCTATTTGCGGGTAAAAGGCTATACTTAGCCTACGTTTAATCTTTGTAGTAAAGCATAGCTCTGACTAGAACTCACTAGTAAAGATACTGCTGTAATTAGATATAATCCCTTTAGGGGCTTTGAAACGGCGTACTACTTTATTAAGGAAGAGATCTGTAAGTTTAGTTGTAGTAATAGTTTTTACTATAGGTAGATATAAGGCTATCTTGGTATAGCGGTTGACTATTACGTATATTGCGTTATATACCTTATTGCCTTATCTGCTAGGCGGTAGGCCTGTAATAAAGTCTATTGTAATCTCCTGCTATGGCTAATCCGGGCAAGGCAGCGCTTGGAGCTCGCTATAAGGGCGATGTTAAGGCGTATGTATATACTAGTATAGATTATAGGTAGAGATGTAGCTTATAATGTCCGCATTTATACTGGGCTAGTAGTACTTACGCGTAAGTAGATCTAGAGTCTTTTTCTTACTAAAGTGCCTAGCTAGGGCATTATTGTGGTAGATCTATAGGAGTTTTATATAAACTGCTGGGTCTAGGGGTATATATAGCCTCCTATGGTAATAAAGTAGTCTATTGGAATTAAACTGCCACACTAGCTTTAAGTGGGCGCGTTAATGGCGTCTTGCTGTATCTACGCTGTCGCTGCGCTTTTGTAGTATAAAGTTATCTATGGTTTAAAGTCCTTTAATAAGCTTAATAACTGTTTCCGTACTAGACTTATAGGCACTCTCTTAAGCGCTTACTACTCTAACTTGGGTTCTTATTATATGCTACTTAACGGCATACGTGTAGGTTACCTAGTTAAACCGTAATGCTACATTACTTAGGCGTACCTCTGTTGGGTTGCTAGCTTATAGCCGTAGAAGCGACACCTTTATAGAAGGCTCGCTTTCCTGTATACCTAATAGGACTTTTACTTTAAGTTGGTGGCCCTGTATTCCCAAAGTCCTTTAGAGTAGTGGTAGCATGGTGTCTTCTTCTGGCGGACCCCCTGCGCCTAGGGGTCGCCTTAACGGCGCGTCTGCGGGGTTTGTTTTTCCCGCCCTATGCTTAATAATAAAGTCATAGGTAGTTAGGGTTATAGCCCATCTGGCTTGCCGTTTATTAAGGGCTTTTACTTTTATAAAACCCTTTAGATTATTATAATCTGAGAGTACTTCTAAGTGGCTTAATAGCCCTTTAATATAGTGTCTCTAATGCTTAAAAGCCTTTATGATAGCTAGTAGCTCCTAATTATGGGTCTTATAATTACGCTCTGCTGGCGAAAGCTTTCTAGACTAGAAGGCTATTAGATGCTAAAGGCTATCTTTAAACAGCTGTAATATGATTGCTGCTAGGCCTTATATAGAGGCATTAGTCTCTAACCGAGTTGGTAGGCCTGGCGTGTAGTGTTATAGGAGCGGCGCCGTCGTAAAGGCGTCGCAGAGCCGGCGTATTGCCTACTCTACCTCCTCTAGCTAATTAAAAGGCCTAGCTTTATGGCCGTTCTTTGCTCCTTTTAGGAGATTAGTAATAGGCTTTGTAATAGTAGAGTATTTATAGATAAACTAATAATAGAAGTTGGTAAAACCTAGGAAGACCTGGATATCCCTATAGGATTAAGGGCTCTTCTACTTAGTAATAGCTTCTACCCGGCTAGGATCTATTGCTATGCCTTTGGGACTAATAATATATCCTAGGAACTTAACCTTTTATACGCTAAACCTGCACTTCTTAAGGTTTGTATATAGTTAATATTATTGCAACCTATATAGTACTTTTAGTATATGGCGCTAGTATTCCTCTGGATTTTTAGAGAAAATTAAAATATTATTAAGGTAGATTATATAGAAGACGTTTACTAGTCCTAATAAGGCCTAATTAATATAGCCCTGAAAGGTCGCTGGTCTATTAGTTAGCCTAAAAGGTAAAACTAAGTACTTAAAGTGGCCGTAGCGCGTGCGGAACGCTGTCTTCTACTTATTGCCATGATGGATATGAAGGCGGTGATACATATGTGTTAGGTCTAGCTTAGTAAAGATCTTAGAACCTACTAAGCGGTCTAAGGTCTTACTGATTAATAGTAGTGCGAGACGATTTTTAATTGTTACCTTGTTAAGGCCTTTGTAGTCTATACAGAGCCATAACTTCCTATCCTTTTTAGGTATGAAGAGGATAGGTGCCCCTATGGGACTAGTACTTAGTTAGATCCAGCCTTTAGCTAAGGTGTTGTTTAAGTACTCCCTTAGGACTTCTAGCTCCTTAGTTAAGAGGTTATAGAGCGGCCTATATAGGGCCTCCTGTCCCTCTTTTAGGTTAATAGCATAGTTGCCTTAGTGGTATTGGGGTAGCTTTCCTACTTCCTTATAGGAGAAGATATTACTAACTTTTTTTAACTGCGGGGGGAGGACCGGTAAGCTGCTATTGTCTTACTTACTAGGTATTACTCTAGAAGTTAATAGGGCAAAGACCCTAGATTTTATCTGGAGAGACTCCGCGAAACCCTTAGGGGTTTATAGTAATAGGGACGAGCCATCTAGCTTCTATCGCCACGCCTTCGCCTTACAGTTAATAAGAAGTTGGGCTTTCTTTAACCCTGGCATACCTAGGGTAATAGTAGGGGATGTGTTAGCCATTCTATAGCAGATAAGGGTTACTTCCCTAATCTTGCCCTAGCTGTCCTTTATTCTTAGTGGTACCTTATAGGCCTTATAGCAATGTGCCTAAGTCTTATTTAACTAGGAGTAGGTAGGCAGCTCTGTATCTAGTGTCTTAAAGTTATACTCTATAGCAAATCGCTAGTTAACTATATTTACTTCGGCACCGATATTAAGCATTACTGAGGTCTCCTTTTAGGTCTGCTTGGAGAGGACTTTACCTAAGATAGTAATAGCTTCCTTATAATCTAGTGGGAGCTTGCGCCCTAAGGCTGTGAGGGTGCTTAAGGGCGCTTATCTTTTCCTAGTGTAAAGGTAGTGTTTACGCTGCTAGGCGGTAGTTAATTCTATTACTGCACTTTATATTGTCGCCACTAATGTCCTAGCTGCCCACATTTGGTGCAGTTTCCTTTAGGCTGTGTTAAACCCCCGGCGGTATTACTTCGCCCTGCTGTTGAATTGCCGGCGGTGGTTTTAGAGTCCGCTTTCCCTAAGTTACCTAACTAGGTGGTCTTTGTATTTGAGTTCGCGGCGCGCCTATTGCTTCTACCCTGTGGGGCGCTTGCGCTTTTTTAGTTTTCCTCTAATAGGGCAGCTAAGGAAACTAGCTGGTTTTAAGTCTGTGGGAATTCCTAATAGTTAGTAATAGCAACCTGTAGCTTTAGCCGCAGCTTCACGAACAGGTGTATTATTAGATGCTTTGCATTATAAGGAGGGTTAATTTACCCTTTTAAGGAGGTTAGGTAAGCAGTAAACTCGTTTACTAGTTAATTAGTTTGCTGTATTGCCTTTATATAGGTTAGGGCTATATAGAGTTTTTAATTAATAGGACTTTTGATCTAGTTAAGTAGGAATTCTATAAGCTCCTCCTAGGTGAACTATATGTCTAGATAGTTATCTTTGTACTGTAGCTAAAGGGTTTAGTTAGTCCCCTTTATATATTGTATAGTAAACGCGACTTTAGTATCCTTATTTATAAAGCCGTCGCGCTCTAGGCGGAACGCTAGCTTTAAGCTGTTGCGGAAGTCTTAGTGCTCTTATATAGACTTACTATAATATAGAGCAATCTTTTCTATTTTAATAGCCCGTTTTAACGGAGCACCTAATATATTAGTAGCCCTCCGCTTAAGACTTAAATGCATTGGGCTACCCCCTAAGTACTCTGATGGGATTATTTAAGGTTGCAAAGATGGGTTAGGAACGGGAGTCGACGTCGCCTTGCCGCGTTAACGCCGTCTTAGCACTTTTACCTCTTCCCTAAGTAAGTGTAGTTTTCTTTGCTCTAGGAGTTGTAGCTTCTTATTCTCTAGCCGTTGTATTTCTTCCTATATATCCCCTTTGCCTATAGCTTCCGGTTCTGTCTGGGACGACATGGGTTCGCCTATATTATCCTGGGGTTGCTTCCCAGACTTGGTAGTACGCATTACACTAGTACGCCCGCGTCTCGCCATTAGGTTAATAGGCTGTGATATAGTTAATAAATATAGGTCGTCTTCTTAACAGAGGGTTGCCGCTATGTAGTCGTGGCCTTTGCAGACTACTATATTGTCGGGCCACTACCCCTAAAAAGGGATAAGAATTTAGTACTGTTAGGACGCCAAGGTCCTTAAGGTATGTAGTAACGTAACAACAGTAACGGGATGCAAAGAGTATCTGGTTCTTGATGAAGTAGAACTATAGAACTGAATTCTGCTGTTCTCTAATGCGGGGCGACTACGTTTTATAGGCGCCTCGCCTGCGCCTCGCCTGCGCTAAGCCGGTTACGGCCAGTGCGTCTCTATGGCCTAATATATACTGCGGGGGTCCGACGTATGTATTAATCTAGTAGGTCCGTAAAATATCCTAGGTGTACTTTATGGATATATTTTATAACTAATAGGTGGCTTAATAATAGGTTGCCTTATTAATTATATATAGTACTAGGCTGCCGTTAATATATATAATGTCTATGTATACTAAGTGGTTAAAGTTAAGATTCTTATAAAGGGTGAACTTAAATCGGCCTGGAGAACGTCCGTATTTCTAGTAGTAGGAGCAATATTTAGTTAGGTGGTCAATTGCCTTCCTATTGACGTTGTTATATCTAGAGCGTTTAAGGACTCTATACAGCTTTTTAGCTAATAGGTAGCCGAAACGGCGGTGTAGGCGGTGGATTTCCGTACTGGTGAGGTAGCACGGGTTATAGT
>Ga0307515_10016145_pt1 | contig 13693 bp, 11 predicted proteins | sample 17_EM_MG_FD_194513 | JGI IMG/M metagenome (GOLD analysis project Ga0307515, IMG submission 194513) | Populus trichocarpa ectomycorrhiza microbial communities from riparian zone in the Pacific Northwest, United States - 17_EM | ecosystem: Host-associated > Plants > Roots > Unclassified | place... | reverse complement strand
TCACGCCGACCAGAGTATCCAACGCGCGCCATGCACTCGGCTTTGCAAACAGCGGTGCGAGGAGTCGCGCTCCGAAGCCCAGCGATGAAAACCATGCGCCGCTCGCGACGGCCGCGCCACCAACAAACCAGGCGCGAAGGTCTGCGGGCTGGCGTGCGCCGACTGAACCGAGCAGCAGCACCGTATCCAGATAAACATGTGGATTCAGCAGCGTGAATCCGGCGACTTGCGCGAGCGCCGCTCGCAGCGGCAAAGACCCGCCCTCCGGCGCCGCTTGCAAAGATTGCGGATTGAACGCGCGACGCAGTGCCTGGATGCCGTACCACGCCAGAAACACAGCGCCACCGACTGTGAGCGCGGTGGTCAACACCGGCGCATTGCCCAACACATTCGCGAGACCCGCGACACCCACGGACATCAGGACTACATCCGCGACGACGCAGAACGCAACGATTGCCGCGATGTGCTCCCGCCGAAGGGCTTGGCGTAAAACGAACGCGTTCTGCGCGCCGATGGCGATGATCAAAGCCGCGGCCAGCAAGAATCCCGTGGTGAAAACAGTCCAGCGCATGGCGCGAGTGTCATAGCCCCCCTCCAGTCGGTCCAGTTAAACTATCTGCAGCTCCTTAAGTTTTCCTAATCCGAATACCGAACATGTTGGACTATGCATCGCTCGCCGCCGTCGCAACTGTCGTGCAAGAGGGCAGCTTCGAACGAGCGGCCCGGGCATTGAACGTCACGCCGTCGGCGATCTCTCAACGCGTCAAGTCTCTCGAAGAGCGGCTGGGCCGCATATTGATCGCGCGCGGCACGCCTTGCACGGCGACCGCGGCAGGAAAACTGCTCTGCCGACATGTCGAGCGCGTCGGCATGCTAGAGCAAGATCTGCGCATCGCGTTGCCCCAATTCACCCGCAGCATCGCGGACAAAGGCCGGGTTACGTTACGCGTCGCTGCGAATGCCGACAGCCTGGGAACCTGGTTCATCGCAGCCATCGCGGCATTCTCCGAATCGGAAGGCGCGCTGCTGGATGTGGCGGTGGACGACCAAGAGCACACCATCGAGTGGCTGAGGTCCGGCGATGTTCTCGCCGCGGTCACGGCGCACAAACAGCCGGTTCAAGGCTGCAATAGTGTTGCGTTAGGCCGGCTGCACTATAGAGCGGTGGCGAGTCCGGCGTTCGTCGCCAAGTACTTTTCGAACGGCGTAACGGCCACAACGCTAGCGACGGCGCCCAGCTTGATCTTCAACCGCAAAGACCGTTTGCAGGCTCAATGGGTTCGACGCGCCTGTCGCAAAGCGGTGGAAACGCCCGCTCATTGGCTGCCCTCCACCCAGGCATTCGTGGACGCAAGCATCGCAGGCGTCGGATGGGGAATGAATCCCGAAGTGTTGGTACGGTCGCATCTCAAGTCCGGCGCACTGGTGGAATTGATTCCCAACCTCAGCCTCAACGTTCCACTTTATTGGCAGCACACGCGGCTGCAAGTACCGATGTTGGACCGGCTGACGCGAGCGGTGGTGAAAGCTGCGAAGGACGCGTTATAACTATCTGCCGCGCGGTAAAGCACCACCGACCCGCGCGGCAGATGCCTCGATGAAAGCACCGGAGCGAATCGAAACGCCGCGACTTGTTCTTCGCCGCCCGACCGCGAGCGATGCCGCCGCCATTTTCACCCGTTACGCGGCGGATCTCGAAGTAACACGCTATGTGGCTTGGCCGCGCCACGTCTCGATCACCGAGACCCGGGAGTTCTTGGAATTCAGTGACGCGGGATGGGAGTCTTCCGCGGCCGGTGCTTACCTAGCGGAGTCTCGAGCCGATGGCCGCTTGCTCGGCAGCACGGGCATACACTTTGAAACCGCCGAGCGCGCTTCAACCGGGTATGTGTTCGCGCGCGACGCTTGGGGAAAAGGTTTCGCGACCGAAGCGCTCCATGCAATGGTCGCTTTGGGCGAATCCTTGCAGGTTCGCAGGCTTTACGCGCTGTGCCACACTGAGAATCTGGCGTCCGTTCGGGTGCTGGAAAAAAACGGCTTCCATCGCGAGGCCCTCCTGCCAAAGCACACCGTGTTTCCCAATCTGCGAAGTCTGGAGCCTTCCGATGTCTTCGTGTTCGCAAGACCCGCTGCACTAGCCCGCGAGTAGACGATCTTCCCGCTGCCAGTCGTTCCAATAGCGACCGAAGCGCGCCTCGAATTCCTTGGGGCGCTCTTCATAGATGCGCGCGCCGAGCACGAAGGCTTTGTCTTGCAGCTCGACGCGATTTCGATCGAGCAGCGCCAGCAAGGCACTGCGGCTCGCGGGCTCGGCAAACAGGTCCTTGTGTTCGATGATCTTCTCGCGCAGCACCGCGAGATCGTGATCGTCACCCAAATAGTCTGCAAGCGTGTGAGCTTGGTCGGCCAGCTCGCCGATGAGCGCCGGCCATAGCGGCTCAAGCAGCTGAAACCCATGCCACAGATACTTCACCTGCTTGCGCCACTCGTGAAGATTCTCAGCGGACCTTTTGGCTCGCGATGTTTCGAACCCCGCGCGCCCTTTACTGTAGATGCGCGTCAGGCCATTGCCGATGACTCGCCAGCCGGCATCGCCCACGCGCCAGCGGGCGCTGCGTTCGTGGGCCGCGCGAAGCGCGGTGCGAATCGACTTGCCGACGCTTACGGTCAGCGCTCGGCGCGAGCGCAGTCTTTCCCTGCGTAGCGCTTTACGAAGCTCGTCCACGGGGATAGCTCTGGCAACAGGCCCGTAACGCTCGACAAGAGCTTCGAGCGTATCCGGCAGCACCTTGCCGTCTCTCACCGCGCCCAAGGGCCGCGCGACATCGCGCAGCGCGAAATTCTCGCGACGGTATGTCGTGTCCCCCAGCGCATCGCGCAGCAATCTCAGAGTCGCGCGCGCCTTTTTCAGCTGCTTGCGAGCGCAATGGACGTGCTCGTCGTCCAGCTTCTCGGTATCCAAGCATTCGAGCGCCCCGGAAAGCTGATGGCGCACGACGCGTCGCGCGCCATGAGTACCGGCTTCATCTCTCTTGATCTCCATCGCGCGAGATTATACCGGCCGTCTCGCGACAGCCCGGCAGTAATTCATCGCGTCGTGCTTAGAACCCAAGCTTCGACCGCTTGCCGAGGCGAATGAACTGAGTTTCACCCGTGTTGTCCTCCACACCATCGTTGTCGGTAACGATATAAATTTCGCCGTTCGCGCTGAGCCCAACGCCTTCGACTTTCTCTTGCAGCCAGCCTTTGGGCGCAGCGAGGTCGGGAATTAGGTCGCGCACGAGCGTCTTGCGCACAACAGGGAAGCTTTCTCCTTGAGCAGCGGGCGTGACCCCCGCGATGGAGATCGTGTACAAGCGCTTCACGCGAGCGTCCGGACCCGCGGCATTGTCCCGCTCCAACACAAGCAGCTTGTTATCGCTCAGGGCGACAATTTCGGACAGGCCCACCCATCCGCCCGCCGGCGATTCCACGGCGTCCAGGGGGTAGTAGAAGAATGCCCACGCGCCGGTCTTTGGTGTGTAGCGGCCAATGCGTACGAGCCCGTTAGGATCGCCGGTCCACTCGCGTTGAAAGGCGACATACACTTGCTCTTTCGAGCCCTGCCCCGTTACCGCGGCGCCCTCGTAGCCATTACTCTTTTTTAGCGCCGCGACAGTGTCCGGCAGCGCAATCTCATTGATGACCGTGCCGTTCGGCGCGATCTCGACCAGCAGATTCGGCGTGCCGCTCGTGCCGCTGCTCGCGCCTTCGCTCGCCGCCCAGAATCCGCCGTTGGCGCGCTGAGTCAGGCCTTCCAGATCGTAGTCCACCGTGGCACCGTCTTTCTTCAAGACGATCTCATCGGTGATGCGCGCAGGCTTACTCGAGACGTCGATCTTGTAGATGCGCGACTGCTTCAAGTAATTGTCGTGCACGGTGTACAGGCGATCGGGGTTCGAACGGTCGCCGGCCAAGGCAGACAATGCCACCCAACCGATCGGCGCTTTGTATGCAAGCGGTCCGCGCTTACGCAGCTCGGATACCACCGTCGGGTAGCTCGCCTGACCTTTCTTGAGCTCATAGATCGAGACGGTCGAGCGCAGTGCTTCGTCTTCTTCCGAAGCGATGACGAGCAGATTTCGCTTCGGAATCGGCAGCAAGCCTTCCGGTCCGATTCCGGAGGGCAGTAGTTGAACGAAGCGTGGACGCGTCAGGCCCTCTTGCTTGTAGACCGCGACAAAGTTGCCGCGCTCTGCGCCGATGAACAGATAGTCGTCATGCCCGTAATGCGCGAACGCCGCGCCTTCCGGCTCGACGCCTTTGTTGTCCGCCCGATCCTCCGGATAGTGACCGTGCGCCAACGCGACATACTCGACTTCGGTGCCGGAGTCGAACAGCACTTGTCCCTTCACGCCGAAGATCGAGAAGCCGCGGCTGCCGCCGAACAAATCGCCTTCGTTCGCGGATGCAAACGCCAGCGGTCCCAACCAGGCCACGGCATCCGGCTCACGCGGCACCGAGTCGAGTGAATACACCGGATCCAACACGCCTTCGGTATCCGCATCGACGTTTTTCAGATCGACTTCGCCGGCCGGAAAGTCCTTGATGACTTTCGCGGTCGGCAGATGTACGAGCGCGAAGTGATTGTTCTCCTGCAATGAGACGACGGCGACATTCAGCGCATTGATGTTCACGAACTCGGGCTCTGGATCTTCCGGCGCATAGGCGGAAAACCCGGTCAGATCCACAGAGCGCACTGTCCAATTCGATGGCGCGCCGTTGAACGTGATCACCTTGAGCCCACCGGCGGGCAATTGCGGCAGTCCCCCTTCGACACCGTTCACGGTCACTGCTTCATCGCGCTCGTTCTCGATGACGATGGCGGCATAGCGGCCATCCGGGCTGATGGCGATCGAATCCGGCTGGCCGCCGAGCGGAATCTTGATTTCGGGCGTGCACGCAGACGGATCAGCGGCACAAGCCGCTAGCGGGAACACGCCGAGGTACCCGGACGGATTCGTAAAACTCTCTGATGTATTGATGACAGCCAGCAAGTGTTTGCCGCGAACCGCGACCGATGTTGGCTCGCCGTCGAGCCCCAGCGCGCCGAGCGCTTTGGGCTTCGAGGGCTGCTGGATATCTACGAAGCCCAGCGATTGGTTCGGGCTGTCCGAATAGATCAGCGTTTTGCCGTCTTCGCTGGCCGTAATGATCTCAGCGGAGGTCAGCTCCACCAGCGTGCGGTCGCAGCTCGTGTTTTCGCAGACGACAAAGGTGGCGACGCGCTCGAATTGCGACCCGGAGGTCTTTTGATCTCCATGAGCCTGCGCGATCAGGCAAGCGCCGAGCGTAGCCGTGGAGCACGCGGCCATTGCCGCGCGCGTCAGGTGTCTTTGCATTCTTGGGGGCCCCGTGCGCAAGTGAATCGCGAGACTTTAGGATTGAAAGATTACAGGGCGGTTTCAGCCACGATTTTGGAGAATGTTCGGCAAAGTGCTTGCGAGCTCAAGGCCCCTCGTTGCGCAAGCCGATGCTCGGCCATGTATTAAAGACCCATGACATCGGCGTAAACTATTTTTGAAAGGCCCGCACCGAAAGACTCTATGGATGCACAGCGGGAACACTAATACATGAATGCAGGGCGGGTCCCCGTTAGAAAGTCGAGCCGGCGCGTCCGGACCGGCGCGACCATTCACGATGTCGCGCAGCGTGCCGGCGTCTCGCCGATGACGGTATCGCGAGTAGTCAATGGCGAGCGCAATGTGCGCGAGACCACGCGCGAAGCCGTGCTGGCCGCGGTCAAAGACCTGAAGTACGCGCCGAATCCCGCGGCGCGCAGTCTTGCCGGCGCCGAGGCGATTCGCATCGGGCTTTTGTATAGCAACCCGAGCGCCGCCTACCTGAGCGAGTTCCTGCTCGGCGCGCTCGATGAAAGCAGCCGTAAAAGCGCGCAGCTCATGCTGGAAAAGTTCGAGTTGAGCGACGCGGCGGCCGAACGCGCGGCCGTGTCGAGATTGATCGAAGGAGGCGTGTCCGGCGTCATTTTGCCGCCGCCCGTCTGCGAATCTCACGTAATTCTCACGGAGCTGAAAAAAGCCCGCATCCCCACGGTCGCTGTGGCCACGGGGCGCTTTCGCGCGGACGCGTCCTGCGTTCGCATCGACGATTTCAAAGCCGCATATGAAATGACGCGCTTCCTACTCGCATTGGGCCATCGCCGCATCGGCTTCATCAAAGGCCACCCGAACCAAACCGCGAGCGGCGAACGCTGGCTCGGGTTCGAAACGGCGCTGCGCGAGTCGGACATGAACCCGCTGCCGCCCCGAGTCGAGCAGGGGTTTTTCAGCTATCGATCGGGCCTCGAAGCCGCGGAAAAGCTCGTCGCGTCGCGGCCGCGCCCCACCGCCATCTTCGCGAGCAACGACGATATGGCGGCCGCCGTCGTTTCCGTAGCCCATCGCAAAGGCTTGGACGTACCGCGCGACTTATCGGTCGTCGGCTTCGACGACACCGCCATCGCCACCACCGTGTGGCCGGAGCTCACTACGATTCGTCAGCCCATCGCCTCGATGGCCGAAACCGCTTTGGAGCTGCTGGTTCGCGATATTCGCCGCCGCCGTGCCGGCGAAACCGCGATCCCCACCGATCAGCTGGTCGCGCACACTTTGATCGAGCGCGAATCGGCCGCACCGCCGCCGCGCTAGCGACCTTTAGAGCCCCGTATCGCCTGAGCAGCCCTCGCCTCAGGTACAGCCCTTGCTAATTTTCCCGCCGAAGCGTCGCGCACGGGTGCGCGCGGCTTGAGGGGACTTCAACTTAATTAATGAGCAGGTGCTTCGATATGAACTCTAAATTGCTTGTGATCGCGGCCGCCGCTGCACTCCTGTCTCTTGCCGGGTGCAAGAAGGCGGAGTCGCCGGGCGAAGTGCAAAACGATGTAACTGATGCTCGGAAAGACGCAGCCGAGAACAATGCCGATGCGGCAAAAGACGCTGCGGAAAACAACGCGGAAGCTTCCAAAGATATGAGCCAAGAGGCCGCGAACGCTTCTGAAGAGAAGCAAGAAAGCGCCTACGATGTCGCCGTGACGGCGGCCGAGGGCGAACACAAGGTCGCCGTCGAGAAGTGCGAAGCGATGTCGGGTAATGCGCAGAAGACCTGCAAGACAGAAGCCGACGCCGCGCTGGACAAGGCGAAGGCTGAAGCAAAAGCCGCAAACCCGCAGGCTTAGCGCCGTTCGGCAGCTCGGCCCGACGCAATCGAGCGCGGGCCGAGCGAATTTTTTGTTGGCCGGGGGCTTGTTTATTGGGCGATGAACAGCAGCGTTGAGCGCGCGGTCACGTCATACACCGATCCTGGTTTGAAGGTTTCACCGTCGTCTTTGTCCGGCACGTTCGTGTCGACAACGATCCGCCACACGTTGCCCGCCGGACACACGGGCACTTTGAATCTCACGATATCGTGATGAGCATTCAGCACCCATAGCATCGCCGCCTCTTTGCCGCGCTCGCGCATGCCGGTGAATTGCGCGCGGCCGTCGAGCAGCATTCCAAAACACTTCGTCAGCCCGTTACGCCATTCTTCTTCCTGCATCTCCAAGCCTGTGGCGCTGATCCAGGTGACATCCTTCGCCTTCAACTCTTCGTTGAACTCGCCCGTGAGAAATCGATTTCGTCTCAGCACCGGATATTGCTTGCGCAGCGCCAGCAACTTCCTGGTGAAGCGGATGAGCGACTGGCCTCTTTCCCCGATGTTCCAATCGACCCAGCTGATCTCGTTGTCCTGACAATAGGCGTTGTTATTGCCGCCTTGGGTGCGCGCGAATTCGTCTCCCGCCAGGAGCATCGGCAATCCTTGCGAGAGCAACACTGTGCTCAGCATATTTCGCATCTGCCGCTCGCGCAGCGCGTTGATTTCCGGGTCGTCCGTCGGGCCTTCGACGCCGCAATTCCACGAGCGGTTATCGTTCGTGCCGTCGCGGTTGTCTTCGCCGTTCGCGTCGTTATATTTCTCGTTGTAGCTCACGAGATCGTTGAGCGTGAAGCCGTCGTGCGCAGTGATGAAATTGACGGACGCCGGCGGCCTGCGCCCTTGGTGAAAAAAAATGTCTGCGGATGCGCACAGCCGCGGTGCCAGATCTGATGCCGGCGCTTCGCCGCGCCAAAAATCCCGCACGACATCACGAAACTTATCGTTCCACTCCGCCCAGCCCGGTGGAAACGCACCGACCTGATAACCGCCCGGGCCGCAGTCCCAAGGCTCCGCGATGAGCTTCACGGTGCCGAGCACCGGATCTTGCGAGCAGGCTTTGAGAAAGCCGCTGCGGTTATCGAAGCCATTCGGCTCGCGCGCCAGAATGGTTCCGAGATCGAAGCGAAAGCCGTCGACATGCATTTCACTGACCCAGTAGCGCAAGCTGTCCGTCACCATTTGAATGACGCGCGGATGCGAAAGATTCAGCGTGTTTCCGGTGCCGGTGTCGTTGATGTAGAAGCGGTGGTTGTCCGGGAATAACCGATAGTACGAGCTGTTGTCGATGCCGCGGAACGACAGCGTCGGGCCACGCTCGTTGCCTTCGGCCGTGTGGTTGTAGACCACATCCAGAATCACTTCCAGGCCGGCATCGTGAAAGCGCGCCACCATCTCCTTAAATTCGCGCAAGCTGTTGGCGCGATCCGCCGCGTAACGCGGATCCGGCGCGAAGAAGCCGATGCTGTTATAGCCCCAGTAGTTCGTGAGTCCCTTCTCCAGCAAGTGGCTATCGTTGAAGAATGTATGGATGGGCAACAGCTCGATGGCGGTGACGCCGAGCGACTTCACGTAGTCGATCACCTCTTTCGTGCCCAAGCCTGCATAAGTGCCGCGCAGATACTCCGGCAACTTGGGATGACGCTTGGTGAAGCCGCGCACGTGGGCCTCGTACACCACGCTTTGATCCCACGGCATGAATTGCCGACCGGGCTCGCCCTTCCAATCGAAGTTCGGATCCACGACGACGCACTTCGGCATAAAGGGCGCGCTGTCCCGCTTGTCGAACGACAAGTCGTCGCCTTTCGCACCGATGGTGTAACCGAATACGGCTGGATCCCACTTCAACACTCCGATATGCGCGCGTGCGCAAGGGTCCAGCAGCAATTTGTTGGGATTGAATCTGTGGCCGGCGGCCGGCTCGTAAGGCCCATGCACGCGATATCCGTAGACGGTGCTCGGGCCAACGCCTTCAACATAACCATGCCAAATCTGGTTCGTGTATTCGGGGAGCTCAATTCGTTGCAACTCTCGCTCGCCCTTGGCGTCGAACAAACAGACCTCGACTTGCGTGGCGTGAGCGGAGAACAGCGCGAAGTTCACTCCGTTGCCGTCCCAAGCAGCGCCGCAGGGAAAGGGAATACCGTGTCGAAACGGGGTGGATTTAAGTTCGGCCATGAAAATCCTTAATAGCCCATGTGGGGCGAAGACCATTAACGCGCGGAAGTCCTCTCGGGTCCGCTCAGCTTGCGGTGTTTGACATTGACAAAGATCAGGAATAGCTGGTTAGGCCGTGAAGCCGCGATTTTTCGTATGGGCTCATGGCACCGCATGCAGTCCTGGGTCAATGCTTCGGTTGGGCTCGAGTTTAATCGGCGCTGGACTCGGCAGGCGCGAAGTCTACTGCTGATGATTGTCTGCGCGACATCAGGCGCAATGCCCGCCGCGAGCATCGCTCAGATTCTTGTGCCCCCGCCTGCCGCCGGCGCCGCGCCATCCCGAGCCGCCGAGCGGCCACAGGATCCGCGCAAGCCATTTCCCTACAAGTCGGAAGATGTCGCGTACGACGGCAAGCAGCCCGGCATCCGGCTAGCGGGCACACTGACTGTGCCGCCCGGCAAAAAGAAGCGCTTTCCCGCCGTGCTGCTCATCACGGGCTCCGGCGCGCAAGATCGCAATGAAGCGATCCTGGGCCATCGGCCTTTTCTCGTGCTCGCGGATTATCTGACTCGCCGCGGCATCGCGGTTTTGCGCGTGGACGATCGGGGCGTGGGCGGTTCGATGGGCGCCTCCGGAAATGATACGTCAGCCAGTTTTGCCGGCGATGTGGAAGCCGGAGTCGAATTTCTGAGGCATCGGGCCAACATCGATCCCGCGCGCATCGGTCTGTTGGGCCACAGCGAAGGCGGCATGATCGCGCCCATGGTGGCATCGAAGTCGAGCGCGGTGGCCTTCGTAGTCCTGATGGCCGCACCCGGCGTAAAGGGCGAAGACTTGCTCGTACAGCAAGCCGCGCTCGTCGCCAAATCGCGCGGCGCGACGGATGAGATGATTGCTTTGAATCGCGAAACGCAAGAACAAATGTTCGCGCTCTTGCGTCAAGGCAAAGACTACATCGCAACCGAAAGAGAATTGCGCGCCATCTGGGGCGAAGCCAAGAACAAAATGACGCCCGAAGATATTCGCGTCATGGGCGACCCGGACGTGGTGGCGCGTCAGCAGATCCGCGCCGTCATGTCGCCGTGGTTTCGCTATTTTCTGGCATACGATCCGCGTCAAGCCTTGGAGCTGACGCACTGCCCCGTGTTGGCGCTGAACGGTACGCTCGATCTGCAAGTGCCGGCGGAACAAAACTTACCGGCCATCGAAACGGCGCTGCGCAACGGCGGCAATACAGACTTTACGGTGCGTGAGCTACCGCAGTTGAACCATCTATTTCAAACGGCGCAAACCGGTTCGCCTTCCGAATACGCGACCATCCAAGAAACACTGAGCCCTCTCGCTCTGGAGACGATGGGCGATTGGATAGTCGCGCACACGTCCACGAGCAAGTAAAAACAGACATCGCACTCGCGGCGTCAGTTTTTCCGCTGCGTGCGCATGTGAACGATGTCTCCGTCATCCGTCACTGTCGCGCCGAGCGCGCGCCCCACACTTCGGCAGAAACTTTCCGCATCCGCCGCGCGAAAGCGACCGACGACCGGCAGCCCTTCAAGCTCCGGATCGTCGACGATGATCTTGCGGCGGCTATGCCGATTCACTTCGGCTACGGCCTGGCGCAGCGTCTCACCGTTGAATGCCACCTGGCCTTCCAGCCAAGCCAGGCGACGATCCAAACCTTCGGGCGAGACCTTCCTCACTTCCGGCCGCTTGGCGGGCAGAATGAGCGCTTCCTCGCCGGCCAACACGCGTTGAATGCCGGGAGCGACGCCGTAAGACAAGACGCGAGCCAGCTCCACCCTGCCTTCCGAAACGGTGACTTCCACTTCGTCCCCCCGCAGGCGAGTCGCGAATACCGTACCGACGGCGCGAATACGCACATCCGAGACGTGGACGACGAAAACCCGCTCGAGGTCTTCTGCGACTTCGAACAACGCTTCGCCGCGAATCAAATTGACGGTGCGGCGTTCGCTCTCATATCGAACGACCACTTGGCTTGCCGTATTCAGCACCAGTGTCGTGCCGTCCGCGAGCGCCAGTCGGCGCATCTCTCCGACTTGTGTCTCAAAGCGCTCACCACGGCGACGTAAAACGAATAGCGCGGCGCCGAGACCACCGGCAACGGTAATCGCGAGGCCTGCAGCCAGAAATTTACGCCGCTCCGCGCGCTCAAGGTCCTCGAGATCGCTCTCGGCTTCCTGGGCGCCGGCCAACGCACCGAGTCGTTCGAGATCTGCCCAATGGGCACGAGCGCGGATCAGAGCCCCGTGGTGGCGAGGGTTGCTCTCAAGCCAGGCTTGCAGGGCTAGCTGCTCGTCCTCGCGCAGCGGACCCGCATCCAGACGAATCGCCCAAGAGGCGGCGGACTCATTAATCGCGGCGGCGGCGTCGGCCATAGCGTGGACCAGACCGGCCGCTCGTGAACGCCGCGGGCTGTAGCCGGGCGGTGCGCACGGATTCGTTGCTGGCACTCATCACGCGACTCAGCGCCCTGGCAAGCTGCCTGGCAACGGCGTCCTCGGATAGACCGGCGGCTTCTGCGATCTGCCGTTGAGACAGACCTTCGAAGGTACGGAGCTTGAAAACGCGGCGGCATTGCACCGGCATGCGGCCGACAATCTTAAGCAGACGGGCGATTTGGCGGCGGGTGCCGATGGCCCGCTCCGGGCCGGGTTCTTCACCAATCACGCGCAAGGCTTCGATCTCGCCCATGCGTTGCAAGGGAACAATGCGCGCCTGCCGAGCGCGTTCGGCGATCAGACTTCGAACGACGGCGAAAAAATGCGCCCGGGCGTTAACGATGCTGGTGAGATTCGTGGTCCAAAGTCGCGAAAACGCTTCGTGACCGATCTCTTCGATATCCCCATTATCCAATGTGGTGGCGTACGCAGTCAGCCAGCCGCGAACCTCGCTTTCAAAAGGGAGGATTTGCGAGGCGATCCAGCGAAGTCGCGCGGTCTCGTCCATCGAGCTCACTTGAGTGGGGACCTTTGAGACTATCCGAAGCACGAGCCCAGCTCAACGCAACAATTGTTTACAGATCCCCGCACGGCTTGACTGGACACTTTCAGTAGCGCGGCCCTAACTGAGAAAACAGCGCGAATCGACCCCTTTGGAGACCGGCACCGGATGAGCGAACTACCCCATATTCTTGTCGTCGACGACGACAGCGAGATCCGCGCACTGCTCGGTGATTACCTGGAGAAAAACGGCTACCGCGCCACGACGGCGAGCGATGCCAAGGCCATGCGGCGCGTGCTCGAGCAGACACGAATCGATCTCATCGTGCTCGACCTCATGCTGCCGGGAGAGGACGGCTTGCAAATCTGCCGCTCCCTGCGCGCGACATCGCAGATTCCGATCGTCATGCTTACCGCGCGTGGCGACGATGTCGACCGCATTCTCGGACTCGAGTTGGGCGCCGATGACTATCTCCCGAAACCCTTCAATCCTCGCGAGCTGCTCGTGCGCATCAAAGCGGTGTTGCGCCGCTCGGCGCACACACCGCGCGATCCCGATCCGTCGGCCGTACGCGGCTATCGATTCGCGGGCTGGCGGCTCGACACAACGACTCGGTCCCTGACCCGCGAGGCCGGCGCGACATCTCCATTGAGCGGCGCGGAGTTTCGCTTGCTATGCGTGTTGCTCGCGCATCCGAACCGCGTGATGTCGCGCGTACAACTCATGGAGCTGGCGCGCGGCAGAGACTTGGATCCGTTCGATCGCAGCATCGACGTGAGAGTGAGCCGCTTGCGGCAGATTCTCGGTGACGATGCGCGCTCGCCCGACATCATCAAGACGGTTTACGGTGAGGGTTACGTGATTGGCGTGAAAGTGGAAGCCGAAGCGTGATGGACATTCGTTGATATGGACTGGGTTCCGCAAAGCTTGTTCGGTCGTTTGCTCGGCGCGATGCTCGCCGCGGTCGGCGTCACGTTGATCGTGATCGCGGTGCTGATTCTGCAGGATCGTCGCGAGCTGGCGCTGCGGGTCGGGGGCGTTTACAACACCTCGCATCGCATCGCCGAGATCACGAACAATTTGCAGGGCATGAACGGCGCCGAGCGTGCGCGGGAGATTGCGCGGCTCAAAGACAACCCCGTAATTGTCGGCCCAAGCGATATTCGAGTTGTGCGCCGTCGACCCGAGATTGCGCACCTGTCCGCACGCTTCGCCGAGCAAGTGCGGCGCCAACTCGGCGACGGCTATGAAGTGCTCGTGACACCGGCGCGACCCGAGAAACTCGATGTCATTCGTCTCTTCACGGGCAGCGGCCCGCGGCTCGGCACGCAGCAGTTGGGGC
>Ga0307515_10016144_pt1 | contig 13694 bp, 12 predicted proteins | sample 17_EM_MG_FD_194513 | JGI IMG/M metagenome (GOLD analysis project Ga0307515, IMG submission 194513) | Populus trichocarpa ectomycorrhiza microbial communities from riparian zone in the Pacific Northwest, United States - 17_EM | ecosystem: Host-associated > Plants > Roots > Unclassified | place... | reverse complement strand
TTTCAAGGTAATCAGAAACGATGATCGACCAGAAAGGGCCCATGGCAGCAGTGCCTTCAACGGCCACGATCAACTGTTTCTCCGCCATTCTAACGGTTGCGTAGGAGAGCTTACAGTGTTTGTCTTAAAACGCAGACGCAACAATGTTTGGTAAACAAAAAAAACGTAGGTTACTGTTCATGAATCCCACGAAATTTTGCGTTTGAAACGCATGAAAAGGTAAGAAGCTGCTTCATGCTGCTGTACCATGCTGCACTGTTCACTAGCCTCCCTCTACTGTCGCACTGTTAATTTTAGTGAACAGTACATAGTGAATTTTAATTCATACTCAGTAATTCACGTTCATGTAAACAGAATTTTATTTTTTTTTTTGAAAAATCAATGTAGTTAATTGATTTTACTCTAACTATTCACATAAACATGAAAAATAATTTTTTTAAAAAAAAATTTAGTTTAAAATGAATTAAATTTATTTGTACTGTAATCTCAATTTTATTCTTGATAATATTTTATCTAATTTTATTGCACGTTCAAAAAATCATGGAAACTGTAGTTCTTGTCGGGTGAATTTTGTATGTAATGGAATTGTAGATAGTTTAATGGAATAATAAAAAAAAATTATATAAAGTATGATTTATTTCATGATATAATAGCAATAGTTAAATCTACAATGTTTAAATTAAAAACCATAAATATTAACATGTATTTTTTAAAATTATTTTATAACCTCAATTTCAAAAGCATTATTAACCAAACACAATAAACTATTTTTTGTTCAACTTCAGTTTCAACCACAGTTTTGACCAAACATATATTTTTCCAAACCAACCTTAATTAAAAATATTTTTTATAAAATATTTTTTTAAAATTATAACCACAACAGTTACCGCAATACCAGACTTCGCGTTGCTGAACTGACTGAAGACTAAAGACTGAAGGGCTGAGTTGTCAGTGAATCGAAAGAGAAAAATTACAATTAATGAGTGGATTATTTATTAATATCTTGATTGATTTGTTTATTTATTTATTCAATTTAGTGACTCAACTACTATTTTTGTCTTTAAATATATTTTAAAAGTATTTTTAACTTTCAAAAATGCTAAATTAATAGTTTTTTATGTTTTTTTAAGTGTTGATATTAAAAATAAAAATTAAAAAAATATATATTTTTTTAAATGACAAGCTGTTTTAAAAATTATTATGCATTATAATCTCAAATACCCTTGTATATAGTGTTTGAAATTATGGTAGTGGTTATTTTTCAAAAAACTTTTTAATTAAAAATATATTAAAATAATATTTTTTAGATCATATTTTTAATATTAACACATCAAAACATTCTAAAATTATTAAAAATTTATTTTAAAAAAATAAAAAACATTTTTTGAACTAGAAAATAAACACATTTTAAAAAAAGAGTAGTTATGGCTAGTTGGACAAGGCAAGACTAGAGATGCCTTTGTGTCTTTGTTTTGTAGTTGATTTTAATCTATTTTTTTCTACAATAAAATTTTGTTTGAAATTGTGTTTGTGTTTCGAACAGTATTTTATAACAAATTATTTTTTTATTTAAAATTATTTTTTATGTTTTTTAATTGTTTTGGTATACTGTATCATAAATATTTTTTTAAAATAAAAAAAATTATTTTAATATATTTCCGAATAAAAAATACTTTGAAAAGCAACTATTATCACACTTTCAAACACCCTCAAGTCAGGAGCAATATAAGGCCTAAAACCATTTCGTTTTGGTTCATGTTTTACATTTTATTGAAGTCTAAAATTGAAATTCAATTCACAAACAAAATTGAATTCAATTATATTATTTTGAATACTCGTACAAGTTGAATTAACAATCTTAACTATTTTGTCATTGATTCATAAATTATTTTTTTTGTTATAAAAATTTGTATTGTTGTTATGAGGATCCTTATATTTATTTTAAATGACATAAAACATATACATTTTTAAAAATATAAATAGATCCATCTCATATTATTTTTTATTAAAAAATCTAAATTTAAATATATATTTGTTAAAAAAATATTCAATCAAATTAATCTTTTCACTGGAATGTTGAAAAACAGTTCTAGAAATATCTCAATAAAAATTCTAACATTTTACTCAAATCAAACTTAAATAAAATAGATATCAAATCAACATAAATCATATTACTAAATAGACAAGTTAGTTACTAACATAATTTTGATAGTCTTAATAATTCATAAAGACACCACAATTTTTAGTTTTAATAATTTTAAAAATATCACTACACAAAATAAGTTTTTAACAGTTACAAAAATAAGTTCATGGAAATTTTCTAAATATTAGTTCTAATTTTCATGCTTAACTTGAATTTTTTAATAACATATTATGAGTTTATTTTTTCACTAACCATTTAAAGCATAGCTATTCTGAATATTCAAAAAAACATTTTAATAAGATTACGCTAATCTACAAGCAATTTAACTGCTTAAAAAAAAAATCCCCTGATCCCTTTTTTTTTTGCTTCAATTATCTCATACGGCTTTCAAACTTGATAGTTTGTATTAATAATATGCAATATTATTCATTGCACAGGTCATCTCTTTTAATTTAGGCATTGCATGATACAAGGGCATTACATGCCCATTCGATGCCCGGTTTGTGATCATTAAATGCTCTACCATGCAAGACCTGTTGCTAGAGTTTTTAAAACCGCATGGTAATATCTGTTTAGGAGTGTGGTTGTGATTATTTTTTAAAATATTTTTCATTACTTAAAAATTATTTTTGAGATTAGCGCATCAAAACGATCCAAAACATAAAAAGTAAATTAATTTTTAGCAAAAAAAATATTTTTTTGGAAACGCAGGCCAACCCGCATTTCCAAACGCTCTCTTTAAAATCCGAGTCAACCTTAATTTTTTTATAAATTAAAATAATGCTGTTTTGGTAAAAAAAAAAATTAACAGACTACAACTGGATTTTTGACCGGGTCTTGCTAGGTTACCGGGTCAACCTGTCAAATCAACCGGATTCTTGACTTTCTTTATTTTTTTTTAAATCCGGCTCGATTCTAGCCCTAGATTAACCGGTTTCTAAATCAACCTATCAAATAAAATCAAGTTTTAAATTGAGTTTTAAAACTATTCGTGTATCACCTCCATCAGCAAAGCAAGTATAGTATGCCACAAAAATTAATGAACAAACAAAGGATATAGTCACAGTGTCAAGAGATTGACATATCTTTGTTGGATTATAACACTGATCATCCAAAACAAACATATTTGCCTTTTCCGTTTCAGTAGAAAGCAACCTCTGATGCAATCAGCATTAACAGGAACAATAAAGTCCTCTTTTCTACAGTAATGTAACTTGAGAAGAATTCTTAGAAACATCAGCACTGGGAAATTACACACTCTGTATATGTTATGATTGAAAAATATTATATTTATAGCTATTTGGAATAGTATTTTTTTTCTATAAAATATAAAATAGGCACGAGAGAGGAGAGGAAAAAAACACATTAAAGCTCTAATTACGATACTATTATTATCATAATTTTTTTTTCAGCAAGACAGATTCAACAATACAAAAAAAATCACTAATAATGACCCATGTGGGCTATATTTTTTACAAAAACAAGCGAGCCACCCGCTCACCATCCTTAGGCGGCAAGTGTGGTGCCCCGAGTTATCGTTGATGATTTTTTTTTATGTGATTTAATTCATCTCGCTGAGATCTTTCTAATGACACATGTGATATCGTAATTGAGACTTTAATATGCTTCAAGGGTATTTTTTTCTTTTTTTTCTCTCTCCCAACCATTACAAATTTTTTTTATATATAAAAATTAATAGTAGTGACAAGTTATACACATCACATATCTCATTCACGACATTTGTAAAATATACTATCTTGTTATTTTTTTTTTTTTGACAATTCACCACCATTTTAAAAAGAAGGTGTTAATAAGCCAAAATTGCCGAAAATAGAAGAAAATAGCCGAGTTGAGATTAAAGTTGTGTTTGGTATTATTGTGCTTTCGGTACCATGCTGTGAAGCAACGGTGCCCTTAATTGGAAAGATGAATTGAAAAAATATCCTTTACTTGTAGACCAAACTGATACAATTAAAAAATTTAAAGTTAACTATCTAGGTGGTATCTCAGTAGTAAGAGCTTGGGACTAAAAGATTTGCTTTTTCTGTCATCTCAGATTCAAGCCATGTGGTTGCTCATATGATGGCCACTGGAGACTTATATGGTCGTTAACTTCAGGGCCCGTGGGATTAGTCGAGGTGCGCACAAGCTGGTCCAGATACCCACATTAAACTAAAAAAAAAAAAATTTAAAGATAGATTTGCAACTTGCTTCTTCCTACAAGTACAGATTAAGTCATTTTATCTTAAAGAAATTAGTCTGGTTTCGATGTGTCTGGCCTGCTTAATTTCCAAGAAAATGGTTTTGGTGTAAAAAAGGCTGTTTAAAGATATTGATATTGTTAAAACAAAAAAAAAAAGTCTAAGGAATTGGATTATTAGATTAATGTTTCCACGCCATCATCAGGATCTTGTCAGAAAAAAAAACATAATAAAATAATGCAATGTGAATAGTAATAAGATCCTAGCGGTAGAGAATTGGTATAAAACCCGAGGATTTTATATGTTAATAACAATAATAATTATATTAAAAAAAAAAAACAAGGTAGTTGTTATTAATAAGAGCCGAAGACTTTACAACTACAATTCCGCGGGAGACTTGGGGGCAGCCTCACCAGATTTTTTCCCAGATATTTCTTGTAATCTTAATAGGGAAGAAAACAAATATCAATAATAATAACAACGCCTTCCTTGACAACGACTCTTCAGTTATAAGTCCATCATGCTCTTTTCTATATAGAGAAGATGCTACAGTAATGCCTGTCGTAGCATAGCTGTTAAATCCCAAGCTGGTTTTTTGGGTAACGCACAAGAAAGATAATTTAAGTATTTGTGTCTTGTTTCTAGTCTTTTGTTTTTCCTTATCTCGGTTTTGTTTTCTTGAGTGCTTGCAAAGATGATGCTTCAATATCGAGACCTGGCCAAGCTTAAAACCAAAAAGGTACTCTCTTTCTTTCTTTCTCTTGATTGATCCTTTTTTTTTCCTTATTATATCACGTGGGTTTTTACTGGGATTTAGTTTTGGTTTGTTTCTTGGTTGGAATAAGTAAATGGGTTTCCTCTTTTTCAATTTTCATCATGTGAATCACTGGTGATGCCAATTATTGGTTCTCGATAACTTCATGTCAGGGTGGTTTTCCTTATTTCGTGGCTTGACTGGGGTAGAAAACTGAAATGCTAGTTTGATGCTTAGGGAGTGAAATGCAACTAGACTGGAAAGGGACTTGAATTAAATAACCGGACATTTTAGATTTTATGAAAATTGAATTTCATTGATTTCAGGAAAAATCAACTTGCTTTGATTCTGATGATGCTGCTTCAAGAAATGAAGAGGGTTCCCTGGAAATGATTTTAGCATAGAATAAATTTTTGTAGATGTATTTGCAGTTGTTTTATGCTATATTTTGCTTCTATATTTCTAGGTTTCTAGCCATTGCGATATATAATGGCTGCACAAAATGCGGTTTAAGTTATAATCTGTTTTTTAAAATGTGTTGGCAATGGAAACAGATTGTTTTTGAAGATGTAATCGCTGCACGTGATTCTGCTACACTAGAGCATCTGAAAGAGTTAAGCTCCAAGCGCAGGGTAATTGAGGAGTCTATTAATCAGACTAGTTACATCACCGAGGCTATTGCTAGAGAAATATCCGGTGGATTGACTTCTCGTTGCGAGCAGGTAATCTATTAATTTCTGAATGAGAGTCTGGCTAAGCAAAATGGACGTTTTTGTCTTCTGTATTGTGTGAAACTAGCCCTTCCTTTTGTGTGTTATCTAATTGCCAAACTTTCTTCAAAGTGATGACTGTTGTGTTCCCTGTGTCTTCGATGAATGAACTCAAGCTTAAAAGTAATCTTAATATCTCCTAGTGATATTGTAGTTAAGAGCCATATTGGAGATCCTGAATTTGTCAGTTTGGTTTTGAATCCGTGTGATGTTATATGATCCGGTAAAAATGTAGTTGTAATAGAATTAAATGATTCAATTTGCATGTATTTTACAGTTGTCGTAGTCTCTGTAGCATTTCACATATTATTCTGAGTTGATAACTTGTTGAAAATATCTCAGGAACGTCTCAGACTGGAACACTATTTACCATTACTGGAAAATTTCATTTCTCATGCTGATTTGATTAGCAGCAACAGCCAGATGGTTCAGTGGACTTCACAACTCAAGATACGATGGAGTAGTGCTACTAGCTCGTCATCTTTCTTTGACCTTAGAGGTCCAAAGTTTTTTCAAATCGATAATTTGCGATTTGAGCTTGTTATGATCCATTTCCTCTATGGAGCGACACTACGGGAGAGGGCTTCGGAGTTTCTGTCAACAGGTGGGTATTGCTGACCACTACTTATCACATCTGCATGACTCTGTTGATTGATATTCTATTCACTACCTTTTTTATTGTTGTAGATTTGAAGCAATCAGCCTTCATTTTCAGAGAAGCTGCTGGAGTTTTTCATTACCTGGCTCATGAGGTTATTCCATCTTTACAGTCACCAATATCTGCAGAAAGACCTTCAGAAGCTTCCTCGGCTTTGTCTGCTGCTATGAGTTTCATTTGTTTGGCTGAGGCCCAGGTTAGCTCTTTTTTTTTAGAGGTCATTTCACACGAATAACATGAGAATAGACTACAAGAAATCTTGAGCATCAGATCATGGGATTCAAGTGTGGCCCATTGATCCCACCAATCCATTGGTTTGCACTTTACTTGTCATCTATTCGTGGAGTTTTTCTTTATAATTAGTTTCATCAGTCGATAAAAGTTTGCATATTGATAACTGATTATATGACAATGTGATAGGCGGTGTATACAAGGAGGGCGGAGGAAAAAGGTAATACTGGTTTCGGTGTTCTGGCAAAGCTGCACTATGGTGTTGTGGAATTGCTCAGTGAAGCCACAAGTGCTATACACTCAGGGACTGGAGAAGGCAAGACTATTTCATCACGGTTTTTGGTATGTATGTAGTGCATGGTAGTGTCAAGATTGTTTGCATTGTTCGATGAGTATACATATGCATCTTGGTGGAAACCATAAACCTTTTTAGTCCTATATGGTCTCTTTTTCATCAAAAAGTAACTAGCTCGCACAGAAATATTGGCAAGTGGCTGGAGGAAGGAGACAAAATAGCCAAAGTTAACTGAAAATCCTCTTAAGGGGTATATTCCTGTTACATGGATTTGCTATTTGCTAAATGTTAATGGATGCTTTCTATGTGTTGTTTAGGAGTTTATATCATCTTGCAAAGCACTACATGAGTTACGAAGTAAAAAACACCTCGCAGAAGGTTTAAGGAACGACGGCCAAGTTGGTGTTTCTGTTGGAGTTCTTTGTGATGCACTGATCAGTTCAAAAAAGAAAACGCCAGGGGAGGATTCATGGAAAGCTGTTTTTAAGAATGAAATTGAAATTGTTGCAAATACACTTAGGAAATTTGAAAATGAGAACGAGTTTGTTTGGCATGAAAAGATTCCTCATGGGGATGAGCTGCCATCTCCCCAAGGTATCAAAATTGTGGAGATTGTGCCCTTTAAGCCTAAAAAATGGGAGAGAGAACTTGCTTTCAAATTGTAGTTAATGTGCAGAGAGTCATTGTATAGTACCTCTAAGACTGGTCTTCTTTTTTTGTGGATGCAAAGGTAAACAAATTTCTTGACGTCCTCACCTTTAATGAGTATAAGGCGAGAAGGGTGTTTTTTTTGTTTTGTTTGGTATGGGCTCAATGCCGAAGGTGGTTGAGTTGTTTGAACAAAGGTGTTTGTGTAGTGTTTATTATTGGTTATAAGATTGTCACTGGGCGGTTCTTTCTCTCTTAGATTAGAATTGTGCAAGTGTGCATGACCTTTATTTCCATTTTATCCGTGGGTTCAGAAATCAAAAGCTGTGTTATTGCTTGATTTTGCGTTGTGAGGTGCAAAGCTGTGTTCGCGTCTTTATGGAACAATCAGGGGCCACTGTTGGTTTTATCTTCGGAGTAGTATGTGAGATTCCGAGTAATGCAAGCAAAAAAAGAAGTCAATAAAGAACAGCAGCTCGCATAGGCTCGTCTGTAAAAACATTCGAGCTCAGGTTAGCCCTTCGCCACTAGTCTCTGCATGTGGTATTTCTTTCATCTGGAAACCAGATCATCTTTGGTTCCATGGAAGGGATGGTTGCCATACCCATTTGCATGGTGGCGAGCCTTCTTGGGCTTGAGTTGCTCACAGCCATTCTTTCTCACCACATTTTCCTCCTTTGAAAACCTAGCAGCAATTTTCTTGGATCAAGGAACTTGGTGCTTGTATGCATCGTGTTCTGAGTGTTTTAAATGAGTTTCCCCTGCCTTGACAATTGTTTGGGTGTTGATCCGTGCAGTAAATCATTGATGGCCTTATCTTCGAAAACGAAAAAACTAATAAGTAAATCTGTAAATGAATAAACTAATATTTAAAATCCAATATATCTGGGAGGAGCTAGGGCTTTGAACCGAATTGTCTGCCCTTCCTATAAAATCTAGGTTTCGAGTAATTTTAAACTCTCTCTCTCTTTTCTTTTAAATGAAAAGGAAAAAATAAATCATATGGTAATTTTAAATAAATATTTTTTTTATAAAAGTGACTCTTAATTTCAAAAAACCAAAATAAAAGTTAAATAAAATGATAATATATATAAAGACATCATTTTAATAAAATCAATGGTATAACAAAAACATTGAAATATAATTACCTAAAACACTAGTATCTTTGATACGTGTAATTAAAAAAATTCAAAAAACAAATTGGCATTTTTTTTAAAGCATAACAATATCCTTTAAAGTAGCACATTTTTTTTAAAAAAAGGAAAATGACATTAATCAGACACTTTTTTTTTTTTAAAAAAAGAAAGAAGATAACTATACTTTAAAAACGTAACAATGGCAAGCAAGCACCTGTTAAAAAATGATGGGTGATTGCTAGCCACGTGGCAGAAACAAACCCATGCGATTGAGAAGAGTCGTTAGCCATTCACGGAAGAAAGTAAATTTAATGGAAGAATTCGCGGGAAGAAACAGCTAAGCGGAGGGGAAACAAAAACTTCACTAATCTAAACAACACTCGTTACTCTGCCTTAACCTTCTTTAAATTCTCTTCTCATCGCTCTTCATCAACGCAATTGTTACTCTCTTTTCTATAATCCTTATAGAAGAACAGCCAGACCCCTTTATCCATTTAAGCTATTCTCACCCACCCGTCCTGATAAGATCATTCAAGTTACCCCGTCTCTGAAAAAGAGAGCACAGTTGGGTCCACTTCTGCTGCCACTGCCACTGCCACTGATGTGTTCATGCTCACTTACTTGGAGGTGACATTTTCCGTCTCCTTCACCTGGGAATCCCTTACCTTCTGCATGATTGGTTTTTTTTTCCAGTTTTATTCTTGTTAACAATATTATCCATCTCTTTCTTTTAATTTTAGGGGAATAGTTGTTTATGAGAGGTGGGTGAGGCTAATGTTTTGGTCGACCTCTTCCTGGTGGGTAACGTGGATTTTGGAATCCCCGGGCTTTATGATGCTGCCAAGGAGGTCCTTAAGAACTTCCAGGTACTACTCCTAATCTTTGAATTATTATGTTAAGTGCTTATTGCCTGCTTAATTTTGACCTCGTGCAGTTTGCCTTTTGGTCTCCAGTATACACATTTTGTAGTCCATTATCCATTAAGATTTATGTGGGATGGCATTTTACAATTGTTTTCCTCTGTAATTCATTGTGGGAATGATTGTGAGTGATGGAAATTGGTTACAATGTTAATGCAGCTCAGTGATCTTCCTGAAGTGGATTGCCTATAGATCTCTCAAAGTCTAGATAATCATTGCCACTTAAAGACACTTTCTCGATCATCCAAATGCTAAGCCTTTGCCGCATCCATTTTTAGCAATGTAAGTTTTTCTCGATTGCAAATTTTATCCCTCATTTCTGGCTGTATCTCTTGTACAAGCTTATATCTTGAGTACAAGCAATTTATTCAAATAGGACATGAACATTATCTGCTGTGTGATCAAGAGAGAAAAGGAGATCAGCACAGAGGCTTGCAAAGCATCTACATGGACTTAACTGATATCTGTTTTAAGTGACGTTTTTTGCCCTCTCCATAGGGGGTCTTCTATGAAATCTTTATGCCCATCCAAAGCATTACATCATTATGCCATTCTCATGGAAGAAAGTATGATTTTTCTTTGCTTGTAAGAAGAATGTCTTATTTCTAGTGCTTTAAAAATTGACCGTGCAAGAAGACAAGCTAGAGAATTGGAAAGTTACTCTTCGCTCTTTCAGTGAAAATAAATTCCAGGTTGTTTCTCTTTGTGTGCACGTCTTTGTGTATCGCATGCCTGCTTGCTAAGAGTGCCTTCATGCGTGCGTGCATTCCTGCATATATGCATGCTTGTCAATTGAGGCAGCCTAAACACTTGCCAAAAGCATAGAGTAACTTTTCTTGATTGGAGTCTTTTCTATTGTCAGATTAGCAGAGCATGGCTTATGGTTCCATTTTCAGATTAGAAAACTATGGTTATGTCGCATAAACAGGATGGTGTTTAGGCTTCTAAGTCTTGCCAGTGCATGTGTTCTCTCTACTCTGAACCTTCTTCTTGACATTGTTATGACCAAGCTATGCACTGTTACTTTTAAACTAGTTTGAAGCTTTGCAACCGGACATGCAATGCTATGATACAAAATAAGCTGTCTTTTCTTAGTGATGATGATTTAAGGCATCTCCACATTCAAACACAAACAAACCCCAGATCTTTCAGGTCACATATCTAGAACCTGGTCAGAGTTTTGAAATTAAAGCTAAAAAAAGTTCTAAAGTCGGAGTTAAAGCTCCTGCAGGGCCAGTTTTAGGTCCTCCTTGGCAGCATCATGAGAAGGGGTTAGAGGTTTTCGTGCTTGAAGAGAACTACTAATTACTTGCATTGCCCCTGGTTTAGTATCTATTTTAGTATTTACTAACATTCTGGTGTTTTGTATGCTATGCACTCAGATACCTCATCAATTCTCCACAAGGTCAATTAACACTCTACTATGAGCCTCACTGTGTATACAACAAGGATTTTCTTGAGAAGGAACGTGCCAACATTGTTATCACACTCGTCATAAAACAGCTTCTGCCTAAATTTACTTTGGTTTCAGGACTAGAAGATGCAGTTCAGCTTGCAAAGTTGGTGCAGGCCAAGTATTCAACCTGTTCCTTGATTTTTGCTGCTTCATTTATATGCTTTCTGATAACATTTTTTTATCAACTTCTTGTCTTTATTTTCTAGGTTCATTGCACCAATGAAAAATGGAGACCTCGATAGCAAAGGGTTTCTTGCCACAATCATTCAAGGTTTGCTTTCTTTTATCTAACCTCGTCAGTTTCCATTGAAATAAAATTACGATGGGGGTACATAAATTTGGATACTGCAAACACGATATGGGAATTACTGTAGTTAGCGCTCCTAAATTGAAATTCTTGCACAACACAGAGGAAGAATTTGAAAAGAACAACAAAAGGAGAGAGGGATGAACTATACGTGTAAAATCTATTGTATAGAATGTGATATAAAAAAATGTTATTTTATACGTGTAAACTTGTTCCCAATTGAGTTCTGGAAGTTCAGGAGCCTCTTCTTGAATCCATTTCTTGGTTTATCAAAGACAGCCTAATTATGCTGGAAAAAGTTGATTGTCATCAGTTCTCTGCCCATAAGCTGGTACCATTTCATATTAGGCAAGGCCGCGAAGGAAGAAAATGGAAAATGAAAATCTGTTCAACCAATTTACTCGAGTCAAGTTCTATTAGAAAACGAAAAAATTGATAAAATATTTTTTTTTTCTTGTTTTTAATTTGAAGAAAAAAGAAGGCAACATAAAATTCCTTATCTTTAATACACAAAATTTGAGCACCTTGAAATATTTAAAATTCACGCGGGGAATGTTTAGTAAATCGATTTTTGGTTTCTTTGTTGTGTATTGCGTCCTTGTTTCAGAATCCTGAATATTGTTTGTAAAGATGAAGAGAAAATGACTTGTGCAATGTATTCATTCTAAGAACATGCCAGATTAATGTACAATATCGCAATACTGCCAACCTAAGATGGTATAGAAACAGTTGTGATTATATCATACGGAAACTGGGTTTTTTCTTCCCAGTTCGTACTGTTCGTACGTTCGGATCACTGGTGTGTTTCAACTGGAAAGACTTTGATATGCTTTTGTACTTTCTTCTCTGAAATTGTGCTGTCTTGTCATTCATCAAAACATAAGTATTTTTTCAACGGCATGAAGAGATGTAATAAAATACCTACTGTTGTGCACAGCTGTTCATGATGGAAACCATTATAGATGGTACAGCTGTTCATAAGTATCTGATAACTAGACCCGCAACCTGTAAAAAAAAGAGAGAGGCATATTAGTTAGTGGTTTATTTTGTGCTAATTTCGTTCTTAGGGGATCAAATGCTGTGATAAATGCGGGAAAGCAGGGGGATTAAACAAATTGCAGGCCTCCTTGTTCGTTTTTCTTTCTGGTTTCAGATCTATTTATTAATTTTTTTTCATACATAGTCCGTCCTTAGGCTCACACGGAAAGGCCAATGGACCGACAAAAGGTGCTCACACGGAAAGGCCAATGGACCAACAAAAGGTGTCAACGGGAATGCCCATAAGCACAAGCGCATGCATCTTATATTAAAAGTAGGGAGCCTTTTCATTAAGATTTGAGACGTCTTCTAGCGCTTTGAATTTTCCAGATTTCCATTAGAAGAAGTCTCAGGTCCAATTCCAAGATCGAAAAAAGCATTTGGAGATGAGAATGTGAACTGTTCTATGTTATGCTACGCAGTCAGGAATTATCGGGTCCCTCGTATGGCAAAAAAAATAATATCCAAGCGACCAACCTTAATCAAAGTATAAAACAGAGCCATCTTTAGCCATGAAGCTTCGAGAATGATATACACGTATATATAAATGTCCAAATACACATCAACTATATTCCATTAATGCATGTTGATGCGATGGCTTTGCTCCATTTGTTAATAGTCAGCACCTGCCATTTTATTTGGCTCTTGCGATAAAAAATAAATAAAATAAAATCACCACTCATCACAGCGCAGGGCGCTGAGAACCCCGTAAAATTAACACACAACGGCCATCCAGTTTTAAAATTTACGGGGTTTTAGTATGTATAACTACCGCAGCAAAATTAACTTTTACTGGCATTGTCTAGAATTCAAGGCCATTTCAAAAGTTATCATTATTGACATCTTGCTTGTTGTGCCGCCACGTTGTATACAATAAAACTAGCTTTCATACCCGTGCGATGCCGCGGCTTATTTTTTTTTGCATAAAAAATATTAAAAAAATAAAAATTTAAAAATATTGGGTTTTTCTGCAAAGTTATACCTAAGAATCTTGAGTTTGACTACAACGTCTGACCTAAGAGTAATATTTATAATATTAATAATAAAATTAAACTTGTATGACCCAAGTTTAAGTGAGTCTGGCTGTAACACCGGACCCAAGAATACTGGATGTGGGTCTGGCTATAAGGTCGTGTC
>Ga0307515_10016143_pt1 | contig 13695 bp, 5 predicted proteins | sample 17_EM_MG_FD_194513 | JGI IMG/M metagenome (GOLD analysis project Ga0307515, IMG submission 194513) | Populus trichocarpa ectomycorrhiza microbial communities from riparian zone in the Pacific Northwest, United States - 17_EM | ecosystem: Host-associated > Plants > Roots > Unclassified | place... | reverse complement strand
ACGAGCACAAGGAACAGCTCTACGCGATCTCGGCCCACACCGGCGCGACGCGCGCCGACAGCTGGATCGACATCGAAGGCGGCAGCGGCACGCTGTTCGCGTATTCGGGCGTCGGCACCAACGAGCTGCCGTCGGGCAACCTGGTGCACGAAGGCCCGGCGATGACGCTCGGCAAAAAAGGCGGCTTTGCCGGCACGCACATCCTCGTGCCGCGCGGCGGCATCGCGGTGCACATCAACGCGTTCAACTTCCCGATCTGGGGCCTGCTCGAGAAGTTCGCGCCGAGCTTTCTCGCCGGCATGCCGTGCATCGGCAAACCCGCCACCGCGACGAGCTACCTGACCGAGGCGGCGGTGCGGCTGATCGAGCAATCCGGCATCCTGCCCAAGGGCGCGCTGCAGCTCGTGATCGGCAGCACCGGCGATCTGCTCGACCGGCTCGACGGCCGCGACGTCGTCACCTTCACCGGCTCGGCCGACACCGCGGCGAAGCTGCGCGTGCACCCGAACGTGGTGCGCCACTCGATCCCGTTCAACGCCGAGGCCGATTCGCTGAACTGCGCGATCCTGGCCGATGACGTGACGCCCGACGACGAGGAGTTCGACCTCTTCGTCAAAGAGGTCGCACGCGAGATGACGGTCAAGGCCGGACAGAAGTGCACCGCGATCCGCCGCGCGATCGTGCCGCGCAAGCACCTCGATGCGGTGGCCGAGAAGCTGCGCGCGCGGCTTGCGAAGACCGTCGTCGGTGACCCATCGAACGAGACCGTGCGCATGGGTGCGCTGGCCTCGCACGCGCAGCAGAGCGACGTGGCCGAGCGCGTCGCGACGCTGCTGCAAGATGCGGAGCAAGTCTTCGGTGCGTGCGACGGCTTCAACCCGGTCGGTGATGGCGTTAACGAAGGTGCGTTCTTCTCACCCACGCTGCTGCTCAGCCGCTCGCCGCTAACGCACGACGCGGTCCACGATGTCGAGGCCTTCGGTCCGGTCAGCACGCTGATGCCTTACGACGGCATCGACGAAGCGATCGCGCTCGCCGCACGCGGCAAGGGCAGTTTGGTCGGCACCTTGGTCACACGCGACCCGAAGATTGCCGCACGCGTGATCCCGGTCGCTGCGGCGCTGCATGGGCGCATGCTGATCCTCGACCGCGAAGCTGCGGTCGAATCGACCGGCCACGGCTCGCCGCTGCCGGTGCTGAAGCACGGCGGCCCGGGCCGCGCCGGCGGCGGCGAAGAGCTGGGCGGCATCCGCGCCGTCAAGCACTACTTGCAACGCGCCGCGCTGCAAGGCTCGCCGACGATGCTCGCGGCCGTCACCGGTGAGCACATCCGCGGCGCGAAGGTCAATGAATCGGATGTGCACCCGTTCCGTCACTGGTTCGAGGACCTGCAGGTCGGCGACTCGCTGCTGACGCACCGCCGCACCGTCGGCGAGGCCGACATCGTCGCGTTCGGCGGCATCTCGGGCGACTACTTTTACATGCACTTCGACGAGATCGCCGCGAAAGAGTCGCCGTTCGGCAAGCGCATCGCGCACGGCTACTTCGTGCTGTCGGCCGCGGCCGGGCTGTTCGTCTCGCCGGCACCGGGCCCGGTGCTCGCGAACTACGGTCTCGACACGCTGCGCTTCGTCAAGCCGGTCGGCATCGGCGACACGATACGCGCGCGGCTCACCTGCAAGCGCAAGACCGATCGGCAGAAGAAGGACGCGAACGGTGTCGGCCAGGGCGTGGTCGCGTGGGACGTGGAAGTGACGAACCAGCTCGACGAGCTGGTCGCGAGCTACGACATCCTGACCTTGGTCGCGAAGCGGGGGTGATGAGCCAGCAGCGCTGAGCTCACTCACGGCCTCAGCCGCTGCCGGGCCGCCCCAAGGCGGCTGAGCACCCCCTCGGGGGGCAGGAACGAAGTGACGTGGGGGTGGTCATTTCAACGCTGCCGGGCCGCCCCAAGGCGGTTGAGCACCCCCTCGGGGGGCAGGAACGAAGTGACGTGGGGGTTGTCATCTCAGCCGCTGCAGCCCGGCGATCACCGGGGCCAGCAACCGGGCAACGTCGCGCGCCAGCGCATCGATGTCGGCATCTGCCGCACCCGCCTTGCAAGCCTGTTCGAGCGCAGCGGCGGCAGGTTCCAGCGCCCGCATGGCAAAGGTGCCGGCCTCGCTCTTCAGGTCGTGCGCGATGCGCAACGCGGCCTCTGCATCGCCCGCGTCGCGGGCGGCGCTGAAGCGCAGCGGGAAGTCGCTCTCGCGATCGCGAAAGACGCACAGCAAGTCCCGCAGCAGCGCGGCGTCATCCATCAGCCCGTCGAGCGCGGCCCGGCCGTCGACACCCGGCAGTGTCAGCAGCTCGGCACGCGGATCGGTCTTCACGCCGTTGCCGGCGGCCACGGCCTCTTCGGCCCGGGCCGGCCGCACCCAGCGGGCCAACGTGGCGAACATCGCGTCGACATTGATTGGCTTGGCAATGTGGTCGTTCATGCCGGCCGCGATCACCTTGTCGCGATCGCCGACCATCGCATCGGCGGTCATCGCGATCACCGGCAGCTCGCGCAGACCCGGCTCCTGGCGCAGCGCGCGGGTCGCGGCGTAGCCGTCCATGACCGGCATCTGGCAGTCCATCAGCACGCCGTCGAACACCTGTCGCCGCAGCAGCGCCAGCGCTTCCTGGCCATTGGCGGCGAGGCTGACATTGATACCGGCCCGGCTCAGCATCTCGGACGCAAGCTCCCGGTTGATCGGGTTGTCCTCGACCAGCAGGACGCGCGCGCCGCTCAGGTTGGCCCGATGGCCGAGCAAGGCTTCTTCGCGCCGCGCGCTGCGCGTGCCCGGCTGCGACGCCAGGCCGAGCACCGAGCTGCAGGCATCGAGCAGCGTCGACGGCGTGACGGGCTTGGTCAACAGCGCGCCCACCGTCAACTGGCTCTTGGCGAGCTGCTGAAGCGCCTCGGCGCGGCTGAAGGCGGTGAGCATCAGCACGGTCGGTGCCGGGTGGCGCCCGCCTTGACGCTGGCGCAGCAGCTGTGCGCATTCGATGCCGTCGATGCCGGGCATCTTCCAGTCGAGCAGCACGAGCGCGTAGGGTGCGTCGTCGGCTTCGGCACGCTCCACTTGGCGCAGCGCGTCGCCGCCATCGACAGCGGTGTCGGCTGTCAGGCCGAGAGCGCTCGCCATGCCGGCCAGCACCTCGCGTGCGGCGGCGTTGTCGTCGACGATCAGCATCCGCGTGCCGCGCAGGCCTTCGCGGCCCGGTGCGGTCGGTGGTGCTTCGGGTACGGCCTGCAGACCGAAACGCAGACTGAAGTGAAAGCGGCTGCCTCGCCCCGGCACGCTGTCGATGCCGAGTTCGCCGCCCATCAGGCGCGTCAGCTGCTGGCTGATCGCCAGGCCCAGGCCGGTGCCGCCGTAGCGGCGGCTCGTCGACGCATCCGCCTGCGAGAACGGCTGGAACAGCTGCTGCTGTTGTTCGGGGCTGATGCCGATGCCGGTGTCGCGCACATCGAAACGAAGCCGGACCGAGTCGCCGTCGCGTTCGATCACCTCGATGGCCACGGCCACCTCGCCGCGCTCGGTGAACTTGACCGCGTTGTTGCCCAGGTTGAGCAGGATCTGGCTCAGGCGCGTGGGGTCGCCCGTCAGCGCCTTCGGCAGCTGCAGCGGCAGGGCGAAGAGCAGCTCGAGGCCCTTCTCCTCGGCCTTCATGCCGAGCAGGTTGGCGAGGTTGTCCAGCACATCGCCGAGGTTGAACGGGATGTTCTCGATGTCGAGCTTGCCAGCCTCGATCTTCGAGAAGTCGAGGATGTCGTTGATGATGCCCAGCAGCGACTCGGCCGAGCCGTGCACCTTCTGCACGTAGTTGTGCTGCTGCGGGTTCAGGCCGCTCTCCAGCGCCAGGTAGGACATGCCGAGAATCGCGTTCATCGGCGTGCGGATCTCGTGGCTCATGTTGGCGAGAAACGTGCCCTTGGCCTGGTTCGCCACCTCGGCGCGCTCGACCGCCTGCGCCAGCTCGGCGGTGCGTTCATGCACCAGCGCCTCGAGCTGCCCGCTGTGCCGGCGCAAGGCCTCGGTCGACGCGGTCAGGCGTTCGGCCATCGCGTTGAAGCGCGCGCCCAGGCGCCCGAGCTCGTCACCCGAATCCACGGGGCAGCGCGCGGCGAAATCACCGCCGGCAAAACGCTCCATCGTGTCGTCCAACCGCGCCAGAGGTCGGCGCACGATGCGCCCGATCAGCAGGTAGGTGACGCCGAACACCGCCACCAGCAGTGCCACCATCATGCCCAGGAGCACCAGCCGCGCTTGCGCCACCGCGCGCCACAGCGGCGCACGCGTGAACACGATGTGGATGTCCCCGACGTGCTGCGCCACGCCGTCGGCCGAGACGTACTCGATCGACTGGTCCCGCGTGAACGTGTCCTGGGCTGCCACTGCGTCCTGGCCCTGGCCGCGCAGCGGCACGACGCGGCCGTAGCCGGTGGCCTTGATCGTGATCGACGCGATCTCGACGTTGGAGCCGACGCTGTCGAGCAGGGTGTCGATCGCGTTGACGTCCACGTTCCACAGCGGATAGGCCAGGCCACGGGCCAGCACCTGCACGATGCGCGTCGCGCGGCTGTCGAACTCGGCCAGGCGTCGTTCGGTCTCGCGCCGGTCGAGCACCCAGCCGAAGCCGCCGACGATCAGCACCAGCGTGGCCGCCAGCGCCGCAGCCAGCTTGGCTCGCACGCTGGCGCCCCGAAGGGCCGAGATCGGCGGCACCATCCGGCGCTCGTGGCTCAGTTCGATCGCGCCAGCAGGGGCGCGAAGCTGAAGTCGTAGTGCGCCAGCTGCGGCCGATGGGCCTTGGAATAGCGGCGGAAATCGATCGGCCGCTCATGCTCGGCGAACGTGTTCTCGTACTCGCGCAGGTTGGCGCGCGTGACGACATGCAGGTAGTCGAGCTTGCGCCGCGCGCCCCCGTCAGACGCGAAGTCGATCCCGTTCGCATGGTCGTAGAGCATCACCAGCGCCCAGGCGCCGATCAGGTGGTGGCCGGTCAGCGTCGCGGTGAGCCCGCCGTCGGCGATGCTGCGCAGCGCCCGCGCCCAGCCGCCCATGCCGCCCACGACCACCTTCGCACTGTGCCCGCTGGCCGCCTGCAGCGCACCCATCGCCATCTCGTCGTTGGCGGCCCAGATCAGGTTGGCCTCGGGGTAGCGCGCCAGCAGCACCCAGGCTTTGCGCTGCCCATCGGCTTCGCTCCAGTCGCTGTAGACGAGCTGCTCGAGTCGTGCGCCCGGCACGCCCGCGACATAGTCCTTCAGGCCCTGGGCGCGCTCGTTCGACACCGGGGTCGAATGCGGGCCGGTGATGCCGAGTGCACGGATCTGCCGCCCGCCGAGCGCATCGTGCAGCGTCTGCGCCAGGCGAAAGACGCCGCGCGTGTTGTCAGGGGCAGCGCTGCCGATCCAGCGCGGGTACCGCTCGCGCTCGTTGCCGGTGTCGCGGCGCTGCTCGTCGGTGACGTCGCTGTGGATCACGAACAGCCGGGCCGGGCTGGGCGCCAGCGCCTCCAGCATGGCGGGTGCCGCCCTCTTGTCGTTGACCAGCACGACGTAGTCGGGCGCCTCGGCGCGCGCAGCGACGGCCTGCGCGTGGCGGATCATCAGCAGATGGTCATGATTCGCGTGCAGCACTTCGAGTTGGAGGCCGAGCTGTGCGGCGGCGATGGTCATGAAGTCGACGGCAGCGCGCGACATCGGACCCGAGGCCTGCGGCGCCGGCGAGCCGGGATCGAGGAAGACAACGTGCGGCACGCGCGACGCAGCCCTTCCGGAAACGGTCACTGTTGCCGCGGTTGCGATGAAGAGGCGTCGACTGAGCATGGATGCTGGAGCGCGCAACTGGGTTCGCGCCATTGTGCACCTGTGTCTGAACCAGGCGGCGCGTCGTCATCGACGCGCGCGCCTGTCTTCGTCTCAGGGCACCGGCTTGAAGCCGAAGACCGGCGGGTTCATGCCGCAGGTGACATCGCTGCCGGACACCTTGCCGGTCGCATTGACGACGAACTTCGATTTCGCGCTGCCTGAAATCACCAGCGGCGCGGTCAGGTTCAAGCCCGAGGTGCTGCTGACCGAGGTCGGCTGCACGAAGGTCCCGCCGCCCGAGCCGGCCGAGGCATTGGTCGTGAGGTAGAGGTACACGGCGTCGGCGTGCGGCACGGCGTCGGTGCCGGTGCAGCTCGTCATCGCACCGGCGGCGTCCGGCGCGTGTGTCGTGCCGCCGTTGTCGGAACGGCACACGTCGGCGACGTATTCGGTCCCGGCGGTGCACGAGCCCGAGGTGGAACTCGGCGTGAACTTGATCAGGTCCGACATCTTGATGATGACGCAGTTGTAGGTCGCGTCGGCCGGGTTGCCGCTGCCCAGCGTCGGGGTCGACAGGAAGTCGACCTCGGTCGCGCTGGGGCTCGAGAAGACCGTCACCGGGCTCGTGCACAGCGGGCTGGTCGACAGCATCACCGAATAGACCTGCAGCTTCAGCGAGCTGGCGTCGAGCGCCATCGCGTTGAACGAGAACAGCAGGCCGGCCGACACCGCCAGCAGCGGCTTGATGAATGTGGATGAATTCATGACAGGGTTCCGCGCTGTGGCTCAGCTGCCAGAGCCGACGATCGTCAGCTTGTCCGCGCTCGCCGCATCACCATCGCTGCCGCCGCCACCGCACGCGACGATCGTGGCCGCCAGACCCAGCGCACAGAGCGCCAATGCAAGAAAGCGTTTCATGATGAAGAGGGCTCCGTGGAAGCGGTTGGGGTGAGTCCGCTATCGGAGCGATGGCGCCGGGCTTGAGCCTCGCGCCGTCAACGACGGCAGCCAGCGTGACTTGTGGCCGGCGTCGAGCGGCTTCTCGACTTCGCACAGGCTTCACACGGCACGCACAAGCCAGCGTTGCGCCTTCCTACGCACTTCGCACGCCGGCGCGATCCTGAGTCCCATGCCACCCGCCGCGGCGCATCACTCAGGAGACTCGTGCGATGAAATTCCCCCTGCTCGGCAAGACCCTCGCCGTCACCGGCGTGCTGATCGCGCTGACGCTGGCGCTGCAATCGATCAGCGCCATCGTCAGCGAGCGTGAAGGCCGGCTGCACGAGGCCGAGCGCAGCGTCGCGGACAGCCTGGCGTCGCAGCAGTCGCTGCTCGGCCCGGCGCTGCTGCGGCGCTGCGACGAGACCTGGACCAGCGAGCAAGGCGAAGGCAAGGAGCGAAAACTCGTCACCGAGAAGCGCGACTTCGCGCTCGCCGCGACGCCGGCCACGCTGGACGTGAGCGCGAAGGCCGCGATCGAGACGCGCCACCGCGGCATCTTCAAGGTCAACGGCTACGGCATGCACGCGATCATGAAGGCGCGCTGGGCCGACCTGGCCGCGCTCGAGCCGACCGCGCAGCACGCCGGTGGCAAGCTGCACTGCGAGGCGCCGGTGATGTTCGTTGCGGTCGGTGATGCGCGCGGCATCCGGGTCGCGACGATCTCGGTCGGCGGCGCGGCATTGCCCGTGCTGCCGGGCACCGGGCACGCAAGCCACCCGCGCGGCTTTCACGCGGTGATCCCGGCCGCGATCCAGGCGGCGAGCGGCGTATTGCAGGCCGAGGTCGCGCTCGACCTCGTCGGCACCGCCGACCTGGCGTTCGCGCCGGTGGCCGACACGACGACGGTCGCGCTCACGTCGGACTGGCCGCACCCGTCGTTCGCCGGGCGCTTTCTGCCGAACGAACGCGAGGTCACGGCAACCGGCTTCAGCGCGCGCTGGCAGCTCAGCGCGCTCGCGACCTCGGCGCCGCAGGAGCTGCTGAACGGCGGCACGGTGTGCGGGCTGGACGGTGCGTCGGACGGCAAGACGCGCTGCATCGAGACCTTCGGCGTCGCCTTCATCGACCCGGTCAGCGCCTATGTGCTGAGCGACCGCGCGACCAAGTACGGGCTGCTGTTCATCGCGCTGACCTTCGTCGGCGTCGGCCTGGTCGAGGTGCTAAAGCGGCTGCGCGTGCACCCGGTGCAGTACCTGCTGGTCGGCAGCGCGCTCGCGGTGTTCTTCCTGCTGCTGGTGAGCCTGACCGAGCACATCGCGTTCGCGTGGGCCTACCTCGCGGCGAGCGCGGCGTGCACGACGCTGCTGAGCTTCTATGCGAGCTTCGTGCTGCGCGGCTGGCGCGCCGGCGCGGTCTTCGGCGCGGGTGTCGCGGCGCTGTATGGCGCGCTCTACCTGCTGCTGCAGATGGAGCAGAGCGCGCTGGTGCTGGGTTCGCTGCTGTTGTTCGCGGTGCTCGGCGCGGTGATGGTCGCGACAAGGCGTGTGGATTGGTACGCACTGATGGACCAGTTGCGGCGCGAGGCGAGCCCGGCGGTGGCGCCGCTGGCCCAATAATCCCCCGACAACAAGACGACGACAGGGAGTGGACGAAATGGACGCAGTCAACCGGCTGGGCGCGATGATGGCCGCGGTATTCGCGGCAGTGCTGGGCCAATGGAACGCGCCGCCGTGGCTGCGCTGGCTGGGTGGGCGGCTGCGCACCGGTGCCACGGCCACGTACGCCGCGATGCGCGCCCGGCCGCGCGCCTTCGCGATCGGCGCGCTCGTGCTGCTGCTGCTCGCGGCCGGCGGCTACTACGGCCGCCTGTGGTGGAAGGCGCGACCGCAGCCGGTCGAGGTCAGCTTCAACGTCGTCAACCCGGCGATCACCGATTTCGCCAACGACGGCAAGCCACGTGCACTCGTCGTCACCTTCTCGAAGTCGGTCGCGCCGCTCGCGCTGGTCGGCAAGGACGTGACCGCAGGCATCACCGCCACACCGCCGGTCGAAGGCCAATGGCGCTGGGCGAGCGACCGGCAGCTCGAGTTCAGCCCGAAGGCCGAGTGGCCGGTCGGTGTCGACTACAAGGTGCAGATCAACCGCGACGCGATCGCGCCGCAGGTGCAGCTCGATGCCTACGAATTCAAGTTCGCGAGTGCCGCGTTCGAGGCCAAGCTGCGCAAGGCCGAGTTCTACCAGGACCCGATCAATCCGGCGCTGAAGAAGGCGGTGGCCGAGTTCGCGTTCACGCACTCGGTCAACACGGCCGAATTCGAGAGGCGCATCGAGCTGCGCTTGGCCGGCCAGGCCGAGGGCGTGCTCGGCGTGGGCCGCGAGACGACCAAGTTCACAGTGAGCTACGACAAGCTGAAGCTGAACGCGTATGTGCACTCGGTGGCGTTGGCCATCCCGAAGGAATCGACGCAGCTGACCGTGACGCTCGCAAAAGGCCTGGTCGCGCAGGCCGGCGGCAACGCGACCCCGGCCGACATCAGCGGCACGGTCGCCGTACCGGGGCTGTACAGCCTGGCGATCAACGGCGTCACGCCCACGGTCGTCACCAACGAGCGCTTCGAACCCGAGCAGGTGCTGATCGTGAACACCTCGCAGCTGGTGCACGAGCGCGAGCTGGCGCGCACGCTGAAGGTCTGGCTGCTGCCGACCAAGAACCCCGATCAAAAGAAGGAAGACCAGACCGACGAGCCGTATGCGTGGTCCGACACGCGCGAGGTCAGCGCCGCGGTGCTGAAGGCCGCCACGCCGGTGCCGATGGCGCCGGTGCCTGCCGAGCAGGAGTACACGCAGACGCACTCGTTCAAGTTCCACGCCGATGTGGGCCGCATGCTCTACGTGCAGGTCGACGCGGCGACGAAGAGCTTCGGCGGCTACCTGATGCGCGGCAACGCGCAGAGCATCGTCACGGTGCCGCCCTACCCGGCCGAGCTGCGCATCCTGAGCCAGGGCGCGCTGCTGCCGATGAGCGGCGAGAAGAAGGTCGCGGTGCTGGTGCGCGACCTGCCGGGCCTGCGCATCGAACTGGCACGCGTGCAACCGGCACAGCTGCAGCACCTGGTCTCGCAGACGCAGGGCAACTTCAGCAACCCCGAGTTCATCGGCAGCTTCGGCGCCGACAACATGACGGACCGCTTCGAACGCAAGATCCCGCTGCCGGGCTTGCAGCGCGGCAAGCCGCACTACGAGGCGATCGACCTGGCCGAGTACCTCGCGAAGGACGGTGAACTGAAGCGCGGCCTGTTCCTGCTGAAGGTCCAGGGCTACGACCCGAAGACCGACGCGAAGAAGCCCGCGCCGGTCGACCCGAATGCGCCGGCAGCGGCCGAGCCCGATGCGGACAACGAAAACGCCGAACCGCCATCGGAAGAAAACGTCGACCCGAGCTCGCTGGAAGAACGCCGCCTCGTGCTCGTCACCGACCTCGGCCTGCTCGCGAAGCAATCGACCGACGGCTCGCGCGACGTGTTCGTGCAGTCGATCTTCAGCGGCGAGCCGGTGCCGGGCGTGACGGTCGAGGTGCTGGCGAAGAACGGCAGCACGATCTTCAGCCAGGCCACCGATGCGGCCGGCCGCGTGCACTTCGAGAAGCTCGAGGGCATGACGCGCGAGCGCGCGCCGCTGATGATCGTTGCGAAGAAGGCTGGCGACATGAGCTTCATGCCGCTCAACCGCGCCGACCGCCAGCTCGACTTGTCGCGCTTCGACGTCGGCGGCATGCAGAACGCGCGCTCGACCGATCAGCTCAGCGCGTATCTGTTCTCCGACCGCGGCATCTACCGGCCGGGTGAGACCATGCACATCGGCCTGATCGTGAAGGCCAACGACTGGGCCAAGCCGCTCGCCGGCGTGCCGCTCGAAGCCGAGGTGCTCGATGCGCGCGGCCTGGTCGTGAAGCGCGAGCGTGTGCGTGTCGCAGCCGGCGGCTTCGTCGAGATCGGCCACACGACGCAGAGCAGCTCGCCGACCGGCAACTACACGGTCAACCTGAACATCATGAAGGGCACCGAGGTGCTGCGCCAGATCGGCTCAACGAGCGTGAAGGTGCAGGAGTTCATGCCCGACCGGATGAAGGTCAGCGCGCAGCTGCTGACCGCCGGTGGCGCGCCCGCAGCGCAAGCCACCGACGGCTGGGTCAGCCCGAAAGAACTGAAAGGCCGCATCAACGCGCAGAACCTGTTCGGCACGCCGGCCACCGACCGGCGCGTCGAAACCTCGATGACGCTGAGCCCGGCCTACCCGGCCTTCCGCTCACACCCTGACTTCTCGTTCTACGACCCGCAGCGCGCAAAGGAAGGCTTCTCGGACACACTGCCCGAAGCGAAGACCGATGCGAACGGCGACGCGACCATCGACCTGAACCTGACGCGCTATGCCCGCGCCACGTATCGGCTGAGCCTGCTCGGCAAGGTCTTCGAGCCCGAGGGCGGGCGCAGCGTCGCGGCCGAGGCGAGCGTGCTCGTGTCCGAGCTGCCTTTCCTGGTCGGCGTGAAGAACGACGGCGACCTCGGCTTCGTGTCGCGCGGCAGCAAGCGCATCAGCCAGATCATCACGATCGACCCGCAGGCGAAGAAGGTTGCGACCGAGGGCTTGACCTTGCAACTCGTCGAGCGCAAGGTCGTCTCGGTGCTGATGCGCCAGGCCAACGACACCTACCGCTACGAGTCGCGCAAGAAGGAAGCCGTCGTGAACGAGCAACCGCTGACCGTGCCCGCCGCGGGCTACGCGCTGACCTTGGACACGGGCAAGGCCGGCAACTACAGCTATGTGCTGCGCGATGCCGCCGGCGTCGAGCTGAACCGCATCGACTACAGCGTCGCCGGCCAGGGCAACGTGACGCGCTCGCTGGAGCGCAACGCCGAGCTGCAACTCACGCTGAACAAGAAGGACTACGAGCCGGGCGAAGAGATCGAGATCAGCATCCGCGCGCCTTACGTCGGCGCGGGCCTGATCACGATCGAGCGCGACAAGGTGTTCGCGCAGACCTGGTTCAAGACCACGACGACGGCGTCGGTGCAGAAGATCAAGCTGCCGAAGGATTTCGAGGGCAACGGCTACGTCAACGTGCAGTTCATCCGCGACCCGGGCTCAGACGAGATCTTCATGAGCCCGCTGAGCTACGGCGTCGCGCCGTTCGCGACCAGTCTCGCGCAGCGCACCAACACGTTGAAGCTGGCGACACCCGAGCTGACGAAGCCGGGTGAGGCGCTGAAGATCAAGCTCACGTCCGAGCGCCCCACGCGCGCGGTCGTGTTCGCGATCGACGAAGGCATCTTGCAGGTCGCGCGCTACAAGGAGGCGGACCCGCTGGGCTTCTTCTTCCAGAAGCGCGCGCTCGAAGTGAAGAGCGCGCAGATCCTCGACCTGATCCTGCCGGAGTTCAAGCGCCTGATGGCCTCGGCCGCGCCGGGCGGTGACGAGGCGGGTGCGAACGCGCGCAACCTGAACCCGTTCAAGCGCAAGGGCGAGGCGCCGGCGGTGTATTGGTCCGGCATCGTCGAAGTGCCGGCCGGCACGAAGGAGTTCGCGTACACGGTGCCCGATCACTTCAACGGCACGCTGCGTGTGATGGCGGTCGCGGTGAGCGACAGCGCGGTCGGCACGGCGTCCACACGCGCGCTGGTGCGCGGCGACTTCGTGATCGCGCCGAACCTGCCGCTGATGGTCGCGCCGGGCGATGTGTTCGATGTGTCGGTGGGTGTGGCGAACAACATCGTCGGCGCCGCGGCCGACTCGCCGGTGCAGCTGACGCTGAAGCCGGCGTCGACCTTCGAGGTCATCGGCTCACCGACGCAGACGCTGAAGATCGGCGCGATGCGCGAGAGCGTCGCGACCTACCGGCTCAAGGTGAAGGACGCGAAGACTGCCAGCCTCGGCTCGGCCACGCTGCAGTTCACCAGCAGCTTGGGCAGCAAATCGTCGACGCGCAAGATGGACATCAGCGTGCGCCCGGCCACGCCGATGGCGACGACGCTCGCGCTCGGCAGCTTCACCGGCTCGGCCGAGGTGCCGACGCCGCGCGACCTCGTGCCCGAGTTCCGCAAGCAGGAAGTCGCGGTCTCGGTGCTGCCGCTCGCGCTCGCGCCAGGCTTGATGAGCTACCTCGACAACTTCGAGCACCTGTGCACCGAGCAGCTGGTGAGTCGTACGCTGCCGGCGCTGGTGCTGGCGCGCCGGCCTGAGTTCGCGAGTGCCGACCGCACGCCGCAGAGTGCCGCGAAGACGCTCGACGGCACGCTGCGCATGTTGCGCACGCGGCAGAACGCGCAAGGCGGCTTCGGCCTCTGGACCGCGTCGGTGCAAGCCGACGAGTTCGCATCGGTCTACGCGGTGCACCTGATGCTCGAGGCCCGCGAGCTCGACGTGCCCGGCTCCGCGGTGCCACCCGACCTCTTGCAAAAAGGCATCGACTACCTGCAGCAGCTCGCCGGCAGCAACCCGGCCGATCTATACGCCGCGCGCAACCGCGCGTATGCAATCTACCTGCTGACGCGCAACGGCGCGGTCACGACGCCGCTGGTCGCCGGCCTGCGCGAGACGCTGGACGCGAAATACGCGGCGACGTGGAAGGTCGATGCGACCGCGTCGTTCATGGCCGCGACCTATCAGCTGCTGAAGCAGGAGAAGCCCGCCGCCGAGCTGCTGGGCCCGCTGACCAAGCAGCTGGAGAACGGCGGCGCCGACTACCGCTACGCGTATTACTCCGACCCGACGATCCGCGATGCGCAGCTGCTGTACCTGTTGTCGCGCCACTTCCCAGCGCGGCTGAAGGCGCTCGATGCGAAGACCTTCTCGCGCTTCGTCACGCCGCTCGCGAACGGCCGCTACAACACGCTGTCGGCGTCCTGGAGCAT
>Ga0307515_10016142_pt1 | contig 13695 bp, 3 predicted proteins | sample 17_EM_MG_FD_194513 | JGI IMG/M metagenome (GOLD analysis project Ga0307515, IMG submission 194513) | Populus trichocarpa ectomycorrhiza microbial communities from riparian zone in the Pacific Northwest, United States - 17_EM | ecosystem: Host-associated > Plants > Roots > Unclassified | place... | reverse complement strand
TATCACTTTTTTAAAAAAAAAATTTAACATGATTGTTCTTTTCAGTCCTTTCAAAAAAATTCGCTCTTATGTGGCTTTGTTGGATGTTATCGGTTTGAATAAAATGACAGTATTTTACAAACAAAATGTCAAATAAATACCTATTTTCTTCGATTTGAAAATTTTCATTGGAATAGCATTTCAAATTTCAACTTAAGTTTCTAACACTTTTGAATTTTTTTAAAATTGTTTTAATGTATTAATATAAAAAATAATTATTAAAAAATAAAAAATATATTTTAATATATTTTTAATAAAAAATACTTTAAAAAACACCTACAGGTACTTTATTCCTTTATAATCCAAGCGGGAAAAAAAAGAAGGAAAGTTGGCGTCTGGACCACACTAACAGTACTGTCGTGACTTTGTTTAACAGAAAAAATAAAAAATAAAAGCACCTTGCGATATTTTGACTGGTCGGATATCACTTTTCCATTATTATTTTATCTTTTTCCATGGAGCATTGTAATATTTTTTTAGAATAAGAAGCAAGTAGTATTTGAAAAGCAAACGAAACGGTATGGAGTGGAGTGGAGAGTGCGAATTGATAAGAAGATTCCCCTGAGATTCCATCAGGGAAAAGTCAAATCAGACAAATTGACTAAGATCGCAACGGCTAACCAGACAAATTTTCCGCAAGTCATCAAGAAATTAATATCCATTCTCTTATCGAATAATATGTGTGTGTGTGTAGTTTGCTCAATAAGTGGAAAATTATCTATCCTGAATGAAAATTACCAGCAAGGCTTCCAAGAAAATGAAAGAAAATAATTAAAGAGGATGATTGGCACGTACCTGTTCTAAGGAAGAAAAATTATCAGGGATGAAACTATATTTCTGCTTGATGGATTGCTTCTTCTCCAATTTGGAACCACCCTTTGCTTGACTGGTTCCCTTTGCTTGACTGCTAGTATCACTACCAGTGGCTCTAGCAGTATTACTCAGTGACGATGATGGCTCCTTGGACATTATTCTAGGATGATGCGGATACGGATACGGATACGAGGTCGAAGACGAAGGTGAAGATATTCCTCTTGTAACTATGTTACTATTTCCGCTGCTCCTACCACGGCTATAACCTCTCTGATTAGACTTGGCGTGTGAAAATACCCCACCCATATCATCTTCTTCATTCAAGAAAGGGGCGAGATGAAAGAAAATATAGAGTAAAAAAGATGTTAGTTTGCAGGAAAGATCGTGGAAGCAACAGGTTAGTGGATTGTTATCAGGAGAGAATTGATGCTGTGTGCATATACTAAAGAAAGAAATCAAAAGGAGTTAATTAACTTGCTTGTGGCGTTTAATGGGCAGATGCTTAAAGGAGCAAAGGATTCAAAAGATTGCGTGGAAAAAATGAAAGGCACGAGATGCTTCTAATTACCAGGGGAAAGGGAAAGCCAAAACAAGTGCTATTAATTTCCCTGGGTTTTCCACTTTTATTTCACAGACGACACTCTCTAGCAAATTCTGAGCGCTGCTGGGCAGTAGCTGTTGGATAAGCTAACTCCACAGCACGGTGTACATATATATAGCATGATACATACCAAATAAATAAATAAATAAATAAAAAACGACATACGGGTCAGTTCACACGGTAGGACTAGTACAGCGTGGGACTGCGAGTTTGGATAGGCGATCGCACGTGGCGCTTTTTTTCCGGCAGGGGAGAGGCGAGACTCGGCAGTTCTAGCTGCTGATAGATCAGAAAACTGGTAACACCATCAATACCTATGAAAAAACCATGAAATTAGGTTAGGAAAAAAAAAAGTCAAGAGTCGTAGTTAATTGCGGAGGGGTAATTACATTGGAAAGTCCCTGTACTTAGTTGATTGGGTTCATTGAGTCCCTGTACTTCTAAATTGATGGATTTTGTCCCTCTACTTTTAATTACGACTGAAACACCTATCTCCGTTTCTTACAGGTGATCAGTTGATGAAAATCGCAGCAAATAAACGACATATGTTCCTACTGTCTTGTCTGACACAACGGTCATTTAAAAGAGCATTTTATTCAATTGTGAGTCGGTTCCAGGCTTCCAGCCTTTCAGGGCTGTTCTCTGCATTTCTATCGTGTTCAATTTTTTAATATATCATGTTGTTCGAATTTTTCATCTAATTTGACATGATTATATATTTCAATATCCTAAGAAAAACGCATACGAGCTATACAGGAGATGTATTTTTTATTTTTTAATGATAAAAAAATTATTTCTTAAAATTTTAATGGTTCGATTAATTTTGATTTTTTTTATTTCTTGTAATATTTTGAATGATTCTTTCTACTACATCCTTATCTCAAGTGCATTTTTTAATTGAAATATATAGTTTTTTTTAGTTTAGAAAAAAAAAACTAACATAGTGGTAAATTGGAGAGTTAAATACTATATAATAATATAATAAACACAATTAAAAAAATACAGGGTATTTCAAACCACTTTATCCTCTAAATGTTCAAATCAAGTAAAATCAAAGCGACACGAAAAATGGGGTTTGACGAAGGGTACAATGTAATAAAAAAAAATCAAGGCTACAGGGACTTAATTCATCAAGTTAAAAGTAGAAGGACAATTAATTAACTAATTAGTACGAGGACTAAGTTATCAGCCATTGTGCTTTCTCAATCCAAGTCATATTCAAGATGCCCTTTCTCATGATATAAATCATCTCTTAATATATTTTTTTTTTTCTAAAAATTATTTTATTTCTAAAAAATTATTTTTAATATTAATATATCAAAAATATATAAAAAATAAATTATTTTTTTAAAGAAAAAATAAAGTTTGGCCACCCCGTTTGGAACGCAATACCGAACGGGGGGTCATCTCATTCTTTCCACGTGTAGAACTTTAAATGTATTGCACAAAGCCGTCAGCCCATCATGGTATTCGTATTGTTGCACTGGCCAGGCACTGGCCAGGCTAGTAGGTTAGAAGCAACGATTGTTTTGGTCCATTTAATTGGATCCAGTTATCTATAACTATTTTTTATTTTTTTTAACATCCTGGCTGCTGACCCGTGCTGTTAGGTGACGATTTTAAAATTTTATTTTTATTTAATTATCAGGTAATTAGTATATATTCTTAAAAAAAATTAATTATTTACATATAAAGAGAGAAAAATATTTTTCAAGTCAAGATTTCATTTGCTTATAAATGCAATTTCTTTTTTTTTAAATTAACGTGGGTGTCCGGGTTAATTTGCGCGTACCTCGACTAATCTCACGGACCCTCAAGTTAACGTCTATCTACACCTTTAGTGGTTATCATATTAGCAACCACATGATTCAAACTTGAGACGCAAACCCCTAGATTTCAAGCTTACTACTAGACCACCTACTAAATACTAAATAGGTTATAAATATAATTTCTTGTTTTGATAAGAAGGATGCATTTTTTACAGGCAGTGTGATTTTTTGAATGATAACCTGGCACGGTTAAAATAAATCTAAATTAAGACTTGCTATATTTATTTTTCCTGTCGAGTAAACAGGCTTTGGATCGTGGGTATAAGGATGAGCTTTTAAGACTTTTAATGGTATTTGTTAATAAGGATCCTTGAAAGAGAAGAGAGGGACAACAAATACGAACCTAGAGATGCTGGTTCCCGTGACATGATTATGCAATAAAAAAAATAAATTTGAAAATTTTCAGTCATGGGCTAGATAAATTCAGAGTTATTTGGAGTTTATTTGAAAATTATATAGTTTTTTTTTACTTTAAATATTTGATTTAGAATTGAATTATCGTAAACTACAAGACGTCTAAATATCTAATTTCTAATAATAATCAACGAAACCACCAATAAATGTTTTTTTAAACTCTTTTACAAGAAAGAGATTGCTATATTGTACATTAGAGTGCTATGTATTTTATTTTATTTTTTATGTATTATAGTGTCATGGCCCATTCTTTTATTGGAAAATAACATGTAAAACATTCTATTTATATAAAAAAAAAATTAAATTATAAAAAAAAATATCAATTTATCTCATAAATAATATCATGTATATTTTTAGGCTAATTTTAATAGTTTATTTGATTAAATCCTTACTTGATTGTTTACGTGTCTACAACTGTAATACCCTTGATTAATTAAATTTAATATCTTAAATTTTAAAATTTATTTTTAATCAAATTACATTTGATTAATTATCTTACTTGAATATATAATAAATAATTTTTATATGCGTGATTCATTAAATTTCCTGACTCATGTATAAATCATTGTCCAGTATAAAATAAAATAAAATAAAATAATTAATTTAATTTATTAATATCTTAATAATTAATTAATTTATATTTAAAAAAATATACGATATCCAACAATTTACCATCACACTTTTGATTTTTAACCATCATAAACCGCAACCGCAAGTCACTTCAACAAACAATGAGCACGTGTAAATTATCACAAGGCTACTGTACCGACAAAATGATTTAACACTGCATTATTAAGTTAAGTAATACTCGGGGGAGCACTGTAGGTTTTTTTTTGGTTAACTTTTTCCTTTTTTAAAGAAAAAAATTTATTTTTTTTCAACTTTCCTATTTTTTTTTCATTTTTTTTCCAATTTTTTTTTATTTTACTTTTTAAATATTGATCTGGTTAAAATTTTTACTTTGTAATTTTTTTCTTTAAAATACTGTAAATTACTGCGATATTTTTTCACATAGTTTTTCTATTTTATTTTTTTATTTTTCAAAATTATATTTGTCGATTTTTTTTAATATTGAGCTGATTGAGAATTTAGTTTTGTAATTTTTTTTCTTTAAAACATTGTTGATTGCTACAGTGTTTCTCCGCATGGCTTTTTTTTATGATTTTCTCTGAAATTATCTTTTTTTATTTTATTTTTTAATATTGAGCTGGTTAAAAATTACAGTTACAATATGTGAGGAAAATACTGTAACTTTCCTCGAAAATTACTGTTGATTGCTACAATGTTTTTTTCCACATGGTTTTTTTCTGTTTTTGTTATGTTTTTCCCTAAAATTATATTTGTTAATTTTATTTTTTAAATATTAAGCTGGTTAAGAATTGCAATTACAAATAAATACAAGTTTTTCCTCACAAAACACTATGGATTGATACAGTTTTTCCTTACATGGTTTTTTTCCAGTTTCTTTTGTGTTTTCTTTTTTTGTGATATTTTTTTCCAAAATTATCTTCGTCGATTTTTTTTTTAATATTGAGTTGGTTAGAATTTAACTTTGTAATAAAGGTTAATCATGTGGGGAAAGCATTGTAGCTTTGCTCATAAAACATTGTGGATTGCTACAATGATTCTCCGCATGGTTTTTTTTGTTATAATTTTTTTCAAATTATCTTTTTCAATTTTATTTTTTTAATATTGAGTTGTTTGTAAATTACAATTACAAGTCATTACAAATAAGGCTAAATCATGTGGGGAAGCACTGTAGCTTTCATCACAAAACACTGTGAATTGCTACAGTGTTTTCAACATGATTTTTTCCCCTTTTTTGCTGTTTGTTTTGTTGTTATTTTTTTCTAAAATTGTCTCTGTCGATTTTTTTTTTAATACTGAGCTGATTAAGAATTTAGCTTTGTAATTTTTTTTCTTAAAACACTGTGAATTGTTGCAGTGTTTTCCCATGTGATTTTTTTATGATTTTTTCCAAAATTATCTTTGTCGATTTTTTTTTAATATTAAGTTGGTTAAGAATTATAATTACAATAAAGCTAAATCATATGAGGAAAGCATTGTAGTTTTTCTCACAAAATACCGTGGATTGCTACAATATTTCTCTAAATAGTTTTTTATTTTATTTTATTGGGAAAAGCGCTATAGTTTTCCTCACAAAACATTGTCAATTGCTACAACAATTTTTCTCATGGGTTTTTTTCCTTCCAAAATTATCTTTGTTGGTTTTTTTTTTAATATTAAGTTGGTAGAGAATTTAGCTTTGTAATTTTTTTTATTAACTGAAAAGCTAAATCATGAGGCGAAAGTATTGTATCTTTTCTCACAAAACACTGTAAATTGCTACAAATCATTTTGTTTTGTCTCTAAGTTTTTGATCACCAACACAACTTTTTTTTTTCATCATGAAATATTTGCTCCATCATACCTTTAATTTCTATTACTTATCTAGCACTGGTTCACAATTATAACACTATCAAGTGTATTTGTTTTATAAGCCCGCGGCAGCGCGCGGGCATGTTATCTCGTAATACTCTAAAAGGCGCGGGGAAAGCACTGTAGCTTCCCCACGCCTTTCACTTATTAATATATTATTATTATTATTATTATATTATATTATAGAACTGTCGTTTTCTTTTTTTCTGGTTTTTTTAATGAAATTTTTTTTGTTTGATTTAGTTTGTTAATATTAAATTTTTTTTATTTAGTTATCAAATTTTCATGATACGGATCCCGGATTTGATGGGTTAACCTCATTTGACGAGTTAACCCATATTTTTTTTCTTTTTAATTAATTTTTTTCTGGTTTAGTTTGTTAATATTAAATTTCTTTCTATTTAATTATCAGACTTTCATGACAGACTTGAAGGGTTAACTTGGTTTGATGGGTTAACCCAGTTAATTATGGGTAAACCCGTCAATTTTTTTTTCTATTTAGTTATCAAACTTTCATGACGTGAATCCCATGTTTTACGGGTTAACCTGGTTTGAAGGGTTAATCCAATTAATTCGGATTTTTTTTCTTTTTCTTTATTAGTTTTTTTCTTCCTGATGGTTTTTTTTATTTGTTTTTTTCTTTTTAATTAATCTATTTAATTATCATACTTTTATGACACGACCCTATAGCCAGACCCACATCCAATATTCTTGGGTCCGGTGTTGCAGTCAGGCTCACTTAAACTTGGGTCATGCAAGTTTAATGTTATTATTAATATTATAAATATTACTCTTAGGTTAGGCGTTGCAGTCAAACTCAAGACTCTTGGGTATAGCTTTGCAGAAAAAACCAAGACTTTTAAATTTTAGTTTTTTTTGATATTTTTTATACAAAAAAAAATAACCCGCAGCATCGCACGGGTTATGTAACTAGTTTCTAGATATAAAAAACATCGAATGTCCCTGTATGCGACCATCTTGAACGCAAACCAGTATAAACTACATCATTGTTATACGCTATGCTATAGATCATATTTTTTTTAAAATGTGAGGAAAATATTTAAGCCACGCTAACAAGTTTTTCAATATAAAATAAAATTTAAATCATACAGAGATTAAAAATATGATCTGAATCAAAATAAAATTCAAGATAATAATTTTTTAAATAATTTTTTTTTCTTGTAGTTGTTGAACAATTGGCAGGACTTTGAAAACTTTTTGAAAACTGCAAGGATGACGACGATAGATTCCAATCTATACTCTAGAAGGTGGATTGAGAACTTTATGAAACCAGGCAATATAAATAAAGTCTGTATATAATTTTTTAGTTGATCCATACAAACTCTTTATAAACTCGTATATGTTTGTAGTTAAAACATTGATGCGTAAGTAATACTCTGACGTGGACTAACATTGCGAGCGACTTCGTGAATATTATTGCAATTTGTTTTTATATTTTAAAAATATATATTTTTATTTTTTATATTTTTAATTATTTTTTTTTTTGATATTTTTAGATTATTTTGATACATTGATATAAAAAATATTTTTTTTAAAATAAAAATATTATTTTAATATATTTCTAAATAAAAAATATTTTAAAAAACGACTGTAACCATATTCCTAAACCGGCAATTAAATCACTACAATACAACAATTCCATAAATGTTGTTAAAAACAAATCTCCTCATGTAAATTATATTTTATAAAATAAACACATGCTCAGCTAGAATTTGATAAATTAGCGAGCAAACTTGGAAAAATCTAGATAAAATTAAAAATAAAACGGAAAAAAGCTAAGAATAGAGTGCAAAATTTACATGTTTTATTAAATTAGAGTTAGTTTGATATTATAATAATGATTATTTTTAAAAAATATATTAAAATAATATATATTTTTTTTAAAAATCATTTTTAACATCATGATTTAAAAACATTGAAAAATTAATTTTTTTTAAAAAATATTATTTTTTAAAATAATTTTAAATCTATAAACAAATAGGCATTGAATAACAATCCAAATACGTATAAAAATAGATCATCGCAAGCTTTCAATATATTTAGGATGTTTGACACATGATAATTATTTAAAAAATATTTTTAAAAAATATTTAAATTTTTTTTTTATCGTGACTTTAAAATAATTAGAAAAATAATAATATTTTTTTTAAAAAAATTAAATTTCCTGAAAACTCGCGGATAGCCGCGGAAACTAACACAGCATCAGGGTGATGTGAGGATTCCTGAGGGCTGAGATATGTTTTCCAAGAGGCTTTGAGCAGTGGAGGTGGATCCCACGACTTCTACGGTTTGCTGAGCATGATAGGGAGGAGATTGATGCTTCGTCCACGTCACTTTTTGTAAATTTTGTGGAAGGGCCCGGAATAACAAGGTATAGCTCGCTAGCATAGGGTGTTAAAAAAAACCGGTTTATTTATAATGTTTGTATTATTTAACTTGAATTTAGATAATATAAATATTATAAATAATATTACATAAAAAATACAAGAAATAAATATGGATAGTTTTTTTTAAGACATGGTTAACTTAACTTGATTTATAAATTCCATAATAATAAACTTAATTTATTATTTTGTGTTCTATTATTTTTTTTACAACCGATTATTTTATTTTAATGATTTGTTATGTATTAAATCTGAATTATTTATTAAAATTTACAATAAGTTTTAAATTTATTTGTTAAACTTAAAATTTTAATTATAATTAAGTCTAACTCATTAAAATTAACAAGATAAACTCAAAATATATACAGATATTTGTAATATTCAGAAACCCCGGCTCCGAATACTATCTTACCCGACAAGCAAAGCAACCTCCCAGAGTTTATTCCGATAAGAAAAAAGTGCTTCTCCCGATCACGCGCAACGCGCGTTCGGTTATCAGTCCACTACCCACCCACAGCGAAATATCATTTCCTGGAATAATAAAAAAAACTGAGACCTGATCAAACAAAAAAAAAAAAAAACTGAGATAAAAAAACCTTCTAACTCCCAACAGAAACCCCTTCGCGCCCCAATCCCCACCAGTTCTACTTCTCCACACCACCACTTACCTCCCCCCAATCAGAAAATAAATTATTATAGTATGACTCAGCCATCGGCACCACCGCCGCTGGCCTCACAACCATCACCACAACCTCACTCTGCAGGCGGCAGCGTCCAGGTTCGCTGCGCTGGATGCCGAATGATCTTAACCGTCGGACCCGGAATCACGGAATTCGTCTGTCCTTCATGTAAGATGCCGCAAATGCTGCCGCCTGAGCTCATGAAAAAGGCGGTGGCTCCGCCGCCTCAAAACAATAACAATATGCTCCATAAAATTACGTCGCCTTCGCAACTGCAAACGCCTGCTCACGGTGTCGATCCGACCAAGATGCAACTGCCTTGTGCTAATTGCAAGGCTATTTTGAATGTTCCTCATGGTCTGGCTCGGTTTCAGTGCCCTCAGTGTTTTATCGATCTCGCTGTTGATTTGTCGAAGATTAAACAGCTCTTTCCTCCTCCTCCTGCTATTCCTCCTCCTTCGCGAGCGGTGCTTCCTCTTCCTCCTCTACCGCGACCAGTTCTTCCTCCTCCCCCCGAAGAAGTCAACGAGGTTTTGCATCAATTGTTCTCTGATTTTTTTTTCGTGTATTTATTTAAATGGAGTAAAATTTATTTGAATTTTAAAAAATTAGGGCTTTCTGCTGAGTGCTGCTTCTAAGCAGTAGTAGCTGTAGTGAATAAGGGCAACACTCATAATTACTAGAAATGTATGCGTGCTAAGTGCTAACAGAAAGAAAAGGTTAAGCTTTTAGTAGCTGCATTGTAGCTGGCAATGTACTAGATGGTGGAGGACACTGCCGTTTCACAGTTGGGTGACGTGGTGGCTTATTTAGGTCTTCTACTTCTAAATTTCAACATCAGGAGTTCTTCGTTTCGCGACCTTCCTTGCGAGGTTTTTGGTACACAATGAGACTGGGAATTAAGAGAAGTGGGTTGTGTTTTTTCATTTAGTTTTCTAAAACCCGTTAGAAGGGAGTATAAGACCTTATTGCTCTTACAAGGTTCTCTGATGACTTATGTTAGAGATCCTGAAAGAGCGATTGAAAAGTTGATTTCTGGGTTAATTCAGGAAAGGAAAGAAGAATACCCTCAGTTAAGATCATTCCCAGGAAGGAAGCGTGACACTTTGTGAGTGTGGAGAAAAGGTAGTGAAGTTATTCACAGAACTTTCCAATTGAATTCAAGGAGTACAAACGTGTTTATTTACTTGAAATATTTGTAACCTAGTTGGACTTGGACTCCTAAATAGGAAGACTCAGACATTCTTATATCATTAGAAAACAACTTGAACGAAATCCATTTGCTTGAGGAACATTGGGCACCGATATATAAAATAGGAACCTAGATCTTGCTATTAACAATTTCTAGCAAATATAGAAACAAGCTTGTCTCTACTGACAAATTTGGAAAATTGTAGAAATACTCCGTTTCTAACAACAAGTATCACTACCAGGACTGAAATAGGTTGGTAAGTGCAAATTGACATCCATATTCAACCAGCTTTGTCATCATTCCCACCAAATCAAAGCTCAGGGTTTATAAATTGGCACCCCTTCTCTTATCTAAAACTAAAAATGTTTTTCTCCACCACCATCCTGCCAAACAAAACTCAAAAGATCTTGGACGCCCCTTCTCTTATCTAAAAATAATAAAAAAAGTTTTTCTCACCATCACCCTGCCAAACAAAATTCAAAAGATCTCAGATGCATATTCGAGTGCCCTGTTGTGGGATGTCTTGTGGAAGCTGGTGATTTGAAAATATGTTAACTTTCTTGTTCATATTCCGCTTTGTTTCATCCTTTTTGACACTAAAACCTGTCAGGTAGCCATTGAAGTGGAGAGAGAAGAAGATGAAGGTGGCACCGTGGGAGAAACTTTTACTGATTATGTGAGTATTATTTCTAAAAGCTTCACATTAGAAGTTCTGCAATGATATTCTCTGCATTTCTGAACTTTTGGCTCGTGTATAGTTTTTGGTTATTGAGCAGTAGAATTTAGTTGATGTTTATGCGTTCCTTTATGCAGAGACCTCCGAAACTATCTATTGGACCACCTCATCCTGATCCTATTGTGGAGACTTCTTCCTTGTCTGCAGTGCAGCCACCTGAGCCCACTTATGATCTAAAAATCAAGGATGATTTAGAAAGTTCAAAGGCTTTGTCATGCTTGCAGATTGAGACATTAGTCTATGCATGTCAGGTTGTTTTCTACAATAGAACTTATGGTAGGTGATTATGTGTGCCACTACTGATAAGTTATTGTTGATTTGATGACAGAGACACCTTCAACACCTTCCAAATGGTGCCAGGGCTGGATTCTTTGTTGGAGACGGAGCTGGTGTGGGTAAAGGTAGGACAATTGCGGGCTTGATATGGGAAAACTGGCACCATGCAAGGAGGAAAGCATTGTAAGTTTTGGGTTACACTCACTGATTTGCATGCAGACCTTCAATCTATCCTCGTCCTCTGTTCATTTTTTGTGGCTATTACTGGACTGTTAAGTTATTAATTTGCATTTACAGCTAGGAAGGATGCTATATTTCAACCCATGTTCTATAATGTTTTTCATCTTCTCTAATGTTCTTACACAGGTGGATTTCTGTTGGTTCAGACTTGAAGTTCGATGCAAGAAGAGACCTGGATGATGTTGGGGCAGCACATGTTGAAGGTAAATTCTCAAGTCTTTGCTAGCTTATGTGATGATTTTATGCAATAATAATATTCTGTTTTAGCTATTCAACATATGGGATTAATGATTGAAGTAGCATACCATTTGAAATCAGAATTATTTGTTCAAGATTGGGTGTGGAAAGGTTTGCTTTAATGTGTGGAGTTATAGAAATTTGGAAAACGAGAGTTTAGGGACCTGAGAGGATATTTTTCTTGCTTTGGTGGTAGAATAAATGTTTTGTTAATTAAATCTTCTGCAATATTTTTATATGGACTAGAGGAGCAAACACGTAAACATCAGATGTGAGTATACAGTAAATATATTTGGAAATATATTTGGGTTTAGTTTTTCTTTTATCGTTGCTATTATTTTTGTTGTTGTTATTTTCCACATTAGCTTTTATTTGTGCTACTGAGCACTTTTGGTCTTGCCTTGTTTGGATATTTCTGAGTAGTGATCATCTCATTGTACAGCGTTTACATGTATGCAAATGTTTTATTCTATCTGTAAAAGCATAGTAAAGTAGATAGAGAAGTTTCTCTTAGTAGTGAATCCTTGTAACAGTAAGATTTTTGATTAATTGCATTCTCTTTAAGTTTTGATAATGAAAGTTCTCCCTAATTTTGTTGTAATGTGTGGACTATGGTTCTGTTTCAAGTGTTACTGGTGATTGCTTTGGATGTTTATGCCATTTTAAATTGCAATGAGATCATTTGATTCTTGGAAAATCTGGTTTGAAATACTTGGAAAAGCTAAATTATATACAGGAGACAGAAAAATTATAAATATGAACCAAGTACTTTTTTGTTGCTCAATTGTTTCCCAGAGAGTTGCAATAGATAGATTACCGCTGCAAATTATAAACTATCTTAGTGTGAATATACTCGGGCAATGATTTTAACTTTCTTCTTTAACAAGGTTCAAAAAATGGAATATCGAAGTTCTGTTTTTAGTGAATTTTTTTTTTAATGTAAAAGAAACTGTGTAAATGTTGAAAAGAGTAGAAGTACAATCACAAAATGGAGGATAAGACAATGTCCAAATTAAGGGTGCAGCAAACAAACAAAGCAAAAGATTACAAAACTAAAGCAGCCAAATCTCAGTTCAGTGTCAATTAATGATACTTCCCCTAAACGTGCTAGAAGCATGACACACCATAAGGATGCAAAGAAAACTATTCTATCCCATAACAAATTAGTGGAAGTAAGTTGATAAGTTGATTCCTGAAAATTCTTGCATTTCTCTCCAGCCAAATCCTCTGAAAGACTGCATTCATTGTACAAATTCCATAAACATACCTCCGCCCAAAACCCATAAAGGAAACCTGCAGAAAATCTTCCACCCTACTGGGATACCCAAGGCTCACCACCACAAGCCATCGATATTTTTCACATTTCCCAAACCACTGGACAATGTAAAAACAAATGACTGTGAGACTTGGTGACCCATTACGCCAATATCAGGAGATAAGGTCTTGTGAGGTCCTCTAATCTGTAACAATTCATTATTATCACCTTGAGAAACAGTCCAGATGAAAGCATTAACTTTGTTGGGAAGTTAGCTTTCCAGATATGATATAAAAAAAAAACTACTGTGTTCATTTTGGGAGAGATGGCATGAAATTTTTTTTTACAAATTTCAGACCCCTCCAAAGACCATCGGAGAGAATTATATCAATAAAGTATACTAAAGCTGGGTAGAATCATATTATTTCAACATGGCTGTTTTAAATGCTAAAGGTTGCTTTTTTTTTTTATGTTAACTACCTTTGTTGGAAGTAAGAAGTTTAATTCTAGTGATTTTGGTAATCTGTTGGCATGGTTGA
>Ga0307515_10016141_pt1 | contig 13695 bp, 6 predicted proteins | sample 17_EM_MG_FD_194513 | JGI IMG/M metagenome (GOLD analysis project Ga0307515, IMG submission 194513) | Populus trichocarpa ectomycorrhiza microbial communities from riparian zone in the Pacific Northwest, United States - 17_EM | ecosystem: Host-associated > Plants > Roots > Unclassified | place... | reverse complement strand
GGTGTTTTTTTTTTCTAAAATTGTCTCTGTTGATTTTTTTTTAATATTGAGCTGATTAAGAATTTAGCTTTATAATTTTTCTCTTTAAAACACTGTGAATTGTTGCAGTGTTTTTCCAAAATTATATTTGTTGATTTTTTTTTTAATATTGAGTTGGTTAAGAATTATAATTACAATAAAACCAAATCATATAAGGAAAGCGTTATAGTTTTTCTCACAAAACACTGTGGATTGCTACAATATTTTTTCTCATGGGTTTTTTTCCTTCCAAAATTATCTTTGTTGGTTTTTTTTTTAATATTAAGTTGGTAGAGAATTTAGCTTTGTAATTTTTTTTTCTTTTGATTAACTGAAAAGCTAAATCATGTGGCGAAAGCACTGTATCTTTCCTCACAAAACACTGTAAATTACTACAAATCATTTTATTCAGTCTCTAAGTTTTGGATCACCAACATAACTTTTTTTTTTGTCATGAAATATTTGCTCCATCATACCTTTAATTTCTATTACTTATCTAGCGCTGGTTCATAATTATAACACTATCAAATGTATTTGTTTTATAAGCCCGCGGCAGCGCGCGGGCATGTTATCTCGTATATACTAAAGGGCTTCAAATCCTATATTGAAAAAATAACTTTTTTTTTGTGAACATAGAATATATATACTAAAGGGCTTCAAATCTCATATTGAAAAAATAATTTTTTTCTTATGAATATAGAGTACATATACCAAAGGGTTTTTGCACTAGCCAGTCTTTTACCTTACCCAAACCGATCCAACCACCAAATCTCAAATCGACCCGTTAAACTGATTCGAGTTTAATAACTAGGGTCTCACCAAGCAGTGAAGTGTGAACACCAAAACAGAAATCATCAAAATGAGTACATATTAGCCTGTTTGGAAGTATGAGTGCGGTTGCTTTTCAAAGTGCTTTTCATGCTAGAATGCATTAAAATAATTTTTTTTATTTTTTAAAAATTATTTTTGAGATCAGCACATCAAAACTATCCAAAACATAAAAATAATTTATTTTTTGACAAAAAAATAATTTAAATTTTTAAAAACATAAATTGACCCGCATTTCCAAAAGCTCTACAGAACTACTATTACTGTTTTTTAATGTTGGTTTTCTTTCTTCCTTAGTTCCTGTTTATTCTCTAAACAAAATTATGAGATAAAAACCTCGAGTCCCTTATTTTTTGTGGCTTTTGATTCTAACTTACTTTCTCGAAACTTTTTAATTAAAAATCCCCTCATCATGCTTTATCTTTTATCTAAAAAATATTTAATATAGGTACTAGCTCTTAATTCTTATGATATATTCAACCAAATCGGAAAGGGGCTTTTTTATGCCTATAGAAAGTTTTTTTTTGTTCTTAATTACATCTGTCAAGGTGTTTTAATTAAACTAGTTAATAAAATAATTACTAACTATTCATAAAATCTTCCTTTATTTATTGCTATGCAAAAATTATGCAAATAATAACGAACTTCTTTAATTTTTATTATATCTATACGAACCAAGAAAATCATATAAACCAGGTTAAAAAGCCATTACATCAGTCTGTATAAAATTTTTACTATATAGTTTCAAGGCTTTTCCCCTATTATTATTATTATTATTATTATTATTATCTCTTGGAGATAGCCTTGTGACAACCAATTTCGGGTGGCTAAAGCGCAATATTCTAGACTCATAGTAGTGTTTTGTTAAGAACTTTAACATAGAGGACTGATTTGACAATTGACGTGTGACTTTTCTAGTTCCTAAAAGTTAAAACTAAACTCCTGATTTTTTTATAAAAAAATATCCTCTAGCGAATCTATGATCTCTGTTTCTCTCTCCACGCACATTCTAGATTGCAAAGATTCAATCTTTAGCTCGATCCTGCCTTCGAAAATCTCAGACGGTAAGCTCTCCATTGCCTCTCCAAACCCTAATTCAGCTTAGCTTTCTTGCTTCCTTCTCACGGTTGGTATTGGTTTAAATTTCGCGTTTGATTTCTAGTGTTTTACAAAAAGAAGGGATTTTTATGATATTAGGGTTTCAATCAGCTGTAGATTTTAATTTGGGTCGTTTTTAATTTACTGGGTTGATAAAGATTATAGTGGGAATTATCACCCCACAATCAGCTGCTGTAGATTATGGTTTGCGGTTTTTTTTTTTTTTAATTGTGAGAGTTAAAAAGATTTGCTTTTGATAACCAATTCATGCTTTTGTATATTTGGTTGGTTAACTTGTTGGATTGACACTTGGGGACTAATTCCAGTGGTACTTGAAGTCAGTGTAGTGTATGACGATGGCGGATTTAGAAAATTTGCTGCTTGAGGCAGCGGGAAGGACTGGGAAATCAGGAAGAAACAGGAATTCATTACCTCCATCGAGGAGGCGAAAACAGGAGGGTTCATATTCGGATGGTGGAAGTGATTCTAGGGATGATGGTTCGGATGATGATCGTGGGTATGCAAGTAGGAAGCCATCTGGTTCTCAAGTGCCTTTGAAGAAGAGACTGGAAACTAATGAGAGGGATGATGAGGGGGGTAGTCAGGAAGAAGGTGATTATGATGATGGTGGTTCGGATCGTGAGGGTGAGAGTAGTGATGGATCGGATATTGGTGATGATCTTTACAAAGACGAGGATGATCGGCAGAAGCTTGCTCAGATGAGTGAACTTGACAGGGAGTTGATATTGGCAGACCGGGCAGACAAGAAAGGGGATAAACATTTGACTGAGAAAATCAGATCGAAAAGGGATAATGATAAGCCAACCCGATCTAGAAAAGAGACTCCACCTCTTCCATCGTCGCGTGGAGTGCGTTCGTCAGCTAGGTCAGCTGACAGGGCTGCTGCTAAAGATGATGCATTGAATGAATTGAGAGCTAAACGATTAAAACAGCAGGACCCGGAGGCTCATCGCAAGTTGAGGGATGCATCTAGAGGATCTGCTGGCAGCAGGGGCTTTGCACAAGTCAAGAAGAATAATTTCACTTCAGCACGTCTGAGTAGCTCTAGCAGTGAGAGTGAGAGTGGAAGTAGGTCTCACAGTGAGGATGAAGGGTCAACAGGTGATGGTGGAATGGCAGATAGTGATGAGGATGGGGATCCTGGGTCCCGGGGGCCAACTTATGAAGATATAAAAGAAATTACAATTCGGAGAACAAAACTTGCAAAATGGTTTATGGAGCCTTGGTTTGAAGAATTGATTATTGGTTGTTTTGTGAGGGTAGGGATTGGTAGATCGAAGACTGGGCCTGTGTACAGGCTCTGCATGGTCCGGAATGTTGATGCTGCAGAACCTGACAAACCATACAAACTGGAGAATAAGTCAACTTATAAGTATTTGAATGTTACTTGGGGTGCTGATAGCTCTGCTGCCAGGTGGCAGATGGCTATGGTGTCAGATTCTGCACCAACTGAGGAAGAGTATAAACAGTGGGTTAGAGAGGCAGAGCGTGGTGGTGGCCGTTTACCAAGCAAACAAGATATCTTGGAAAAGAAGGAGGCCATACGTAAGTCAAACACTTTTGTGTACTCAGCAGCCACTGTGAAGCAGATGCTGCAGGAGAAAAAATCTGCATCATCGAGACCATTAAATGTTGCTGCTGAGAAGGACAGGTTGAGGAGGGAGTTGGAAATTGCACAAAGTAGGCATGATGAGGCAGAGGTTGAGAGGATAGAGGCAAGGATTCTGGAACTGGAGGCATCTCGGCAGGCTAAGGTGAAAGATGCTAAGGCTCTTAGGTTGGCAGAAATGAATAGAAAGAACAGGGTTGAGAACTTCAGAAATGCATCAGAATTGAAGCCTATAAATACAGGTCTAAAAGCCGGAGAAGCTGGGTACGATCCATTTTCAAGGAGATGGACAAGGTCAAGGAATTATTATGTTTCAAACCCTGCTGGAGGAGATGATGCTGTTGCAGCATCGAATAGTGAGGCAAATGACACAGCGGCAGTTGCAGATAGTGATCATGTGGTAGCAGGGGCAATGTCGGAGTCTGGTGTTGCTGCTACAGCAGCTGCCTTGGATGCGGCAGCTGATGCTGGGAAGTTGGTTGATACCAGTGCTCCTGTGGATCAAGGCACTGAGTCAAATACAATGCATAACTTTGAGCTTGAAATCTCACTGATTGCACTGCAGAAGTTTCGTGGACCTCAGGGTGCCCATGCAGGGTTCATGGCTAGGAAACAGAGGATAGAAGCAAATGTTGGATGCCAAGTCCGTGAGAATGATGGGAGAAGACATGCTTTGACCTTGACTGTTGGTGACTACAAGAGAAGACGAGGGCTTCTCTGAAATGCAATGATGCACCAAACAGCATCTATTTTAATGATTCTGATAACAACCTCAGGTTCGCGGTCTACAGTAAATGTGATGAGTTATGAATAATTGATTATGCTGTTATTGAGTACATTAATGCAAGTGGTTTAAACTGTGAGACCACTGTATAGATTAAATCGTTTTTAGTACTGACGTTTGGCGTTGTGTTACGTACTTTTGATGGCGCTAATGCAATATTTTCTGAATGGTATTGTTTGAGATGCCAAGATTAATGTATTTCAGATTTTGTGGAGAGAATTTGATGCAGTGGTTTTTTAGGAAAATATATTTTTCTTACTTATTTTTATTTTTTTACTTTTTAGTATGATGTTTTTGTAATTTTTATTCCTATTTAAGGGGAATATGTTTTCTAATTTATTTTATTCTATCTAATATTGTTGTGAGTTTTATTTTTTATATATAAAAAATTATAATAGTCTTTGAAAAATGAAGATTTAAATGAATAAAATTAAGTATCTTGATACTCTCTCTAGGTTTGGTGTTTTTGGTCTTTTAAGATTTTGACATGAAATAAATTCATTTATCTTTTGTTTTTCTATATTAATTGCTATTAAAACTCAACGAATTTTTATGGTTATTTTGTTTTGCTATATGTTGTAGAAAAAACATGGTTGAAAGATTAACCTAATAATACTTGGTGGTTATTTTTCTTTGTTGTGTGCTATAAAACAATAATGGTAGTAAGAAATTGCATAACATGTTATGCTTCTATTGAAGGGGATGAAAACCTAGTATGTTATTTTTGTTTGCGTTGAAGATTAACAATGTAGTGCGTACACAAATGTGTTGTGTTGAGGATTTGCGTACACAAATGTGTTGTGTTGAGGATTTATGACGCTGGAGTACACACAAAAGTTTTAGGAATAAATGATGATATGACCCACATATAAAATGATGTTTTTGATGAAGAACAATTTTTAATTGAATAGTGAACTCGAGAACAAGTTCTTTTCAATCCAATGAGACTAATGTATGAGTTTTTCTAGAAAAATAGATATTTTTCTTAATTAATTTATATATATATATATATAAAAGTTATAATAGTCTTTTGATAAGGAGAAACATGAATGGATAAAATTAAGTCTTCTTATATTTATAATGTTTTTATGTATTTATTATTTTTTAGGCTTTTAATATGTAACAAAATTATTTATGTTTTGTTCTTGTCCACATCAAAATTTACTTTCTATTAGCCAAGTTTGCTATTTTCTTTGAGATTAAACTTCGTGACACCTAAATCATTAAAGCAGTGGCTCCTCACTTGTTGAGCTACTTCTCCAGGTTTTCCTTGTGGGGTAGTTAAATTCTAAAACAGAAAGGTAACCTATTAGAATATTTTCAATGACAAAAGCTATTTAGAAAAGTAATATTATTGATATAGTTTTTTAAACAACGTATTTTGTTTTTATAAACACTTCAAAGAAAAAAAGTTATTTTAACAACCCGATTTTATTTTAATAAATTTAATATTAACTTTTGGTTTTTGTAAGCAAAGTCATTAAGGAAAATTATGGAGATGAAAGAAGGAAGTTTTAAATAATTTATTTTAATTCTTTTAGCTTTTTTTGATAGATATTAGCATCTCCAATTAGAGAGCAAAAGAAGAGCTAAAAAAAAAAATGAGGTTTGTAATGATATAGGACATTATGTAGTTGATTGTTTCTATTAAAATATTATGTTAGTTTTAAAAATAATTATATTCTCATGTAAACTTTTATTGTACAAATATTTCCATAATTTTTTTTTTAGTTTAACGTGGGTGTCCGGGCCAGCTTGCGCGCACCTCGACTAATCCCACGGGCTCTGAAGTGAACGACCATGTAAGCCTCCAGTGGCCATCATATGAGCAACCACAGGGCTTGAACCTGAGACCACAGAGAAAGCAAACATCTTGGTCCCAAGCTCTTACCACTGGGCCACCACGCACCTCGATTAATTTCCATAGTTTTAGTTGTTCTCTTCTCATCATCTTATAGGTTCCAACTCTTTTTTTCATAATCACTAGGATTTGTTTAATGAGTTTGCTTGATTTTTACCATGTACTAAGGCATTGCCCTTTATAATTACAATTTTGAGTGCTTGGAATTCTAATCATTATTGAAATGAATGGAATTATGTTACACCCTTCGCATGACAAGCACAAGTCGACAAGGTAATTTTACATGTTCTTTGTTTTACTTTTTGATAGAGAATGATAGTTTAACAAATTGTTTGTGATCATAATACATGATTTATCTTGAGTTAGTTAGATGTTGCTAATCTTATTAAAGCAATGCACTAATGTTTTTTATGTGAAGAAATTTAACTTTATAAGAAATTGTAGCAACCATGTTTGCTGTTTAGAGTTTCATTGTTAAGTATGATTTTTATGTATCGATGTGTATTCTTGTTAATAAAGAATTCACAATACCTGAAATATTTATGTTGGTAAATTGCAATGAGTTTTATCGATAAAATATTCCCTTGCTATATCCATCGGTAAATACCGACGGAAATATTCTGTCGATATATACTGAGGGGATTACAGTGGGAAAAAAAATTAAAAACAATCCAAGAAGTACGATGACATGTCATTTATACAGACAACATTACCGACAATATCAATCCATCGGTAAAATCCGTTTGTAATATTTAAAAGAGCATTGGAACTGTAAAATACCAATAGATATACCGACGGAATAAATCTGTCAGTATATTCTAAAGAGCGTTGAAATTATTCCCTTCTTCCTAGCACTATTCATTGTGTTAAATACAGAGGATATCCTCGACGAATTAAGTCTATCGGTATATTCGAAAGAGCTTTGGAAAAGTTCACTTCTCAATTGCACTGTTAATTACTGTTATTTCCAAACAAAATCAACAATGAACTGAAAAGTCGACGGTGATATTTGAGGGGTTTCTGAGAATCTTTGATTAAATTGAAAATTAAAATTAATTATTACAAGCAAAATCACCGACATAATGATTAAAAATATTAATATTTAATTTTTCATCGGTAAAAAAGCTCAATTAAAAGACCAGAATCACCTATTTCATAACAAACACACCTCTTCTTCTTCTCCTTCTTCTTCCCCTACTATAAAAAACACCAATGTCCCTTTCTTTCTTTCTCTTCTCCTTCACATGCAAGTATGTCCTCTCCTCTCTTCTTCTTTTATCTTCTTAGATTTTTTTTAATTAACATACTTTATGAATTTGTTTTTTTTCTCTTCTCAGCTTCACTCGCAATGAAATTAAGGTAAGATTTTGTTTTTCTTCTCTTTTTTGTGTTTTTTTTCATTATATTTGTTTTCTTAATATTGTTTTATTTTTTATGTTCTTAATAATTGTATGAATGTTATTGTAGAAATTTTGTTCATATAAAAACAATTTTATTGAATTTTAGTTGGATTTTTTTAAAAAAAAAATTTGTTCAATTTCAATTAAATGTATAGGATTAATTTTAATTATTATTAGTTAATTTTATTGTTTAGTTTCAATTAAATGAATTTATTTGTTGCTGGATTATGGGTTCTGGAATAGGTTTTCTAGATTAGGTGGAAATTGTTTTTAGTTGATTTATTTATTTGTTGTTGTTCTTTATTTTTTTTTATTTATTTGTTGCAAATTTATTTGAGTTGATTTTCTTCTTCTCTTTTTCAAGAAACTAAATTCCTTTATTGAGTGTTGATTTATATTAATTTATTTTATTTTAATTATTTTCTACTTCTAGAAAGTATTTGATATATAAATTAGATTTATACCAAAGAAACCTATGTTTAAATATAAATCAAAACTGATAAATTAAAATTCAAAATAAGAAAAAAAACAAAATCCGAAAACCTCAAGTTTTTTTTTAAACCCAAATACTTATCCTTTGATTCAAAATTAAATATAAAATATCATATAGCTCTTCTAATTTCTAGAAAAAAAAAATACTATGGTTTGATCCTCCATCTAGAGGGGTGGACTTCCCTCTCCTCTCGAACTCCCTTTCTTTATGAAGGCTTTTCCATAGAAGCCGAGTGTTTTTGATTGATTTTAATGACATATCTAGAGGGATGTTATGCTGATTGAGGGAAACGGTCATTAGAATTACCATTGTTCGTATTTGAGTGCAAGATTTAGTGAATTTAATCTGTTTGGTAATGTTTTTCAGGCTTAGATCCTTTTGAAATCATGAGTTTATGGCAACAAAATGGAACGTGAAGCCAACACGTTTAATGGTTAGCTAGGTTATGAATAACTTCTGGTGAGGATAATTTTGCCCTATGTTTATACAAAATATATTGATTAAGACCGGTGATAGTTGAAATTCATCAGTAACCAAGAAGACGAGGATATTTCGAGTTATTGTTTGACGATAAATCCTGTTCAAAACAAAAGTTTTTACCAGATTAATGTTGGCTAATGTTACAGTATAATTAGTGTTCTAATACTTACAAATGGCAGGAGGAGGCATCAATGAATAGAAAATATGAATTGTACAATATAGGGGTGAGCAAAAAAACCAAAAAACCGATTAAACCGAGAAAACTGGAAAAAAATAACTGAAAAAACCAAACCGTGAAAAAAAAACCAATTAAACCGATTAGAATTTTGAAAAAACCGACTGGTTCGGTTCCGGTTTTACAAGTTTGGAACCGAACCGAACAAAACGAGCCAAACCAGAAAAAACCGAGCCAAAACTGAAAAAACCGAGCCAAACCAGTTTCAACCGGTTTTTGTTCTAAAAAACCGAACCGAACCGAACAGAAACCGATCGGTTTGAACCGGTTTTGGTTTTTTTTAAAAAAAAATGGTTCGATTATTTTTTTTGTTAAAAACTGAACCGAACCGAAAATAATCATCCCTATATATGATTCATGATGTACAATTGATTATGAGAAGTGATGGCTGAAATGAATCATTAACCAAGAAAATAAAGATTCAAGTTATTGTTTCACGAGAAGTTCTATTCAAAACAAAAAACTTTAGCAGATTAATATTGTCGGTGATTGTTGCACTACATTTAGTGTTCTAATACATACAAATGATTCAGGAGAAGTCATATGTGAAAAGAAAATATGAATTGTATTAGGATTCATGTTGTACAATCACTGTTTATTATAAACAGTTTGTATATTCAATCTCTATAATATTATAAATAGCTTAACATTCTAACAACAACAAAAATAAAATGATAGCCATTACAATGATAATAATAATAATAATAATAATAATAATATGAATACGTATATTCTTATTAGTTGATGAATCCATTTGAGAGCATCAAAGTTTCTTGTAAAAATAAACTAATAAATGGTACACCAGAGTCAAAATTATAGCCAATATAGCTTGCTGGCCAAGGGAAAGAGTCTTTCCCTTGGTGGTTTTGGAGCAGCAAATAATGGTGTTTGGAGGAGAATAGAGAAAAGCCATTGAAATATTGTCCTCATCCTCTCCTTTAAAGATAGGTCTTCCTAGAACTTGCTTGTACTGGCCACCACTCCAAGCCTGTATAAGAGAAGAGAGGCTATCAATACGTACATGGATGGCAGAATATGGAACGTTTTGTTATCATCTTCTCCATAAACTTGTTTAGTTTACAGTATCTCCCATGATATGATTAGAGCACATCAAAATCGCTGTCATTGGATATAAAGGAAACATAATGATAAGTTAAGGTACAGGAATTAATCTTTGATTAGAGGTTGTTTATGATTATGTTCATGATGTTGAATTTAATTTCCATACATACCATATCATTACTATCACAGTTGTAAAGAGAGCATAGCTGCTTTTGATATCATATGCTAGGAATCTTTTTAGGTTAAACAAATTGATGTAGTACTGGACAAAAAGCTAGGGTAATTATTCTACTTTTTTTAAGTAATTTTTGTAATACCTGTGTTTGATCTCCAACTGTGACAATCAACGCATCTTTATCTGGGCAGAAAGACACCCAGCCTTTCTTGGAGTAAACATGAAATTGCGATGATCCATCACATATATGCAAACACAAGGCATGGGAGTAGTCAGTTCCCCTAATTAGCATGCTGAACACATCATATCCCAAGGAGCTAGCCAGTCGATCAGCTGGAATGTCACGTCTATGCTTGTAAAGGCAACAGACTGGGCCAATGCGATCTTGCCTCTGCATCATATCATTTGCATACTTTGATTTTCTCGGACAATTTTCTTGGAGAACTTGGAGAATCTTCGCAGCCAAATTCCCTAAATCTGACGAAAGGGTCTCCATTTTCTCGCTGCGAATTATGAGAACTTGGGCATAAGATGTAGCTTCATCATAGTTCACGTACGACACACCAGTATTCATTTTTGAAGAGATGTTAAGATTGCAACTTGTATTGGGAGACTGAAACCAGCAGTCCAGACTTGTATTCGAACATTATTGTAATGTATAACAAAAAAAAACCTTCAAGAATTCACCAAAAAAATCTCCAAAAGGAAGAAAAAAAAGGATGAACATCAATTAAGAAGATCATTAGAACAATTTTTGGTGCAGGTTAATTACCAAACTCAGAGATTACTATTCACCTACAGCCATGCAACGTTGCTGAAGCATGCCTCGATTTTTAACAGTAACGGCAATTAATGCAGACAACAACAATTCACACACAACAACACGTACGCAAGAACAGATTGATAATACCACTTTCAAAGAAGAACAAAATATGAAGACAATATATTTTTTGCGTAAATTATTACCTGAAATTTGAATACCCAGTTGGCCATATTCTCTCCATATCCAATTTCAAACTCTCATCTTTACTCCACACAAACTCTTCACTTAATTCATTCTCGGCCTCTTGATCGCCATGAACTTCCTCGAATCCATAAGGCTTCTCTGGTGACTTCATCACCGCCGCCTTCTTTTCAGAAGGAAGCTGAAAGATTCCTGCTGCCATGACCGACACCAACTTTATAAACTCACTTGGAATTCCAAAGTTAACTAGTTGGAAGCACCCGATTCTTGCTATTGAATCCAATGTCTTGAGAACTGAATTACTTTCCTTAGAATTCAGTGATTGACAATCGATTCTTGGAGGTGTTTCAACAATTTTTTGTTTTGGAAAGAAATTGTCAGGTAAAATCAAATCCGGAACACGTAGAGAGTGCTCAAGAAATTCATTGAGAACTCCATCATTGGTGACGGATGATCTTCGGCCAGAGGCGATAGGAGAGGGCGGCGGAGCACGAAAATCAATGGGATTTTCTGGCATGTATTCAGGTGAAACAGCCATCAAAATGGTAGGCTATTTGCTGATACTGCTTAAGATGACCAATTAAGTTTGTCTGCTTGATAAGGATGCAGATTTCTTATTTTCGTTCCTTTTTCTTTTTTGACCAAGGAAAGAAATAGTCTTAAGCAGCAGCAATGATGGCATGTCTATGAACATTATAGACATTTAAAGAATCATAACTGGCATGGTTCAACTTTCTTTGATGCGCTTTTCTTTCTTTTTATCTTGCTTTACAACTTTCACTTTGATGCTTTATCTCTTTCATAGTGAATCAATCACCATTCATCATAATTGTTAAACTCGGCTTTATTTAAAGGATTAACTTGGAAAATCTAGAATTTAAAGCTTAACCAATTAAAATTTTTAATTGAACTAAATCAAACAAAACAGTAATCTTATAAAGCATGATTGATCCGACTATATTTTTTATAATCTAGTTAATTTGATCAAAGTTAATCTAAATCTAATTGAATTAACATTAAAAAAATATTTGAAATATAATTATTTTAATAAAAACAATTGACCTCGTGAACCAGTAACTCAAATTCTTTTTCAGGGTTAGTTTTTAAATTAGATTCTACAATTATGATAATGAGGATTCACTTTGTTCTATTTGAGATGTTAATTACATAAATATGCCTCCATGGAGGTTCGTTGCATTATTTGATTGGAGGTGGATATGGGAGAAATTTTATTTTCATGGAGACGGGGGTGAAGATAAATAAAAATAATCAATATATATATATATATATATATATATATATATATATATATATATATATAAATGAATCACATAAACCATGAATAGAGTATCTGTTTTACAAATAATTAAAAATTGAAGCCATATAAATGAAGGTAAATTAGAAGTACTCCATGAAAATGGAACAAAAGATGCATTCATGGATCTCCACTAACAATCCAGGCCAAAAGGGATGGATTCATGAGATCGACTGCTGTAATCATTCATCGCAACTGCTGTAGAGACGAACGAGTGCATCACTTATGATTCCCACGTGAACGCCTCGAAATTAACTTGGATGCAAGTACAATTATTATCTTAATGCCTTGTGGTGGATACCTGTCAAGATCTTAATTACGTTTGTTGTTTGTGTTATTAATAATGATATGATAAAGTTAGCAGAGGAAGAAATAAAGCTGGAGAGAAGCTCAACTGTCTGTATTCCGTATGTTTATGCTGCTCCAACATTGTCACATCAGATGATGGCTGGTTGACTAACATGTTATCCCAATTCTTGAAGTAAGGAACGAATCCAAATTAGCTCAGCAATAACATTAGCAACTGCTCTATGTTCTGCTTCTCTGTAGGTGAACGAGCAGCAGTAGGTTGCCTCTTTGCTGGCCAAGAAACAGTATTTCTGCCCAAGTAAACTCCATATTCACCAGTGCAGCGCGGTCATCCGCGTCACTATAGACCTCAGGTCTCGTTTGTGGACTAGGGAGTGAAGATGAGACCTTCGTGCAAGGTACTGTCGTGATATACTGTTGTACAGATTTGCAAGCCTGCCAGAGTGTTGAGGAGAGCCATGATTTGACATAACTTATTGACAAAGAAAGCTAAGTCAGGCCGTTTGAGATAAGCATACTGGAGAGAACTCACGGTCTGTCTGTAGATATGCGGATCCTCCATGGGATCACCATCATGAATACTGAGCTAAACATTTTCCTTGGCCCTGTCATTCTCTCTCTCTCGGGTCGTCAACACGGCCTGGGTGATGAATTACACCTAACTAATAAGTTGTTAATATTCTTACGAAATGTTTGGGAACGCGATTCAACCCGTGTTTCTAAAAAATTTGAATTTTTTTATTTTTGCTAAAATTTAATATGATTTGTATGTTTTGGATCGTTTTGATGTGCTGATGTCAAAAATAATTTTTAAAAAATAAAAAAACATCATTGGCATGCATTTTGACACGAAAAGTTATTTGAAAAGCACTCGCAACCACACTGCTAAACATGCTCTTATTGGTGAGAAGTGTCCGTGGAAACAAGTTAATTTTTCTCGCTTTCTATAGCCTAGGTAGAAATTGATTATGTGTCATAAAAAATATTCTACAGAAAAATAATTTAAAAATAAATATTTTTTTTTAAAAAAATACAATAATATT